>JACCDS011954637.1_pt1 | contig 22460 bp, 21 predicted proteins | sample 7446441 | NCBI WGS metagenome assembly JACCDS01 (sample SAMN15323445, study PRJNA562643) | freshwater metagenome | isolation source: river surface water | place: USA:Blue River Watershed | collected 2017-08-17 | reverse complement strand
GCCCATAAAACTGGGCTAATTCGGTGTCGCGAATCGATTCGCTCAGCACCCTAAAGCGCTCGCAGCTGCGGGCTTCGATCAGCGCCGCAATCAAGAGCCGGTGCACGAGGCGCACCATTCGGTTGCCATGGGGCGCAAAAAACTTCGTGATTGACGCCACGTACTCGTCCTTGCGCTCGCGCCCCAGCGTGAAGCCGCGCTCGAGAATCCGCTTGTGAACCATTTCAAAATGACTCATTTCTTCGCGGGCCAAAGCGGCCATTTCGGTGACGAGGTCGCTCAGCTCGGGGTAGGTAATCATGAGCGAAATCGCGGTTGACGCGGCCTTTTGCTCGCAGTACGCGTGGTCGGTCAAGATGTCGCTGAGGTGCATTTCGGCAGCGGACGCCCAGCGCGGATCGGTCGGAAGTTGAAGCCCAAGCATAGTCAGGCACAAAAGTACGCCCGAGAAGACCGATCTTCGGGCCCATGATCAAGCACTGGAGGTGGTGGTTTACCCTTGTCGTCGTGACATTCGTCGTGGGGTCTCCCAACCCTGCCGTAGAACTCGAACGCACGGCAGACTGGAACGAAGTCTGGATGGAGGGCCCCGTTCGGGCCGTAGTCGTGCCCGACTTCGGAGTGATGCACGTGCGCGACGGCAAAATCGAAGGCTACGACGTTCAGCTGCTTGAGTTGTGGTCCCGATCGTCAGGACACCCCATTCACTGGACCTTTGCCTCAAGTGTCTCTGAGGCCCTCGAGGCGGTGCGCAGCGGCCAAGCGGATGTGGCACTGGGGGCGATTCCGCCCGACGCACTCGGAGATTTGCAGCCCACTGCAGCGGTGCGCAGATTCACCTGGGTGCGGGTCGGACCCGAGGGCGCCACGATGGTTCCCAACGGCTACCCGAAACCGCTTTGGATGCTCCAAGCCGACAGCCTGCAGCTTCAGGTTGCACAAAGTCCAATGTTTCGGTTTGCGGAACCCGATTCTGTAGGGTGGTTAATGCCAAAGTACGTGGCCGAAAGCTACAGGTTGCGCGGAACCCCCATCGCCAAAGGAAGCATGCACTGGGCCGTTCGGCCCGGAGACAGCTTGCTGACCGCCGAACTCAATAGCCACCTGCGAAGCAGAACAGTACAACGTACGGTGGGCGCATGGTCACGGCAGACTGCGCCGCGCCGCGACACCTCACTGTCCCGGTTTGACGTTCAACTCACGGGCCACGACAGCTGGGATCGGGCCACACTCACCGCGCTGATTTACACCGAAAGCCGCTTCAGCACGGGGATTGTATCGCCCGCGGGAGCCACGGGATTAATGCAGCTGATTCCGTCCACTGCAGAACGCATGAACCGTGGACCGGTCGACTTGACAGACCCCGCCCAAAACATACGGGTGGGCCTGCGCTACCTTCGCTACCTGGACTTGTTTTGGCACGACCGCGGAGTTCCGCCCGAGGAACGGCTGCCCTTTGTCATGGCTTCGTACAATACGGGGCCCGCACCTGTAGAACGTGCACAAAAAAAGGCAGCAAAAGAGGGGTACGACCCGCTGATTTGGTTCGGAAACGTGGACCAGATTGCCCGTGGACCAGGATCGCACTACGCCCGAAAGACGGCCTATCTAAGCCGGCAGTACCGAGGCTACCTGAGCGCACTACGTCAGGCATCCCGTGCGGCCACAGCAAGCCCTGCCGCTAAAACTGAAAGTAAATAAACGGCTGGCTCTCGGCCGCCATAAATTGGTAGCCCACGAGAACACCAACCACCGCAGCCCCCAGCATCCAAGCGGGGTGCAGTGACGAAAAAGCCGACCGGTAGCGCTCTTTGAGGCGCTCTGGGATCCAGTGGATTCCGAACCCAAGTGCAAGCACAAGTGCAGGACGCCACCAGGCCGCAAGCATCGCCAGCGAAGGCGGGACCGACCAACCCGTGGTTAGCTGATCCAGCATCGCCATGGCCGTGTCCCAGTCCGGAGCCCGAAACCAAATTCGGGTAAACGTGATAAACAGCAAGGTCACACCTGCCCCGAGGGCCTTGAGGGGCCACGTGCCCACCCCGTAGGGACGGATCCGGGACCACTGCTTGTAGGCCACAAGCCCGAGGCCGTTCAGGCCGCCCCACACCACAAAATTCCATGAAGCGCCGTGCCACAGGCCTCCGAGAAGCATGGTAAGGAGCAGGTTGACGTTGGTATTGAATCCGCGCCGAAATGCAGGAATAAATTGGTACATCAGCAAAAAGGCGAGTACGGTCGCGGCAAGCCCGTAGGACACAGCTGAAGTCGGCGCCCACCACGCGAGTCCAAACAATCCCGCAAAAATCAGGATGTAGCTGGCGACAGACCCACTGCGGTTTCCGCCCAAGGGAATGTAGAGGTAGTCCTTGAGCCAGCTCGACAGGGACATGTGCCAGCGCTTCCAAAAATCAGCAACACTTTGGGCCTTGTAGGGCGAGTTGAAGTTCTTGGTGAGCGTGAAGCCCATCCACAGAGCGATTCCGATGGCGATGTCGGTGTAGCCGCTGAAGTCTGCATAGACCTGCATAGTGTAGGCGAGCAGTCCGAGCGCGTTCTCCCATCCCGTGTACAGCGTGGGTTGGCTAAAAATTCGGTCGGCGAGGTGCACCGCCAGAAAGTCGGCCAAAATCACTTTTTTGAGGAATCCGTTCAAAACCCAGAACATACCCAGGCCAAATTGGCTTCGCGTCACCGAATAGGGTTGGTAGATCTGCGGTACGAACTCGCTGGCCCGCACGATGGGTCCGGCCACGAGCTGCGGAAAAAAGCTTACATAAAATGCAAAGTCGGTGAAGCGGCGAACGGGTTCGAGCTGGCGACGGTAGATGTCGACCGTGTAGCTCAAGCACTGAAACGTGTAAAACGAGATGCCTACAGGCAGCAGGATGACGTCCTCGACAAAGTTGGTGCCCAGCTGCCCGTTTGCCCAACCCGCCCAGAACGGTGTGGGTGTCCAGGCCATGCCCGTGAGGTCGTTCCAGACTTCGGCCGCAAAGTAGGCGTACTTAAAAAAGAAGAGTACGCCCAAGTTGCTGACGATGCTGACGGCAAGCAGCAGCTTTCGCGCGATGCTGCGCTGTGTTCGGTGCAGCGCATGACCCACCCCAAAGTCCACGGCGGTGGTAAAAATGAGCAGCACGACGTACCATTGGCTCGTGTGGTAGTAAAAAAACCAGCTCACCAGCATCAAGTAGGCGTTGCGCAGGGCCAGCCGGCGCTCGAGGCCGGCAAAACCGACCAGCACCACCGCAAAAAAGATCCAGAACCCCAACTCTAAAAAGGTCCAGGGGCGGCTCGCCTCGGCGTAGAGCAGGGATTTCAGCGCGTCTACCATGCGGTCGATTCTTGGTGGCGAAGGTAGGCCTTGGTGAACGCGCTCGCGAACCAGTCTGCGTGGGCTTGGTAGCCTGCTTGACTCAGGTGGATTCCGTCTGGGCGGGCCCAGTCGTTGGCCATCCAGCGGCGCACTGACGTGTAGCCGCCCATGAGCGCAAAGAAGTCAAAAACGGCTCCGCGGTGCTTGGCTGCAAGGCGAATCATGGCCCGCTGTACCCAGATTCCGTGCGGATTAGTGGCACCCTTGTACAGCGCGTCGTTGTTGGTGAGCCAAATGAACTGTGCGTTCGGGTTGACCCGACGCACCGCGGCTACCAAGCTGTCGTAGCGCAGTTCAAAGGCCAGCGTATCGAATTCTCCGCGGGCTTTGTGGGCGTCGTTGATTCCGAGGCCAAATACGACCACGTCTGGCGGAAGCTCGCGCATCTGCGACTCAAAGCGCACCGCCTTGAGGTAGCTATGGGTTGCCGCACCGTTGACGCCTACCGAATGGTAGCGCACTCCGTTCGGGTCCGCGGGGCGAAAGAGCACGCCCTCGAGGCTCAACGTATCGCGTCGCCCTTTGCGCGGAATCCAATCCACCCGTAACGTATCGATGGGGCGGTCAAAGCGCACTTCGATTCCGTCAGGGCGACGCAGCACCTCGGCCACCGGCCCTTTAATCGATGGTGGATTTATACTGTCGGAATTCGGATAAAAGAGCAGCACAGACGACGCTTGAAGCGGCAACTCCTTGTGATGCATACTGAACCCTGACGAATCGCCCGTAAAAGCACGAATGCCTGCAAAGCCCCAGGGTCCGCGGTGCTGCGGAACCGAACAGCGCTGTCCCGTCCAGGTTCCGTACGTGGTCACCGTATAGCTGCGCGGATTGTTCGTGCCCGCCACACCGTACGGGTAGAGCCAGCCCACCGAACCGTGAAGGCCTGGGCTGAGTGCATGCAGCCCGCGGCGCACCGCGTCGGTCAGCATCCCCGCCTGAACGTGCGAGCCCCCGATGTGAATAATGTTGAGGCTGCCCCTACCCTCGTACACAAGCGTGTCGAGACGGTTCCATACGCGCTGAAAGGCAGAATCACCCGCAGGAAACAGCAGTTCAGGCGTGCCCGCCGGCGCTATCTGGGCACGCAGCGTCGCCACCACAAGCAGCAGGCCCAAGGCCAACGTACTACTTCGCATGGCGCGCAAGTTCTTGTTCGAGTGCAGCGGCCAAAGCCTTGCCGACTCTTTGGGCTCCGTTGGGCGTAAAGTGAATGTGGTCCGAGCCCGCCAGCGGTGGATTTCGTGCCACCCAGTCTGTCATGCTTCCGCGTCCGCCCATGAATTCGTACACATCAAAAAATGCCGCACCCTGCACATGCGCCGCGGTGCGCAAGGCGTCGCGGACCTCGTCCACAAATGGGTAGGACTCCCATTCAGTACCGACTTTATGGGCCATATCGCTCGGCCCAATGACGAGCACATCTGCCTCAGGGAGCGCCTTTTGAATCACGGCAATCTGGCGCGCAAAGGCGCGGCCGTAACGCTCGACTTCGGCGGCGGATTTGAAGTACGGAACCGCGTTTCCGCCAAACTGCAAAATGACCAAGCCAGGATTCGCCTGCACAAGCGACGCGCTAAAGTGGCTGGCGTCAATGCGCTTAAACCCGAGTCCGTCGGCGCCCCGCATCGACACGTTGTCTACGGCCACGCCGTTGATGCCGTCCCAAGCTGCTCCGTAGCACAGCGGACTCTCTCCCTTGAACTCAACCCGAACGCGGCTCATGGGGCGCGGAGCCTTGAATTCCATCAGGCCCGGATCCCCTTGGGCGTAGTAGCGAATGTGGGCCAAGCTGTCCTCGTAAAACACCTTAATCTCTGCAGGCCCCTCGTACGGCCCGAGGTAGAGCGTCAGCTTTTGCCCCTGGCGCACCCGTTCGTAGCCGTAGTTTCGGTTGCGGAACTCCATACTCGCCGAGTTGCCGTCGTAGCGGTGCGCGATTCCGCGAACGCCGTACAGACTTCGTGGCTCACGGTCGCTGGGGCGTCCAAAGCACGCGTAGCGACGCCAGTTTCCGCTCGCGCGGTGGTCAACACACGCCATGGGAACGAATGGGTCCATGCCCTGTAAGCCAGGACCCATACCGCCAAAGCGGTTTTGGAGCATCCCACGAATGTCGGCCGAGAGCCGGTCACCCTCGATTTGGGAATCACCGTAGTGAAGGACGCGAACCACACGTGAGTGGGATTCGTCAAGTGCACGTGCAAACTTCTGAAAACCCAAACTGTCGCCCTCAGGAAACTCGAGCAGCCCCGCACCTTGGCGAGCAGCCTTCGGCAATTCCGCGGCATCATTCTCCGATCCAACGGAGTCGGCCTCCGGAACCACCTGAAGGTCCGCGTCATTAAACGCCCAAAGGCTGAGGTCACGCGTCGGAAGCTTTAGCCCCGCCGGGCGCAGCGACTCGGGAATGGCGGCCACCGCCCCGAGCAGCAGCAGCCCCCCCGCAACGAAGGCAAACGTGAACCATGGACTGTGCCGCATCACGGAATCACGAGTATTTGTCCGGGATAAATGCGGTCAGAACCCTTGTTGGCCGCATAGAGTTGCTCGAGCTTCACCCCCGGGTGCCGGCTGATAATTCGGTAAAAACTGTCTCCAGGGCGGACCGTAATTTTTAACGGCGCAGCGGAATCTGGGGACGAGGACTTGGGTACCGCTGGCAGCTTTGGTTCTAAACTTCCCGGTAGGGCTATGAACGGCAGAGCCGAAACTTCACCTACTGTTGTACGGTCAAAGCGATCAGGTATGCCCACCTCTGCCCACACTGAACGCGGAGAGCGTATGAGTGCGAGGTCCGCACAGAGGCTGTCTTCAAAAAGGCACAAGTAGTCCAACCAAAGTGTTTGAGCGGCTGCAAAGGCATAGGCTGAGTCGCGCTGCACCCGATCCCACCCAAAGCGCGCAGCTGCGGGTTGACTCAATCCAAATGGCCCCAGGCGGGGCGAAGACGATTTGAACGCGGATTGCGCGGCACGAAGCTTGGCCGGGTTCATAAAAATGGGTTGGTAGCGAAGGCTGTCCTGCGCCCACAGCGAAGTGGCGATGAGTCCAATAAGTACCACTAAACAGCTTCGCATGGACCCCAAAGGTACCGAACCTACTCAGACCGAGCAACGAACCGTGAGTTCACCTTAAGGCTGTTGAGAACAACCCCACCAGGGTGGCGTGCAAATAGGCAATCCTGCCTAGCTCAGACCACGCGAATTCGAACTGCCCCAAACGAGTGGTCGCGCTCCACTTAAGGGTATTCCCAAAGAAAAAGCCGAACGTTTGAGGCGTTCGGCTTTGTTCACGTTTAGGGTGAAAGACGGGGTTCGAACCCGCGACCTCCGGAACCACAATCCGGCGCTCTAACCAGCTGAGCTACAATCACCATGTTTGGGGCGGCAAATATAGCGTTACGGATTGGTTTTGCAAGCGGTTCCGCCCGCAACATCACAACATCGTCGTCGGAGCGATGTAGTTGGTTATGGCCAATTTCGTTTGATCCTTGATGGCTGAAAATCCGCCATTTACGTTAATCAATTTGTGAAATCCACGCGCCTTCAGTACCGAAATAAACACCATTGAGCGGTAGCCGCCTGCACAGTGTACGTAGTAGGACACTGCGGGATCTACCTTCTTCACGCTGTCGTTAATGTAGTCCAGCGGCGCATTCACGGCGTGCGGCAGGTGCTGACTGGCGTATTCAGACGCCCGGCGGACGTCGAGCACCGGTGTATCGGGGTTTGCCTTGAGTAGGACCTCGAGCTCGTTGGCGGTTACGGTTTCGACGTAGTCCACTTCTTTGCCGGCGGCCACCCACGACGCAAATCCGCCCTCTAGGGTACCTAAGGTGCGGTCGTAGCCGACACGTGCCAGGCGCGTCACGGCCTCTTCTTCGCGCCCGGAGTCCGTAACCAGCAAAATAGGTTGCTGAATGTCGAGTACCAGCGTACCCACCCAATTGGCAAACTGTCCGTCAATACCAATATTTATCGAATTCGGAACATGGCCGGCCGCAAAGTCGTCGGCCGTACGGGTGTCGATAACCAGGGCATCGTGCTGGCTGGCGATTTGCTCGAATTCGCGCGGACCGTAGGCCTTGGTACCCTGTTCAAGGATTCCGTCAATCGACGCATAGCCTTTGATGTTCATGAGCACGTTGTGCGGAAAGTAACTGGGCGGCGGGGTGAGGCCGTCGAGCAGCGCTGCGATGAACGTTTCGCGATCCATGGGTTGTAGGGCGTAGTTGGTCGCCTTTTGGTGGCCTAGTGTGTCGGTGGTTTCGTCGGACATGTTTTTTCCGCAGGCGGAACCTGCACCGTGCCCCGGGTACACAATCAGTTCGTCGGGAAGTGGTAGGATTTTGTCCCGAAGCGAGTCGTACATATGCGATGCCAATTTTTCTTGGGTAAGGTCCGAAATCACGTGCTGCGCCAAGTCCGGGCGACCGACGTCACCAATGAACAGTGTATCTCCCGTAAATATTGAGGTCGGTTTTCCCTGCTCGTCGTACAGCAAAAAACACGTCGATTCCATAGTGTGGCCCGGGGTGTGGATCACCTCGATTTCGACGTCGCCCACCTTGAATCGCTGGCCGTCTTCGGCAGTGATTGCCTTAAAACCGGGCTTTGCCGTGGGTCCGTACACGATCGGGGCACCGGTCGCCTTGGATAAATCCAAGTGGCCCGACACAAAGTCGGCGTGAAAGTGGGTTTCAAAAATGTGGGTAATTTTTACCCCGTCGGCTGCAGCGCGGTCCAAGTAGGGCTTGATTTCGCGAAGGGGGTCCACAATTGCGGCCTCGCCGTTGGACACGATGTAGTAGGCGCCGTGGGCCAAACATCCGGTGTAAATCTGTTCGAGTTTCATAGGGGGGTTGCTTTGATGAAATGACTTATCAAACTTCCTGACTACGAAGCACCTAAACCATGATTTTTATCAACCTTCGAAGTGACTTAGGTCACGAATTCCTCAGGACACGGCCGCGACCGATCTTTGCCCCATGACCGTAACCCACGTAGTTCGCATGTGGCCCGACGAGGGCGACCCCCAACTCGGAAGCTTTGTGCGCAGCCACATCGCGGCCTTGCGCGACGCGGGCCTCAGGCAGCGGGTGGTAGTCTGGTCTGGGCGAAGCGATGCCCCCCTGCCCCTCGAGGGGGTTCAGGTGGCGGCTGGTCCGTCCGTGGACCCCGGACCCAAGGGCTGGAACGCCAAAGTCCGCAGCGTCCTGTCGCTCGGTCGTCCCGACGTGCTGCACGTGCACGGTTCCGGCGGCGACAGCGCCTACCTCTTTGTGCGCAGCGTCATGCAGTGGGGCCAGCGCGTTCCGCGCGTGGTCAGCGAGCACCAGTACTTTGGTGGCGGAATCTTGCCCGCCGGGGTAACCTGGACCCACCGCTTGGCCAATGCCCGAACGGCCGTTTCTCCTTTTTTGGCGGAGCGTTTTGCGCAGATTGCTCCTGTTGCCACGGTGCCCAACTGCTGGGACGCCCCAAAGCCGGGACAGATTCGCCAACCTCACTCTGGCGGGCGTCGTGTGCTGCACGTCGGGGATTGGGTCGACGCTACCAAGGGAATTAGCACACTTTTGGCTGCATGGGGCATTCATTCTGCCGGTAATCCCCAGGACCAACTCACTTTGGTGGGCGACGGAAGCGACCGGGCATTTCTTGAACCCCTGGCTCAGCAAACGACCAACTGCCGTTGGTTGGGCCGCATGACGCCCGAGGCACTCGAATCAGAGATGGGTCGCCACGACATCCTCGTCGTGAATTCACCCCGCGAAACGTTTTCTATGGTCATCGGTCAGGCCCGCGAACGCGGGCTTCACGTGCTGAGCACGCGCTGCGGAGGCCCTGAGTCAGTGTACCCGTCTGAGGGCGGAATCACCTACCGCCACGGGAGCAGCGACGACGTGCCCGACTTGGCCGCTGCGCTGTCACAGCTCCCGGTTCCGACTGGTGAGGTTGCACCGTGGACACTGGACGAAATGCGCCCAAAGGCCGTAGCCGAGCAGTTTCTTGCCCTTTACCGCCGCGCAGGGGCCAAGGGCTAGCTAGCGCAAATCGAAGAGCGAATCCACACCAAGACGTCGTGGCGCCAGGAAGCCCTCGGCGTGCGCTACGCCCATGACGCGGCCCCATTCGGCAGTGCGTGCGGTCAGTGATTCCCAAAACCACTTTGATGAAATCACGGTTTCAGGACCGCCTGCGCCCTCTTGGTAGAATTGCGAAGCGTGTGCCGCCAACGAGGCCATTTTGGCGTCGATAAAGTCCGAAATATCGACGGTAAAGTCCGCCTGAAGATCGTAAAACTGAATGTAGTGGTAGACGTGCTCGGGGCGGAACGGCACCTGGGGCTGTCCGTCCTCGCCTACCGACTCCCACTTGTGCAAGCCAGCCCTGAAGCAGGCTTCGACCACCATTGATGCGGCGACACCGTGGTCGGGGTGGCGGTCGCGCGGAGCGTTGCAGAGCACAATGCGCGGCCGGTGCGTCCGAACGAGTTCGACGATGCGCTGTTGGCTTTCAAAATCGTTGGTGAGGCGTCCGTCGGGCATGTCGAGGTTGACGCGAAGCGACGCCCCAAGGATTTGGGCGGCCTTGACTGCTTCGGCGTCGCGCTCGAGCACGGTTCCGCGACTGCCCATCTCACCGCGTGTCAAATCGACAAGGCCCACGGTGTGTCCGCGGGCCACGTGCTTGGCCAAGGTTCCGCCGCAACCCAACTCAATGTCGTCGGGGTGGGCGCCAAAGGCGAGAATATCTAGGTGCATGCTCGGTTAGTTTCCGAGCGCAAAGTTCCGAATTTCGGAGTTAGTTGGTGACACCGTCGACAGATGGCTGCTCACCCACTGCCCTTTTTCGTTGATCAGGAACTTGTGAAAGTTCCAACGAACCGTGGCATCCTTCGCTCCATTCTTGGTTTTGCTGGTCAGCCACTGGTATACGGGGTGCGGGGTGTCGCCTTTAATCGCGACCTTTTCCATCATCAAAAAGGTGACGCCAAAGTTTTTTTGGCAAAACGCACCAATTTCTGACGCGGAACCTTTTTCTTGGCCCCCAAAGTCGTTGCACGGAAAGCCGAGAATGACAAAGTTTCCGCCTTTGGCCTCGTCCCAAAGAGCCTGAAGCTCTTTGTACTGGGGGGTAAATCCGCATTCAGAAGCCGTGTTTACGATAAGTACCCGCTTGCCCTTGAGTTGGGCAAAGTCGTAGACCTCGCCGTCAAGCGTGCGCGCCTGCAGGCTATAGAAATCAACAGGAGCATCTACGGGCTGAGCCATAGAGCGGCTGCATCCGAGCAGCGTAGTAAGTAGGGACATGGCCAAAAGTTTCTTCATCATGATAGGGGTATAACCGCAAAACGAAGTTAGGGTTCACCACGCTGCCTACCTTTGGGGCATGAAACGTTGGTGGACCCTCGGACGCTGGGCACTTCAGGCGGACTTTCGCCACCGCGCACAGAGCGTGCAGTTCATTCTATTCACTGCGGTCGCAACGTATTTAGTCTACAGCGTGGCTCCGTCGCCGAGTCCGACGGTGTGGCTCGCGCTGCTCTGGGTGGTGGTGCTGTTCAGCGCGATGCAGGCCGCCTTTCGGGCATTTCACGAACCCGAGTCCCTTTGGGCCTACCTCAACCAGTTGGCGAGTCCGGCAGCAATTTTAGGGGTCAAGAGTCTTCAAGTGGCCGTCCACACCCTGCTCACTGCGGCTGCCGCGCTGCTGCTTTTTGGGTTATTTTTTGGGATGCCGGAATCCGCCCAAAGTCCTGAAGCCGTACTCAAAGTAAGCGTGTCTATTCTGCTGGGATCCATGGCCTTTGCGGCTACCATGAGCTTTACCTCGGCACTGGCGAGTCGTGCCGGGTCCAATCCAACCCTTATGGCTACGCTGAGCTTGCCTTTGCTGCTTCCGGCAGTGCTCGTGGCCCGACGCGCGAGCAGCTTGGCCGTGGCCAACCAAGACTGGACCGAGCTGGCAATACCCCTATTTGGCGAGGTCGTGATGATGGGGCTCCCACTCGCCTTGGGGAGCGTGCTTATGCCCTACCTTTGGAAGCAGTGAAAAACGGCTTTTCAATCGCATGGAAAACCGCAGCAGCAGCGCTCGTGTGCTACAGTCTGATTGCGGGTTTGGCGGCTCCGGTTCCGCGACTTTTTATTCTCAACGAAACCATTCGCAACCTCTACTTTCACGTGCCCATGTGGTTCACGATGATTGCGCTCATGGGGGTTTCGCTCAGGCACAGCATTGGGAGTTTGCAGCGCCCTGGGCAAGCCGGACTCGAAGCCGACCAAAAGGCGCGCCTCGCCGCTGAAGTGGCGCTCGTGTTTGCCTCCCTCGGCCTCTTTACCGGAATGGTCTGGGCCCGATTCACGTGGGGTGCCTACTGGACCAACGACCCCAAACTCAACGGCACCGCTGTAGCCATCCTGATCTACCTCGCCTATTTTGTGCTGCGCAGCAGCGTCGAGGACCCTGAAAAGCGCGCTCGCTTGGCCGGTACCTTCAACATTTTTGCCTTTGTGCTCATGATTGTCTTTATCGGAGTTCTGCCGCGCATGACGGACTCGCTCCACCCCGGCAACGGTGGCAACCCCGCATTTGGATCCTACGACCTCGACAGCGGAATGCGCGCGGTCTTTTACCCTGCCGTGCTCGGATGGATCGGAATTGGCATTTGGATCGTTGAACTCCGCGTGCGTTTATCGCGTTTAAGTAAGTAGTACCCGTATGAAACGTTTTTTACAGCAAGGTCCCCCCGTTGAAATGGCCGACGCCTTTCGCGCCGACGGCAAGATTTGGGTCGTCGTGACGGTCATCGCCATCATTTTTGTCGGAATCGTTGCCTACATGGCATGGCTGGATGTGCGGTTGCGCAAGGCCGAAAAATCCAACCCATAAATGAAGCGCAACCACGTCATTGCCCTTGTGGTCATCGCTCTTTTGGTGGGAGCATTGATGGTGACCATTCAGGACGCCAGCACCTATGCCACCTTTGAAATGGCTCAAAAAAAGGCTCCCGAAACGGTGACCGTAGTTGGGCAACTTGATCTGAACGAAGCCATTACATTCAACGCCCAAACGTCCATGCTTCGCTTTACGGCCGTTGACAAAGACGGCGAACGCAGCATCGTCTACTTCAATCAGCCCAAACCCACGGATTTTGAGCGCTCTGAGGAGATTACCCTGACCGGACTCAGCTCTGGTGACACCGCCTTTTTTGCCCAAGATATTTTGATGAAATGCCCGTCCAAGTACGCCGACGAGGCCAAGCTTAGCGCGGAATGAACTACATCGGGGAACACACCTTTTGGGCCTTAGCGGGCCGCTTTTTTACATACCTCGCCTTTACGGGTGCCCTGGGAACCGCAGTGTTCTACGGACTCAACTGGTTCCGGCCCGGAGCCTGCAGCGGTCCCGATGAATTAGGTCGACCCCGCCCTGCCCACGGCCCCTTTTTGAGCGCCGGCCGTGCCTCGTTCGTGCTGCACAGTATCGGAATCCTCGGGGTGCTCAGCATTCTCATGACCGCCATTCTCAGCCACTGGTTTGAATTTGACTACGTGTGGCGTCACTCCTCGCGCGACCTACCCATTGAGTACGTCTTTAGCGCACTGTGGGAAGGCCAGGAGGGAAGCTTCATCATTTGGATGTTCTGGCACATGGTCCTCGGATGGTTCTTGGTTCGCGGGGCGCGATCTTGGGAGCACGGAACCATGGCTGTCGTCGGCCTCGCCCAGCTGCTGCTCACCAGCATGATTTTGGGCGTCTACATCTTCGGAACCAAAATCGGCTCCAGCCCCTTTGTTCTCATTCGCGAACTGCCTGAAAACCTAGGACTTCCATGGACCACTATCTCAGATTACTTGATCCGAATCCCCGCATTTCGCGACGGCCAAGGCCTGAATCCACTCCTGCAGAACTACTGGATGGTCATTCACCCTCCCACCCTCTTTTTGGGTTTTGCGGCGACGTTGATTCCCTTTGCCTACGCGGTTGCCGGCTGGATTGAGCGCCGTCCGTTGGATTGGGTCACTCCGGCCCTAGCGTGGGTGTTTTTTGGCGTCGGCGTACTCGGAACCGGCATTCTCATGGGCGGAGCCTGGGCCTACGAAGCCCTCAGCTTCGGCGGATTTTGGGCTTGGGATCCCGTTGAAAACGCCTCACTCGTTCCGTGGATTACGCTCGTGGCGGCAGGCCACTTGATGTTTATCGTCAAAAAGAAGAAGACCTCTGGCGGACTCACCGCCTTGATGGTGATGCTCACCTTTGTCCTCATTCTCTACTCGACCTTTTTGACGCGCAGTGGGGTACTGGGCGACAGCTCGGTTCACTCGTTTGTCGACCTCGGCCTCAACGGCCAGCTGATGCTGCTCCTCGGATTTTTTGCGGTCGGAAGCCTCGTGCTTCTCATCGCCAGATGGCGTTCTCTGCCCAAAAGCACCGCCGACGAGGCGTTCTCGTCGCGTGAATTTTGGTTGGTCATTGGTAGCTTGGTGCTGCTCCTTAGCGCCGTACAAATCAGTTTCAGCACGAGTATTCCGGTACTCAATAAACTGATCGGGCCCGACGGCCTACTGCCCATCTTGGGAGAGGCCATGGCTCCGCCAGCCGACGTATTCAGGCACTACCACTCCATCCAAATTCCGGTCGCGATCGTGGTTTCACTGTTCATGGCGGCCGTGCCCTTCTTGCGCTGGGATTCGACTCCGGGAGCCATGATGCGCCGCGTGATTCCGTCACTGGTAGCCACGTTGGTGCTGGGTGGTTTAGCCGCTTGGGGGCTTAAGTTTGACCAGCCGATGTACACCGTGCTGCTCCTCACGGGCATGTTTGCAGCCCTGGCAAACCTCGACTACTGGTTGCGCTTTTTGCGCGGAAACTGGCGCAGCGGAGGCCTCGCCCTGGCCCACCTCGGCTTTGCCTTGATTTTGCTCGGATCACTCATTAGCAACGGAAAAAAGCAGGCAATCAGCCAAAATCCAGTGTTTCTGCACAAGGATTTCCCGGCCAATGAGCACATTTTGATTCCGGCCGGAGACACCGTGTCGATGCACCCCTACTGGGTGGAGTGGACGGGCGAACGCCGCGAAGGACATTTTCAGATCTACGACGTCAACTTTTACGGAACCAATCCCGACCAAACGCCCGGCGAAAAACTGTTTGCGCTCGCTCCGTACATCCAGATCAACCCACGAATGGGCAACGTACGCGAGCCGTCCACCAAGCACTACTGGGACCGCGACATCTATACCTACGTGAGCTTTGCCGACATGCGCAGCCCCGAAGAAAAAGAGAGCGGGTGGACCGAAGAAATGGAGGCTACCATGGGCCGCGGCGAAGAGGTTTTTGTATTTGATGAGTTTATGCTCCGCTGCGACAGCATCATCGTCAACGATGCCCAAATGGTGCAAGAGACCGGCGACCTTGCCGCACTCGACATGGCTGCGCGACTGACGCTCAAGCATATGGACGGCCGAAGCGAAACCATCGATGTTCCGTACCAAGTGCGCGGCAACCAGGCGACTCCTGGTGAAGCCGAGTTTGCGGCACTGGGCGTCAAAGCTCGATTCGACGGCGTTTCTGACGAGCCCGGTCGCTTCACCATGAAGTTTTGGCGCAAGTCACCTGAAGAAGAGGAATTCATTTTGCTTCAGGCATTCATTTTTCCGTACATCAACCTGCTGTGGTTGGGTGTCGTGCTTCTGGCCATCGGGTCAGGTCTTGCGGTAGCCAAGCGCATCGTCGGCCCCAAACCCGCTCCCAAGGCATGATCTATGTGGTGGGCCGTGGCCGTGTGGGCTCGGCGCTCACCAAGGCGCTTCCTGAATCGACTGCGGTCGTGGGTCGCGGATTTTCGGGGATTGCCGGGTTAACTGATGGCGACGTCGTGGTGCTGTGCGTTCCAGATTCAGCGGTGGCCCAATGTGCTGCAGCGCTTGCCGAAACCCCAGCTGTAGTCCTGCACTGCGCGGGTTCTGTGCCCCTTTCGGCGCTCGGACAAGGGTCCCGGGGGGTTTTTTATCCCATGGTTTCGTTTCGGTCGAGCGTGGCGTGGAACCAGGTTCCGGTCTTTGCTGAAGCCAGCGACGAGCGCGCCGCGCATGCGGTGCGCGATCTGGCCCACCAGCTGGGATGCCCTGAACCCCGTTCCGCCAGCAGCGAAGACCGGGCGCGCTACCACCTAGGGGCAGTCTTTGCCAACAACTTCAGCAACCACGTGGTCGCCCTGCTTCAGGCCTACTGTTCCGAGGTTGGAATTGACCCCAGTGTCTACCGAGATATGCTGGTTGAAACTGTCGCGGACGCCGCAGATGGCGACGCGCGAGCACTCCAAACCGGACCCGCCGCACGAGGCGACCGCGGCACGGTGGCACAGCACGTGGAGCGTGTACCCGAAGGGTTCCGCGCCGTATACCAAGCATTGAGTGACTCCATTGAACGCCACGCCCGATGAACTACAAGACCAAGCTCAAAAACATTAAAGCGATGGCGTTTGACGTCGACGGCGTGTTTACCGACGGAAGCGTTCAGCTTTGGCCGGGCCAAGAACCCATTCGCAACTTCCACAGCAAAGACGGCTACGCGGTGCAGGTAGCTGCGCGCCAGGGATTTATTTTGGCGGCAATCACTGGAGGCAAGTCCGAAACGGTACAAGAGCGCATGAAGGGCCTCGGCGTGCAGGATGTGTGGCTGGGAGCTCGGCACAAGATTGAGGCCTACGAAGAGTGGCTGGCGATGTACGACCTGCGCGACGAGGAGGTACTGTACATGGGTGACGACTTACCCGACATGGAGGTCCTACTGCGCGTGGGGCTCTCGTGCTGCCCGCACGATTCGGCTCCTGAAGTTCGTGCGATTGTGGACTACATTTCACCGATTGAGGGGGGGCGCGGATGCGTGCGCGAGGTCATCGAGCAGGTGCTGCGTGCCCAAGGCACTTGGAACCTTCCAGAACATCGAAACTGGTGAAAAAGCTTCCGTACGTCCTGCGCGGCCAGCTGGTGCTGGGTAGCGCCTCACCGCGGCGGCGCGAGCTGCTGGGGGTACTGGGGATTCCCTACACCGTGCGCACCAGCGACGCCGACGAGTCGGCTCCTGAATGCTTGAGCGACGTCGAAACCGTGCGCTACGTGGCGCGCCTCAAGGCAGAGGCCCTTGTGCCGGGGCTCGCGCCTGGCGAAGTTTTGCTTACCGCCGACACCGAAGTATGGTTTGAAGGCATTCGTTTCGGCAAGCCCCGCGACCTTGAGCACGCGCTTGAAATGCTTCAAACACTTCGCGGCCAAACGCATAAAGTAATTACAGCCGTGTGCGCCACCGACGGCCACCGCTGGTCGCAGGCCGAATCCGTCGCTGACGTTGCGTTTCACAACGTGGACGATGCCTTCATTCGCTACTATGTGGAAACGTTTCAGCCACTTGACAAGGCGGGTGCCTACGGAGCCCAAGAGTGGTTCGGCCAACTCGCCATCGAACGCATTCACGGCACGTTTGACAACGTCAAAGGCCTCCCGCTTGACACGGTCGTTGAGGTCTTGGGGCCCTGGCTCGAAAACGCGTAACGCGTTTCACGCATATTCCCGATATTGCGGCCCATGCTGCGCGCCCTGACTCCCCTACTCGTTCTGATTGTCGCCCTTGTCGTAAACGTTCAAGTATACGGAGACCGGAGCCTTGAGGGCAGCAACCAACTGATCCTGCTTGCCGCGGCAGGTGTCGCCGCACTACTGGCCCCAAAGGACCGCAAATCGCTCATTTGGCACGGAATCCAGGGCACCGTATCGGATTCCGCCAAAGCCCTGCTCATTCTGCTGATGGTCGGCGCCCTCGCCGGCACGTGGATGGCGAGCGGAATTATTCCGACCCTCATCGTCTATGGCCTCAAAATGCTGACGCCGCAGACCTTTCTCGTCGCCGCAACCGTGCTCAGCGCCCTCGTAAGCCTGGCCACCGGTTCGTCGTGGTCGACAGCTGCTACGGTGGGAATCGCCCTGATGGGCATTGGCCAGAGCCTTGGACTACCCGCCGGATGGATCGCTGGCGCCGTCGTTTCGGGCGCCTACTTCGGCGACAAAATGTCTCCGGTCAGCGACACCACCAACATCGCCGCCACCATGGCCGGAGCCGAACTTACTGACCACATTCGCCACATGATCTGGACTTCAGGACCGGCAATCCTCGTGGCCCTTGCAGTCTTTGGAATCAAAGGCCTCTCGGCCAACGAATCTGGCGACCTCAGCGAAGTTGCTGTCATCACAGACCTTCTTGAATCTAAGTTTACCATCAGCCCATGGCTTCTGCTGGTTCCGATTGCCAGCATTGCGCTCATCGCGCTCAAAATCGACGCTTTGGCCGCAATGGGCCTCGGAACCCTGGCCGGAGCCGTCGCCGCCAACATCCTTCAGCCGCACATAATCGCCGAAATCGCTGGCCACAGCGGCCCCAGCGCGTGGTACGAAGGCAGCATGCAGGCCATGTACGGCAGCACGCAAATCGCCATCGACCACCCCATGCTCAGCGAATTGCTCAAAGGCAAGGGCATGAACGGAATGCTGGGTACCGTATGGCTAATTCTGTGCGCACTGACTTTTGGCGGAATCATGGATGCCGCTGGCTTTCTCGCCACCCTCACCCAGGGTTTGCTGCGCATCGCGCGCGGAACCTTCGGCCTTATCTCGTCAACTCTCGCGTCCAGCTTGATGCTCAACATCACCGCCTCAGACCAGTACTTAGCGATTGTGGTCCCCGGACGAATGTTCAAAAAGGCGTACGAAGAGCGTGGCCTCAAACCCGAGAACCTCTCACGGGCGCTCGAAGATTCAGGTACCGTGACCTCGGCCCTCGTGCCCTGGAACACCTGCGGAGCCTACCAGTCCAGCGTGCTCGGCGTGGCCACCGGTGAGTACTTCATGTACGCGATTTTCAACTGGATGAGTCCGCTCGTGAGCCTGTTGCTCGCCGCAACGGGGTGGAAGGTTACCAAAACCGCTTCTGCTTCATCCACGCAATCATAGAAATTGCGACTGCTGCCATCACGAGCAGCACCAAAGGATAGCCCCAGCTCCACTCGAGTTCGGGCATCCAGGCAAAGTTCATTCCGTACACACCTGCAATGAACGTAAGGGGCATGAATACCGCCGAAAAGACCGTGAGGATGCGCATCACCTCATTGGTGCGCTGGCTCACCGACGACACGTACAGGCTTTCGAGCGACTCGAGAAGGCTGCGCTGTGCCTCCAATCGTTCATAAAGCGACTGAACCTTGCCCTTCACGTCGCGCACATAGGGTCGGTTTTCGCGCTTCACGATTCCGTGGGTCGAGGTTTCGAGCGAATTCACCACTTCTCTCAACGGAGCCACATGGCGCCGTAGTGCACTGATCTGACGCTTTACCTTCAAAATATTCACGATAATCCGCTGGCTGGGGCGGTGCACCACCTCGGTTTCGAGGCGGTCGAGCACCCCTTCAAGGTGGTCAAGCTGCAGTTCATAGGGTTTGAGCGCGGCATCGATGAGGCGAATAAAGAGGTAGTCTGAACCCTTGCTTCGCACCAAGCCACGCTGCGCCTCAATGCGCTCTTCGACTGCGTTAAAAAGCCCCGGGCGGCAGAGCGTGAGTACGCCGTGGGCGTGCAGTACGAGCCCAACCTGCTCAAATTTGAGTGCACCGAGATCACTCGGAACCACCACGTCCAAATCCATGTACAGGTGGTCGGGGTACTCCTCAAGGTTGGCACGTGCTTCGGTGTCCAGCAAATCGGTGGCAATGTGCGGATGCAGTCCCCACGCCGCAACTGCAGCGCGCAGCATAGACTCTTGTGCGGGTGCATCCCACAAAATCCAGCGCACCGCCTCGGTTCCGACTAGTTCTGGCACGTTTGTGCCCAAGGTTTCGCGCGCGAAGCGTTCCGTCCCGTAATCGATTAATTCGCTCATACGATGAAGGTAGTGCGCAGTACGTACTTTTGCGGCTATGCCCGTACTCAGCATCGTCATGCCGGCCTACAACGAAGCCGCGACCATACACCTCATCTTAGACAAAGTCCGCGACTGCCGCCTGCCTGACGGATGGACCAAAGAGCTCATCGTCGTCAACGACTGCAGCAAAGACGGCACTGAAGAGGCCATCGAGCGCTACGCGTCGGCCAACCCCTCGCTCCAGCTGACCTACCGCAAGCACGAGGTCAACAAGGGCAAGGGTGCCGCACTGCACACCGGAATCGCCATGGCCACCGGCGACTACGTGGTCATTCAAGACGCCGACCTCGAGTACGACCCCAACGAGTACGTGGCGCTGCTTCAGCCCGTCATTGACGGCCACGCAGACGTGGTCTTTGGCTCTCGGTTTATGGGCGGAAACGCCCACCGCATCCTCTTCTTTTGGCACTCCATCGGCAACAAGTTTTTGACCTTCCTGTCAAACATGTTCACGAACCTGAACCTGACCGACATGGAAACCTGCTACAAGCTCTTTCGCCGCGACCTGATTCAGTCACTCAATCTTCGCGAAAACCGCTTCGGATTTGAGCCCGAAGTCACCGCCAAGATCGCCCGGGTGCCCAAAGTCCGCATCTATGAGGTCGGAATCAGCTACTACGGCCGCACCTTCGAGGAAGGCAAGAAAATCGGCTGGAAGGACGGTGTGCGCGCCATTTACTGCATCCTGAAGTACGGGGCGTTTAAGGCGAAGTAGCCGATTAGCAAGGTTGGCGAGGTTAGCTCGTTGGCTAAATGGCTGCCGGTTTCTGGCTGCTGGCTACTTGTTTTGGTGCTGCGTTAGGCTTAGGCGGATTTGCGAAACTCGCGGTTAAGATTTCGATTCAATACACTAACCAGCAACCGGCGCACGGTTTCCATTTCATTCGCCTTACTTGCTGCGACAAATAAGGTCAGGCTTGCAAGAGCTTCGTTGCTGATCACGAGCTGTCCAGACCCCTTGTATAATAGTCCATTTCGCTCCAAAAACAACAAGAAACAAGCAGCCGCTATGCGCTTGTTACCATCGACAAATGCATGGTTCTTGACCACCAAATAAAGCCGCATCGCGGCTTTTTCTTCAATTGATGGATACACTTCTTGGTCGCCAAACCCCTGCCTAATTTGATGTACGGCGCTATCAAAACCGCCATCTTTTTCTTTGCCAAAGACATCTGAATCAAATTCTGCACGTATTTTTTCGACAAGCACCATGTATTCAGCCATGCTTGGGTAATCCGCTCCAGTCGTGTGTGTTCCTTGTTCATCCAACGACTCATGGTCGTAGTCGTCCAGAAGCTGAAGGCCCACACTAAATTGATGCAACCAGGCATAATTTTCATTATCGATGGCCTGAACTTCAATTGCCCTACTAAGGATACGTATCCCGTCGTGAAGCACTTGTACTTCCTTGTTTTTTTGTGCGAGGCGCTGTTCATTGATAGCCACCCCTTCAATCAGGTAGTCTTTCAATCGTTTCGTGGCCCATTGGCGGAATTGGGTGCCTCGAATTGATTTAACCCTATATCCTACTGAAATGATCACATCCAAACTATAGAGGGCCACAGGTCTATCAGAATGAGCAATATGCACTTTTTGCATATTGCCCTCTTTCACTAACTCTCTCTCCTTAAACACATTAGACAAGTGCCGAGAAATAACTGACTGATCCCTGTCAAACAAAACAGCTAATTGATCCTGACTCAACCAAACCGTTTCATTCGAAAGTTGGACATTCAGAACAATGCCATCTTGACTTTGATATATTTCTATCTGTTGTTCGATTATTTTTCATTCATTACCAATTTTTAGCAACTCCATGCGAGCGGAGCCATTCACTCCAATGTGACCCCACCTAAACGCTCGAAAATCATCTGCTAGCCTGCGGTGCATCAGTCAACAGCACACGTAGGACAAACCCAAATCACATCTCACAGCGATCCGCGTACTGAATTTACTTCAATCCCGTCACCGAACAGCCACTGTAGTTGATAAGTTGGAAATTCACACCATTCAATAGCCACCTCACTGCGATCGATTGACTTAATGCATTGATTATAAGCAGTTGTAAACCGTAAAGCTCACCCGAGGGCCGCATTTTTCCATTCTAAGCATATGGGTTCATGGTGACCTCGAGCAACAAGAAAGCAACAGCCAACCTCGCCAACGAGCCAACGAGCCAACGAGCCAACCTCGCAAAAAAAAAGCCGCCCCGAAGGGCGGCCTTTTTTATAATCCAAGGCTTACTTCACCTCTTCAAAGTCGACGTCGGTCACGTCGTCGGCCGCATTGGCCGAACCTGCACCCGGTCCGCCGGCGCTTCCGCCGTCGGCGCCCTCTTGCTGGGCCTTGTACATCTCCTCTGAAGCATTCTTCCAGGCCTCGTTGATCTGCTCCATCGCGGCGTCGATGGCGCTGATTTCTTGGCTGGCGTGGGCCTTCTTGAGGTTTTCGAGCGAAGCCTCAATGGCGCCCTTCTTGTCGCCGAGCTTGTCGCCAAACTCGCTGAGCTGCTTCTCGGTCTGAAAGATCATTTGGTCGGCGGCGTTCAGCTTGTCGACGCGCTCCTTGGCGAGCTTGTCGGCATCGGCGTTGGCCTCGGCCTCCTTCTTCATCTTTTCGATTTCTTCTTGGCTTAGGCCTGAAGAAGCCTCGATGCGGATCTTCTGCTCCTTGCCAGTGGCCTTGTCCTTGGCGCTGACGTGCAGGATTCCGTTGGCGTCGATATCGAACGTAACCTCGACTTGCGGCACACCGCGTGGTGCGGGCGGAATTCCGTCCAGGTGGAACCGTCCGATGGTCTTGTTGTCCTTGGCCATGGGGCGCTCGCCCTGCAGAATGTGGATCTCTACGCTCGGCTGGTTGTCGCTGGCGGTGCTAAACACCTCCGATTTTTTGGTCGGAATGGTCGTGTTCGACTCGATCAAGCGGGTCATGACGCCGCCCATCGTCTCGATTCCGAGCGAAAGCGGAGTAACGTCAAGCAGCAGTACGTCCTTGACGTCGCCGGCCAAAACACCACCCTGGATGGCGGCACCGATGGCTACGACCTCGTCGGGGTTCACGCCCTTGTTGGGCTCTTTGCCAAAGAACTTCTTGACGGCCTC
>JACCDS011680381.1_pt1 | contig 22464 bp, 18 predicted proteins | sample 7446441 | NCBI WGS metagenome assembly JACCDS01 (sample SAMN15323445, study PRJNA562643) | freshwater metagenome | isolation source: river surface water | place: USA:Blue River Watershed | collected 2017-08-17 | reverse complement strand
GTCGCGCCGCGCGTCGCCGCTGCCACTGACCAGATTATCGACCGCCTTGACCGATTCTTCTTGCTTGGTCAGATAGGCGTGGATGTCACCAAACAGGGCCAGCCGATATTGCACCGGGCGGTTGGCGTGGTAGTCGATCCAGGTTTGCAAATCCAGATCGAACGGGTCGGCAATCACGCCAATCAGCATGCCATCTTGGCCATGCAACAGGGCGCAGGTTTTTTGCATGGCTTTGGAGAGCGGCAGCAAATCAAACGCCGCTGGCAAATCGAGCATCTCGGCGGTGCTGATGATCGGCAGTGCGAACGGGGCGGCCAATTCCTGCAACAACTGGCGCGGTGCCAGTTTGGTCAATTGTTCCAGCTCGGTCATCAGGGGCCGTTTTGATTGCAGGCTGGCGTGGTGCGCCTGTTGCAACAATGCGACATCGACATTCATGACAAACTCCCGGCCAGATCAAAAATCGGAATGTACAACAACACCACAATCGCCCCGACCACCACGCCAATTGCCGCCATCAAGAGCGGTTCAAAACTGCGGGTAAACCGGTCGATCCAGCGGTTGATTTCACCATCGTAAAACGCGGCTGACTGGGTCAGCATTGGCCCCATTTCACCGGAACGCTCACCGACGCGCAGCATGCGCAGCGAAATCGGGGTGGTTAAATGGTATTTTTCAAAGGCAAACGAGAGCTGGCTGCCGGACTGAATCAAGTGGCTGGCCTGCTGCAAACGGGTTTTGATCGGGCCGGACACCATATCTTGCACCGTTTCCATGGCGGCGATGATGGGAATGCCACCTTCGAGCAACATGCCCAGCGTCAGGTACAGGCGCGACAACTCATACAATCTTACCCGTTCGCCAATGGCAGGCATGCGTGACACCATCCGTTGCCAGCCACCGTTGGATAATAGCGCACGCGCAAGAAACACAAACAGTACGATGCCAGCCAAGGCGGCACCCAGCAGCGATTTGGTGTGCTGTCCGGCAAAATGACCCCACTCAAACAGCATCGCCGACATCCATGGCAGTTCCCGCCCGGTGCCCTGAAATACTTCGGCAAAGCGCGGTACCACGTAAGCCAGCAAAAACAGTGACACGCCGCCGCCGACCAGCATCAAAATCACCGGATAAATCGCGGAACTGATGATTTTGCTGCGCACCATGTCAATTCGTTGTTGATAATCAATATAGCGTGTCAGCGAGCGCGGCATATCGCTGGTGCCTTCGGCTGCGCGCACGATGCCAACATACAGCGGCGGGAATAATTCAGGCTGCTCGGCCAGCACACCAGAAAAACGCTTGCCTTCGCGCAAGCCTTCCAAAAGGCGGGTAAATACGCTGCGGCTGGCGCCACTGGCTTCCTTTTCCAGCAGGGCTTCCAGGCATTCAACAATCGATAACCCGGCATTGAGCAGGGCCAGCAATTCCTGGCTAAACAGCACCAGCGACAAGCGGGGGCTGCCCCCCGGTTGCAGCCGTGACAGCCAATTGGCGCGCAGTGGGGTAATTTGTGCGGCAAATAGGCCACGCTCTTCCACCTGACGGCGTGCATCCTGCTCGTCGCGGGCATCAATGGTCAGCGAGGTGATGATTTGCTCGGGTGACAGGGCGCGGACTTCAAACTGCATGCGGTTGGCTCGGGTGAAAATGTGAATCGGCGGTTAGTAAGAACGATGATAGCAGCATCCGCGCCGCATTCGGCAAAGCAGTACCCGACGATTGCACGATTGAAACCAGTTTGTTGTATGACAGGAATGAATTAGTTCGATTGAATGGTCAAAAATGGGGTGGCCAGATGACTTTGCAAGGCGTCACCCGTTAAACTTCTGACCCATACCGCGCTCTTGTCGGCCAACGAATTGGCCGCTGCCTGATCAAGCGGGATGGCGGTGAAGGCGGTGAAGGCGGCCAAGGCTTGTACCACTGGTTCCAGATGAAAGCGTGGTGTACTGGCACGGGTCAATTCGCTGGCTAAATCGAACTGATTTAAGGCGGCAACCAATTCGCTGACGTGGTGACTGACCGCGCTTTGACGTAGTGCTGAGGCAGGCTCGATGCTGGCGGCACCCGAATTCAAATGCGCCAACTGGCTACTGGTCAGGGCGGCTTTTTGCCGGTCAGTCAGGGCCGCGACCTGGGTTGGCGAGAACGCTTCGAGCTGGGTGGTCGTGAGTGCCGCCAGCGTGGCACTGCCAAGTACCGCTACGCCTTCCGCTTGCAGTGCCGCAATTTGTTCAACCGAGAAAGCGCGGATTTGGGTTGGGCGCAATACCCCAGCCTGGGCTGCGCCCAGTACCGAAATTTGATCCGGGGTCAGGGCGCTAATTTGGCCACTGGTAATGGCGGCAATAGTGCGCGAGCCAATCAGGGCAAAATCGTCCAGTGCAATTGCGGCAATATTGGCCTGGGTTAATGCCACGATTTGGCGACCGGTCAAGGCTTGTGCCTGGGCCGAAGTCAGGGCCGTGATCTGGGTACTGGACAGGGCAGCAATCGCGCTGCTGCGCAGTGCCAACAGATCTTGCGGTTCCAGTGCGGTCCATTGGTCGGCACTCAAATTAATCACCTGGGTGGCACTTAAGGCGGCAGCCTGGGCGCTGGACAGGGCGGCAATCTGATCCAGCCCAAACGCGCTCAATTGGGTGGTGGTTAGCGCACCAATCGAGAGTGGTTTGATCGCCCCGAGTGCTTCGGCTGACAGGCCGGTCAGGGCGGTGGTGGACAAGGCACCGATCTGGCCGCTGGTTAGGGCGGCAATTTGTGCCGTGGTAAAGGCAGCAAACTGCTCTTGGGACAGGCTGCCGGTCAGCGCCGTGGTTGACAGCGCGGCGATTTGGCGCTGGGTCAGTGCCGCAATTTGGGTGGTGCCAAACGCTTGCCACTGCGATGAGCCAAGCGCAGCAATCGCACCGGTACGCAGCACCGACACGACTTCTCCGAGTGCCGCCAGTGCGGTACTGTCCAGACTGGTGATCTGTGCCACCGTCAGGGCCGACGCCTGACGTGTGTTCAGTGCGGCCAGTTGGGTGATTGACAGGTAGCCAAATTCGGTGACACTGAGCGAGAGGATTTGCTGCGAACGCAGTGCGCCAATTTGATCCGGGGTGAGGGCGGCAATCTGGTTCGACGTCAGGCTGTTCAGGGTGCTGCTGCGTAGCGCAGCAACCACACTGGTGCTCAAATTGGCAAGCCATGCATCACCCAACGCAGCGATTTGGTTGTTGTCAAACGCATTGATCTGGCTCGAACCGAGCGCCATGACTTGGCTTGAGCCCAAACCGTCTCGCAGCGCGGCAGCGGACAGGACGGCAATGTGGCGTGGCTGCAAGGCGACAATCTGGCCGGTAGTCAAGGCTGCAAGCTGGCTGCTGGACAGGCTGGCCACGGCAATGGTACGCAGCGCGGCAACACCTCGCGAAGACAGGTTGACCAGTTGCTCTGGATCAAATGCCGCGATCTGGGTGCTGCCCAAACCGGCAACCTGGGTCGAGGTGAGTGCCATCAATTGGGCGCTGCTCAGTGCGATCAGTTGGCTGGTATTGAGTGCATTGATGCTGCTGGTACGCAACATGGCAAAATTCGCACTGGTAATTGCTTGTAATTGCTCCATCTGCAATGCGTTGACCTGACTAGTCGAGAGCGCAACGACTTGGGCACTGCCGAGCGCAGCAATATGGCTGGTATTGAGCCCAAAGGCAATATCGCTGGTGCCGAGGGCGGCAATTTGTTTGGCCGTAAACGCAGCAAACTGGCCCAGATCAAACGCGGCAATCTGGTTAAATTCGAAGGCGGCAATGGTGGCGCTGGACAGGGAGCGGATTTGGCTGGTATCGAGTACCGCCAGATTGTCAATCGAGAGCAGACTTAATTGGCTGCTGCGAAGCGCGGCAATTTGGCGCGAGGTCAGTGCGGCGACCTGGGTAGTGCCTAAGGTGTTGGCAAAATGGCTGGTGGACAGGGCGGCCAGTTGCTTGTCATTTAGGGCACGAATTTGATGGCTATCGAATTGTGCTACCTGATTGCTGTCGAGCAGGGCAATGTTGCTGCTACGCAGTGCCGCGACATCCCTCGATTCGAGCGCCGCGATAGCCGTGCTGGAGATGGCCACCAGCTGGGAACTGGAGAGGTTACCGACCTGACGCGTGGTAAGTGCTACGATCTGTGCCGTACTCAATTCCAGCAATTGGGTGCTGGATAGGGCAGCCAGGGTTGAGGTGCGCAGGGCGGCCAGATCGGTCGTTTCCAGCGCATACAGGTGGTTTTCACTGAAAGCGCTGATTTGCCTGCTCGACAATGCCGCCGCCTGGGCACTGGTTAGCGAGGCTACCTGAGTCGTCGTCAGATCGCTAATTTGGCGACTCGTCAGCGCAGCAATCTGGCCAGTAGCGAAGCTGGCCAAATTGCCATCATCGAGTGCCGCCAGTTGGGTGGTGCCCAGCGCACTCAGTTGTTTGGTGCTCAAGGCCCGGATTTGGCTGGTGGAAAATGCCGCCAGTTGGGCATCGGACAAGCCCTGCATCAGTTGGGTCGTGGTCAAGGCTGCAATCTGGCGTGAACCGAGTGCGCCAATTTGGTGCGTGTCCAGACTATTGGCTTGCGTGGTGGTCAGTGCAGCAATTTGGCGCGAGGTGAGAACGGCAACCAGGCCAGTCGGCAGGGCGGCGATACCGATACTATCGAGCGCAACAATTTGCGCCGTTCCCAGACTAGCAATCTGCCGGGTGGTGAGTGCCTGGATCTGACTGGTTGATAACGTAAGCATGGTGTTCCCGGTTGCGAAAGGCAGGCGCAAGACAATATCTGAGCAGAAATTCTTTCATGCCAAGAAAGTAGGGCAATGAAAATTTCTCTGTGGCAATTGTACGGCAAGTTGAAGTGCTTTGTCACAGAATTATGCGATGTTTTCGGCAGATCTTGGAGAAATTTTAGAGTGTGGCAGAATAAAAAGGTGGTTTTTTTAATTTTTTTTGATGAAAAATTAATGGCTGGCACATTTTTCCTTCTTGGGCGGCCTGCCAACAGGCCGCCCGTTGCAACGGGCGGGGGCACTACTCAAGGTTCGATTACTATTAGGACTTACGCAAAACCGCCCCAGCGGCGTTGCGCTGCCTTGCCGTACAGGCGTACTGCCTGCGGCAGCGCGCCTTGCTGGAACAATTTTGCGTAAGTCCTGACTATATAGAAGTGAATCTGGCCCAAGACGTCAGTTTATCAAAATATCGGCTTATCAAACCAGCGCTGGATCAATACCAATGTTTATGACGCGTGCCTATAAGCGGGCCAGTCTGTTGGGGGCGTCCTTGTCCAACGGTTTCTCAGGTTGTGGTTTGACCTCGGGCACCAGTTTGACAGATGGCTTGCGCTTATTGGCCGGTTTGGCAACACTGGCCGATTTTTCACCGGCTTGCTGCAAGGACATCAATTGAAACGCCATTTGCAGTTGCGATGGAGCAGGCTCGGCCTGTGGTGCCACCGCCACGGTTTGGGTAACGACCATCGTTTTCATCGGCACATGCAATGCTGCCATCAAATCGGCAGTTTGTTGCGGCAGAGCCAAACACAGGGCAACCAGTACCCCGACACACAGTACCAGACTGGCGCTAACGGCCAGACCGAATGCTTTGCCATTGGCCAACAGGCGGCGGCTGGCCTTGGGTGGCGGCACTTCCGACAACATGGCAGCGGCCCGATCCTGCCAGTCACCGACTTGTTGCTGTTGATAACGCATGCGTTCAATCAGGTCGCTGGCCATTTGTTCGGCCTGTTGTTGTTCCAGTGCCAGTTGCTGGCGCAGTGCCAGTTGCGCCTGCTCTTGATCGGCGGCCTGTTGGGTCTGGGCTTGGGCTGCCTCAATTGCCTGTTGTTCGGCCAATGCGCGTTGTTCGGCAGCCTGACGGGCTTCGGCCTGTGCCTGATGCCGCGCCAAAGCCAGTTTGGCGGTGGCTTGTTCGGCTTGCGCGCGTTGTTGTGCTTCTTGACAGGCTGCCTGCTCGGCCTGTAATTGGGCTTGAATCGCGAGCAGGGTTTGTTGCTCCACGTCGGCGCGCTGTTGTTCGAGTACCAGTTTGGCATGCATCGCAGCCAAGGCTTGTTGTTCAAATGCGACACGTTCGCGTTCGGCCTTGGTCAGGGCCACGGCTTCGCGGGCTTGTTGCAGCGCCAGTTGCGCGGCTTTGCGCTGTAATTCTGCCTGTACCTGATTTTGCGCCAGCAAGTGCTTTTCGGCGGTGGTTTCGGCTTCCTTGGCCAGTCGCGCTTCGCGCTCGGCCTGCTCCCGTGCCACAATCGCTTCGGTGCGTTCCTGATCCAGTTTGGCACGCTGTTCGGCTTCGGCGCAGGCGTTTTGTTCTGCCGTCAATTGCTGCCGGACGGCGGCCAGTGCCCGCTGTTCGGCGGCCTGGCGTTGTTGCTCGATCGCGATTTTTTGTTGCACCGTTAATTGCGTTTGTTGTTCGGTCGCCGCGCGTTGTTGTTCGAATTCGGTCAATTCGCGCGCCTGTTGCAGTTTTTTCTCAACCGCCAGTGCAGCGGCCTGGCTGGCAGCAGCCTGTGCCGCAGCAGCCTGTGCCAGTGCCTGTTCGGCCTGCTGTTGTTGCACGGCGGCATTGGCGGCGGCTTGTTCATCGGCAGCGCGTTGTTGTGCCGCCAGTGCCTGTTGTTGTTCGGCTCTGGCACGGACTTTGGCGGCAGCGGCGGCAGCTTGTTCGGCGCTGATTTTGTCGCTCAGCGCCAGCTCGGCCTGTTGCAGGTTGTGCAGGTGCTCTTGCTCGACCTGTTGCAGCGTGTAGAGGCGCTCTTGCTCGACTTTGGCCAGTCGTTCGGCTTGCTGCGCTGCCAGTTCGGCAGCCTTGGCTGCCTCCTGCTGCAGGCGTGCTTGTTCTGCCAATTGGCAGCAGCGTTGTTGTTCAGCCACAGTTTTGGCTTGCAGTGCCAGCCGCAGTTCATGATCGGACTGGGCCGCCTGGGTCAGCAGGGCAGCATGGGCTTGCTCTGCCTGTACCCGCTTTTCCGCTTCTTCACGGGCCAGCGTTTCGTTTTTCAGTTTTTCTTGCAAGGCCAGAAATGCGGCTTGCTCGGTCTTGAGTTTTTCGCGTTCGGCGTGGGTCAGTTGCACCGCTGCGCGCGCCTGCAGCAGGGCCAGTTGCGCCGACTTGCGTTGCATGTCGGCTCGGGTTTGGCTTTCACTGGTAGCCGTTTTTTCTGCCATCAACTGAGCTTCGAGCGCCTTGCGCGTGGCCCGGTCGGCTGCTTCGCGTGCCATCAACAAATTCGCCTGTTCCTGATCAACCCGGGCCAGTGCTTCGGCTTCGCGGTAGGCTGCCTGTTCTGCTGCTAGCCGTTGTTGAGCGGCGGCAAGCGTTTGGGCGGCTGCGGCGGCATGTACTTTTTCAGTCTGAAGCTGGGCTTGTACCGTGGCCAGTGCCTGTTGTTCATCTTGCACGCGCTGGCGCCCAAGTTTGGCCAGTTCGACTGATTCACGTGCTTTTGTCATGGCGGCTTTGGCGGCACGGCCCTTGAACTCGGCTTCCAATTTGGCCTGATTGAGTGCCAACTCGATTGCGGCAGTTTCTGTTTCCTGTGCCATGCGAGCCTTGTTCTCGGCTTCCTGCTGCTGTTTCAGGCTTTCAATTTTGGCCTGTTCCGCTTCGGCCCGCTGGCGTGCCGCTTCGGCGGCTGCTTGTTCCATTGCGATTTTTTCTTGCATTGCCTTAAGGGCAAGCTGATCGGCTGCAGCGCGTTCTTGCTCGGTGCGGGCCAATTCCTGAGCCTGACGGGCTTTTTTTGTGGCCGATTCTGCACTTTGGCGCTGTAATTCGGTTTGTTCGGTCAATGCCCGCAGCGCTTCTTCTTCCGCCTTGTTGCGGGCGCAAGCAATGGCGGCGGCTTCGCGTTCCTGGCAGGTGCGCTGTTCGGCAATTTTCTTGGCGCGCAATTCTTCATCAGCGCGTTGTTGGGCCGCAGCAGCGGCAGCCTGTTCGGCTTCCTGACGTTGCTGCGCCTGATTGATGGCCTGGGTTTCGCTGGCGATACGCGCTCTGGCCTGCTGGTCGGCATAATGTTCGGCTTCTACCCGGGCCAGTGCTGCACTTTGCAACTGCCGTTCGATCTGAATCCGCGCTTCGGTGGCGGCGCGGATGCGGGCATCGGCATCACGCCGTGCCTGGGCAGTGACGGCAGCCAGACCTTCCGAGCGGGCCAGTTGCGATGAGGTTTCACGCAGTTCGGCTTCCGCTTTCAGACGTGCTGACAGTGAATCGACTGCGATTCGTTCCGATTCGGCGCGCGCCAGTGCCGCCGCTTCCGTTTCCCGTTCGATCTGGGCCCGGGCGCGTGCCTCTTCGCGCGCCATCACCTCGGCGGTGGTATGTTCCAGCGTGGATTTTAGAGCCAGCACGTCGGCATGTTGCCGCTGTTTGGTGGCATCGAGCGCTTCTTCATTGGCACCCACCAGTTGTTCTGCCTGAACTCTGGCCGCCAGTTCAGCTTGGCCACGTTCTCGCACTACGGCAGCGAGCCTGGCTTCGGTTTCAACCCGGGCATCAATTTCGCGCTTGGCACTGTGCAGGGATTCGATGCGTTCGGCGGCGTGTTGCTTGGCACGTGCCGTTTGGTGCAGTATTTGTTCTGCCGCTGCCGAAGCATGGGCCGCCAGTTCCGATTCGGCCGCGATTTGCTCGGTACTGCGCCGCCGGGCCAATTCCTCGGCTTTGGCACGGGCGGCGGTAGCCTGCCGTACCTGATTATCGGCTTCAGCCCGTTGTTTGAGTTCGGTAATTTCTTTGTTGATCGCCGCTGCCCGGCCTTCACTGGCAGCATAGGCTGCCTTTTCAGCTTCGAGTTTGGCCCGCGCCGCTTCCAACGCTTCCTGTTCGGCACGGGCTTTTTGCATTGCGGCTTCGGCTGCCGCCGCATCGGTTCTGGCCCGTGCTTCGGCAAGTTCCCTGGCCCGACTTTCCATATGAGCACGATTTTCGGCGGCAAAACTGGCCTTGGCTTCCGCTTCCACCCGGGCAATCGCTTCGTGAATGGCTTTCAATTCGGCTTTGGCCCGGTTGTCGGCAATTGCCTCGGTCGATGGATCACCGGTCAACATCGAAAATTGCGTCGGCTGCTTGTCGTCCATAATGCGCTCCAGAATAATCTTGCAAAAAATAACTTGTTCTTGTGTTCTGCCCGGCTTGGGCGGTACCTGATGATGCTCATTATTGGCCCCCGGCTGGCGAAGCAAGCGGATGAGAAGAGGGGGGAAATCGGCCTATTTCATCGATTTGGCAAAAAACCTCAAAAAAACTTCAAAAAAGGCCTAAAGTTCCGCGCTTGTGTGTCGATACAACGCTTGAGTCCGGTAATTTATTCAAAAAAATTTTCCGAATCCCCTAAAGTTCTGAAATTTATGGCCGTTAAGGGTAGCTGAGGGCGGCAGCAAAAAAAATTAAAAAATTTTTGCGATTGACCCTAAAGTTTTTTAAAGTTGTGCCGATAACGGATCTAGATGTGACGTAATGGGTTGATTTTTAAGCGGTTTTTGCTTCACTCATCAAAGTTGGATCGAACAAAATTTTTCACCTCGCCCTGCCTAAAGTAGGGTGTCAAATAGGCTGCCCGGTATTTGTAAGACAAATACCTACGGCGGCATATCAATTTTTCCGTCAAAAAATACAGCGTTCAACCTATTCTCCCAAAATTGATCCCGGTTCAGAATCTGTCTCACTGGCAACGCAAACTGAGATTGAGCCAGTTTCTAACGGATCGAGGAGAATAAAATGACTGCGAACGACATGATGGCGGAAATTCGTGATGCCAACCTGAGCTACCTGATGCTGGCCCAACAGATGATCCGTTCGGACAAGGCTACGGCCGTTTTCCGGCTCGGCATCGGTCAGGAAATTGCCGATTTGATCGAAGGCATGAGCAATGCCCAGATACTGAAGCTGGCCGGTTCCAATATGATGTTGGCCCGTTTCCGCTTCGATGACAGCTCAATTCTGGTCATGCTGACCAACCACAATAAAGAACGCTCTTTGGCCCAGTCCCATGCCGCGATTTTGATGGCAGGTCAGGCGGTCGAGGAAATTGCCTAAATAAGTAATTTTCATGTGTTTTGTTAAAGGTGATTAAAATGGCAAAGAAGAGCGTGATATCGGAAGCCCAGGAAATTCAACTGGCGATTGAGTTGATCAAGCTGGGAGCGCGGTTGCAATTGCTGGAAACCGAGGTGGCACTGTCGCGTGAGCGCTTGTTGTCCCTGTACAAGGAGTTGAAGGGGGTTTCGCCGCCAAAGGGGATGCTGCCATTTTCGACCGATTGGTTTTTGACTTGGCAGCCCAATATCCATTCTTCGCTGTTTATGAATATCCACAAGTACCTGATTGAGAATGCTGGCATCTCCGGCATCGAAGCGGTGATGAAAGCCTATAAACTGTATCTGGAACAAGTACAATGGCAGTCAGAAGACGAACCGGTGTTGTCATTGACCCGGGCTTGGACGCTGGTGCGGTTTTTCAGTAGCAAGATGTTGTCCACCGCCTGTTGTGCCCAATGTGGCGGACATTTTGTAGTCGATTCTCTCGATTTGCATAAAGGATATGTGTGTGGTTTGTGTCATATGCCTTCACGTGCTGGCAAGACCAGAAAAGCTCGGGACGCAGTCTCTGAGACGCTGGCCATCGCAGCATAAGATTGTATTTGGATGTGCGCTTGGGCGCGGCTGATGGTTTGCGGCTGCCCGCCGTGCGGGCATTGTTGCTCCAGTGCCTGAGTCTGGTTCTGGTACTGTTGTTGGCACGCTTGTTTTGGATTGCCTTCGGCATCAAAACTGATTTGATTGTTGCAGCCTTGCTACAAGGCATATTGGCTGCGTTGGGTGCATATATTTTGCGTCTGGCACGCTGGTGGCTCTGGATTCAGTTGCTTTTCCCCCTTGCCCTGTTGTTGGCCTCGCTCTTGCATTTGCCGCCGTGGCTGTTTCTGGTGGCGTTCCTTTTATTCCTTATTGTCTATTGGTCCTGTTTCAGAACCCAGGTGCCGTATTACCCTTCGAGCCGCTTTGCGATGCAGTCAGTGTTGTCACTTTTACCGCCCGGGCGGTCATTACGGGTAATTGACATTGGCAGTGGGCTTGGCGGCTTCGTACTGCATCTGGCGCGATGTCGCCCCGATTGTGAGGTGATCGGCATTGAACTGGCGCCACTACCCTGGTTAATCAGCTTTCTGCGCGCTCGCCTGACGGCACGGAAAGTACGGTTTTTGCGGGGCGATTACGAGAACCTGGATTTTTCCGATTTTGATGTCGTGTTTGCCTACCTTTCACCGGCGGCCATGGATCGCCTGTGGCGCAAGGCGCACGCTGAAATGAAGCCGGGCAGTATGCTGCTCAGCTACGAATTCATTGTCTTGGGGAAAGTGCCAGACCTGACCCTGAATGATCCGGCCGACGGGCCGCCACTGTATGGGTGGTTGTTTTAGCGTCGTTTTGAGATGGCTTTGCGTTATTTGCTTGCTTGCCAGCCATTCTCAAGTTATTGTAGCCCTATGCCCGGATTGCATGGGGGGTACCATGAGAGCGCACGACCTGGTTGGATCAATCGGGAGCGTGAGCCGGTACTGTTGATCGGGTACGATTTTCGGAGATACTTAGCTTGCTCGTTATACTTGGATACATCATTGTGACAGGCTCGGTGTTCGGCGGCTTTGTGCTGGCGGGCGGGCATTTACACTCCCTTTGGCAGCCAGTCGAATTATTGATGATTGGCGGCGGCGCAGTCGGCGCGTTTTTTGTGGGTAATAATACCAAGGCCATCAAGGCAACGCTCAAGGCACTGCCTACGCTGTTGCAGGGGTCGCGCTATACCAAAGACCTGTACATGGAATTGATGTCGCTGCTCTTTGATGTATTGTCCAAGGTGCGCAAGGAAGGGTTGATGTCGATAGAAGGTGATATCGAATCGCCTGAGCAAAGCCCGCTATTTAGCAAGTATCCGGGTGTGTTGGTCGATCATCACATCGTCGAATTCATGACCGATTATTTACGCTTGATGGTTTCGGGCAACATGGATGCGTTCCAGATTGAAAACCTGATGGACAATGAAATTGAAACCCATCATCATGAAGGTGAAGTGCCGGCGCATTGCATTGCCAAGCTCGGTGATGGTTTGCCTGCGTTTGGGATTGTCGCGGCGGTGATGGGGGTGGTGCATACCATGGCCTCGGTCGGGATTCCGCCTGCCGAACTCGGTATTCTGATCGCCAATGCTCTGGTAGGTACATTTCTGGGTATTTTGCTGGCGTATGGTTTTGTTGGGCCATTGGCCGCTTTGCTGGAACAAAAACTGGGGGAGTCATCAAAAATGTATCAGTGTGTCAAGGTCACGTTGTTGGCCAGCTTGAACGGTTATGCCCCGGCGCTGGCGGTGGAGTTTGGGCGCAAGGTGTTGTATTCGACTGAGCGCCCTACCTTCAGTGAACTGGAAGAGCATATCAAGAAGGCGAAGACCAAGTAAGCAGTTTGGCTGACAGGAGAATGTCATGGCTGAGGAAGGTCTTAGACCGATAGTTGTAAAGAAAATAAATAAAGCGGGTGGGGGGCATCACGGCGGGGCCTGGAAAATTGCCTACGCCGATTTCGTAACGGCCATGATGGCATTTTTTCTGTTGATGTGGTTGCTGGGCTCTACCGCCAAGGGCGACCTTAGCGGGATATCCGAATATTTTCAGACGCCTTTGCGGGTCGGTTTGCTCGGTGGTGATGGCAGCGGTGACAGTTCGTCCGTGGTCAGAGGTGGGGGCAAGGATCTGACCAAGAAATCTGGTCAGATTAAAAACGGCAGTGATCCGCCACGTAAGCAAAACTATGACCTGAAAAAGTCGCGCAATGATCAGGATAAATTGCAGGAAATTGGACGGTTGAAGGAATTGAAGGCCAAGCTTGAGGCTGCGATTGAAATCAGTCCAACCTTGCAGCAATTTAAGGAACAATTGCTGATCGACATTACCACTGAGGGTTTGCGCATTCAGATTGTCGATGTCAAAAATCGCCCGATGTTCGCCCTGTCCAGGGCAGAGGTGCAACCCTATATGCGCGAGATTTTACAAGAGATTGGCACGGTATTAAATGAGGTGGATAACCATGTCGGCCTGTCCGGCCATACTGATTCGACGCCCTATGCCAGTGGTGACAAGGGATACAGCAATTGGGAGCTGTCCTCCGACCGGGCCAATGCCTCGCGCCGTGAGTTGATTGCTGGCGGCATGACAGAGGGCAAGGTGTTGCGCGTGGTTGGGCTGGCTGCTTCGGCCCATCTGGACAAGGCTGACCCGTTTAGCCCGATCAATCGCCGTATCAGTATCATTGTCATGAATAAGCGTACCGAAGAAGCGGTGCTGCGCGATGGTGCAAATTTGGAAGTGGAGAATGATAATTAACGGAATTAAGTGTGCAGAGTTTGCTGGAGTGATTGTTTTTGCCGAAATTGAGCGTAAATTAGAGTGTGGATGGGATGAAGGCGCGGCAGGGCCGAAACAAGGGCAGGCGTGATCGGTTGGTGCATTGATTTGATCCAAAAGAAAAGTTGTCTCTTTGCCTCATGCTGTTGTCTTGATTTTGAAGGGATGCCACGAATGAGTAGAAAAAAATTGCTTAGTTCTCATGTTAAGCGCTTGTTGTCCGGGGTGTCTGACCATGGTATGCGGCACTTGACTGAAATTGAAGCTGATCTGGTGCAGGTTTCCTTGTTGCTAATTGAGGCGATCGAAAAATTGACGGGCAATTTTATGGCGGTTCATAGTGCGGTTTATGCACAACAAGAGACAATAAATTTGCTGCTCGAAGGCAAACGGCCAACTGAGGAGCAGGCTACCAGTCTGGCTGGCATGGCGGCCGAAGTAGGTGGTCATGTCAATGCCGCAGTAACCAGCATGCAGTTTCAGGACATGACCAGCCAATTATTGGATCGTACGCAAAAACGAGTCTCGGGCTTGCGTGAATTTCTCGAAACCCTGGGAACCCATGGATCCGAGATTTTGGCCGAAAGCAGCAATGAAGAAATTGTTACCTTGATCAGTGCGATCAACATGAATTTGGCGATCCAAAGCCTGGAACTGAAAAGTGTTTTGCGCAAGGCGGTCAATCAGCAGCACCTGGAGAGCGGCGATATTGAGCTTTTTTAGTGGTTGGCGCAAAGATGGCAAATAGCTGACCGGTGGTCTGAAATTTAGAAAAGTAGGAGCAAAGATGGCTAAAACGATACTTGCAGTTGATGATTCCAGCTCGTTACGGCAGATGGTCGCCTTCAGCTTGAAAGCGGCGGGTTATCTGGTGGTCGAAGCTGTGGACGGGCAGGACGGTTTGGAGAAGGCCAAAAATCAGACCGTTGATCTGGTGCTGACCGACCAAAACATGCCGCGAATGGATGGTTTGGCCTTGATTAAACTGCTCAGAGGCATAGCGAGCTATCAAAAAGTACCGATTCTGATGCTAACGACTGAATCAAGTGACGAAATGAAGGCCAAGGGACGTGCTGCCGGTGCCAATGGCTGGCTGGTCAAGCCGTTTGATCCGCAGCGGCTCATTGAAGTAGTCAAAAAAGTGATTGGCTAAAGTAATGATGAACCATGCCATGATTCATGGATCAGTTACGCAATCTACACGAGACGGAGTCCGATAATGACCATCGATATAAGCCAGTTCTTTCAGGTATTTTTCGATGAAGCCGAAGAGCTCCTGGCAGAGATGGAGCGTTTGTTGTTGGCCGTGGATATTGCCGCGCCGGACGCAGAACACCTGCATGCGATTTTTCGTACCGCGCATTCGGTCAAGGGCGGGGCCGCCACCTTTGGCTTGAGCGATATGACTGAGGTGACCCATATTCTGGAGTCATTGCTGGACAAGATTCGCAAGGGGGAAATGGCACTTACCGCCGAACATGTGGATGCCTTTTTGGTGGCCAAGGACATTTTGAAGATGCAACTCGATGGTCACCGCTTGGGTTCCCCGGTCGATCAGGATGCGGTGGGCGATGCCCGCATGATGTTGCAATCGCTGTTGCAAGAACCGGTCGCCGCCGCCTTGCCAGCAGCTTCGCTGGTGGCCGCGCCGAGTATTTTGCAGCCCATGGGTATTGCCCCGGTGGATGTGGCCAATGCCAAGCGGTATCGGATTGAACTACCGGAATTGGCACAGCGTGACATTAACGCGTTGACCACTGAATTGGGATTGCTTGGCAGAATTTCCGTTTCGCAACTCGATAGCAAACGCTTCGTGGTTACTTTGGCGACCAATGAAGGGGTTGATGACATCATTGCCATTTGCTCGTTCATTCTCGATCCCAAGGATTTGAATATCACCGAGGCATCTAGCCTGAGTCCGGAACAAATTGCTGCGGAAAAAGCAGCCAAGGCCAAGCTCGAAGAAGAGCAGGGATATGGGTTTTTTGATCCAATCGAACCGCAGCAGTCAGCGGAGATGAGCGACGACGAGCGTGGCTATGGGTTTTTTCAGCCATTGGCCCAGATTCGAGCCGCCGCCAATGCGACCGTTGCCGCGCCGGCAGACGTAGGACAAGATGCCGGGCGTGATGAAAGCGAGGCAAGTGCCAGTGCCCAAGTGGACAAAAAGGTTGTAGTCAAGCGCGAAACCACGGAAAAAGCGGGTGCAGCGGCAGGTGCTGGAGGTGAATCGTCCTCGATTCGGGTTAGCATTGAGAAGGTCGATCAATTAATTAATCTCATCGGCGAACTGGTCATTACCCAAGCCATGATTGAACAACGATCCAGTTCACTTGATCCGATGTTGCATGAGCGGCTGTTAAACAGCGTCAGTCAATTGACCCGTAACACCCGTGATCTGCAAGAAGCGGTGATGTCGATTCGGATGATGCCAATGGATTTTGTATTTTCCCGCTTTCCGCGCATGGTGCGCGATTTGGCAGCGAAACTTGGCAAGAAGGTCGATTTTATTACCCATGGGGCAGCAACCGAACTGGACAAGGGTTTGATAGAACGAATTGTCGATCCCCTGACGCATTTGGTTCGTAATAGTATCGATCACGGGATTGAAATGCCGGCGGCTCGTGCGGCTGCCGGGAAGAGCGAGGCAGGGCGTTTGTTCCTGTCAGCCGGTCATCAGGGCGGCAACATTGTGATTGAAGTAAGTGACGATGGCGGGGGCTTGAATCGTGACCGAATTTTGGCCAAGGCCAAGCAGCAAGGTTTGCCCGTGTCAGAAAACATGTCTGATGCCGATGTCTGGCAATTGATTTTTGCTCCTGGCTTTTCTACTGCCGAAACGGTAACCGATGTTTCAGGGCGTGGGGTAGGGATGGATGTGGTTAAACGCAATATCGCAGCCATGGGTGGTTCGGTTGATATTCGTTCAGCCAAGGGGTTTGGTACGACGATTTCCATTTCATTGCCGCTGACACTGGCGATTCTTGATGGCATGTCGATTAAGGTGGGCGATGAAATCTATATATTGCCGCTGGGCTTTGTGGTCGAATCGTTGCAACCGGTACTGACCGATATCAAGGAGATCAGTGGCAAGGGGCGGGTGATCAAGGTGCGTGGCGAATACTTGCCTTTGATCCCACTCTACCAAATGTTTGCTATTGAGCCACGCTTTACCGATCCTTCGCAAGGGATTGTGGTAATTTTGGAATCGGATGGCAAGAAAGCAGGATTGTTTGTGGATGATTTGGTCGGGCAGCAACAGGTGGTGGTCAAGAATCTGGAGTCGAACTATCGCAAGGTGACCGGCATTTCGGGCGCAACGATTTTGGGTGATGGTGGAGTTTCTCTGATTCTGGATGTTTCAGCGTTGCTGCGTTCGAGTCGGCAATTGGCGGATGAATCAATATTTTCTTGAATGATAAGACTTGGATTGGATACGGATAAATTATGGCACAGACATCGAAATCTTCAGCAACAATGGATGGTTCAGGTTCAGGTAGGGAAATTGCCGGACATGAATTTCTGGCATTTACGTTGGGAACTGAAGAGTATGGGATTGATATTCTTAAAGTGCAGGAAATTCGCGGTTATGAAGCGGTAACCCGGATTGCCAATGCACCGGAATTCATTAAAGGGGTGATTAATTTGCGTGGAATCATCATTCCGGTGGTGGATATGCGGATCAAGTTTAATCTCGGAACACCAGTATATGATCAATTCACTGTGGTGATCATTTTGAATATAGGTGGTCGGATTGTTGGGATGGTGGTCGATAGTGTATCTGATGTGATTACCCTGTTGCCGGAGCAGGTGAAACCCGCACCGGAAATGGGAACAGCATTTAATACAGACTATTTGATTGGGTTGGGAACGGTTGATGAACGAATGTTGATTTTGATTGACATTGATAAATTGATGTCTAGTTCGGAGATGGGCTTGATGGAAAAATTGGCTGCATAATTTTCTTTGAGTTGATTGAGGAAATTGGTCTGATTGCAGTGAAAAACGATAGATTGATAATGGATTTAAAATATTCAACACGCTGTAATGGAAATTGAAACTGGGGAACGATTATGACTTTGAGTGATTTCCGTATTGGTGCCAGACTGGGGACTGGCTTTGCCGTTATCTTGGCGATTCTGGTTGCAACCGTGCTTTTGACCAGTCTTTTAAGCATTAGAAATAAGCAAAATCTAATGGATGGCCTGGAATTGACTGAAGGCAAAAGTATATTGGCCAATACGATGAAGGGGGCAATATTGGAAGCAGGTATTGCAACCAGAAATATTGGATTGCAAACTGAGGTTTTGGCTATGCAAAAAGAGGAGGCGGGTGTCAAGCTGAATCGGAAGAAATACGCCGAGGCCAAGGAAAAAATGTTGAACTACAAATTGTCAGATGAAGAGAAGAAGTTGTTGGACGATATTGCAGTTATTGATAAACGTGTTGAAGCAGATTTTAAGGAAGCAATTTCACAGGCATTGGCATGGAATTCTGAGGGTGCTGCCAAGGTGATTTCCACAAAAATTGATCCACTAAATCAAAAAGCAATTGTTGCTATTAATCGATTGGTCGATATTCAGCAAAAAGCCTCGCGCGACGTGTTGGATAGTTCCGTTTCTGCGGATAATCGATTGATTGTTATTTTGTCAATTGTTGGTTGCTCGGCCTTGATCTTCGGGATCGTTTGCGCACTGGTAATCACCAAGAGTATTGTCAATCCGCTGCAAACGGCGGTTTCTGTTGCGAAAACGGTTGCTGCCGGGATACTGACCTCGAAGGTAACGGTTAATGGCAAGGATGAAATTAGCCAGTTGCTTCAATCATTGAAGGACATGAATGATAGTTTGGCCAAGACGGTCAGCGAAGTGCGTGGCAGTACCGAGATGATAACGGTGGCCTCGCACCAGATTGCCTCGGGTAACGCCGATCTGTCGGCCCGTACCGAATCACAGGCTAGTTCTCTGGAAGAGACGGCTAGTTCGATGGAAGAGCTGACTTCTACCGTGAAGCAAAATGCTGACAATGCACGGCAGGCCAATCAATTGGCCTTGTCGGCTTCAACCGTGGCAGGCAAGGGCGGAGCCGTGGTGTCTCGCGTGGTGCATACCATGGGTTCAATCAAGGAGAGTTCACGCAAGATTGTCGATATTATTGGCGTGATTGATGGCATTGCCTTCCAGACCAATATTTTGGCCTTGAATGCGGCAGTTGAAGCTGCCCGAGCGGGTGAGCAAGGGCGCGGCTTCGCGGTGGTGGCTGCTGAAGTTCGTAATTTGGCTCAAAGAAGTGCCGGGGCGGCCAAGGAAATTAAGGTATTGATTGGTGATTCGGTCGAAAAAGTTGACTTGGGTAGCAATTTGGTGGACGAAGCCGGCAAGACCATGGATTTGATCGTGACTTCGGTCAAGCAGGTCGCTGACATTATGGGGGAAATTACTGCCGCAACCCAGGAACAGAGCACCGGTATTGAAGAAGTGAATCAGGCCGTCTCGCAAATGGATGAAATGACCCAGCAAAACGCAGCCTTGGTGGAAGAAGCTGCTGCAGCGGCTGCCAGTATGCAGGAACAGGCAGACAAGTTGCTGCAGTCGGTTAGTATCTTCAAGTTGAGTGACACCGAGCGGGAAGTCAAGCCGATGCCCTCGCCATTTGCCGCGAAACCACGCTTTGAGATGGCTGCACTTCCGGCCCGTACCACACCGGTAGCGCGACCCGCAGCAGCATCTGGCGCTGGCTCGGCGAAGCCGAAAAAGGTCGCAGTTGCCAATGATGAATGGGAAGAGTTTTAATGAAAAATGAGGTGTCAAGCCATTCTTCGCGAGCATAGATTGGTTTAATTGATATTTGAACGTTATCTGGATGGGATTATTGTCGAGTGAAACCCGAGGCGCAAAATAAGTTGGGAACCGCGAAAGAATTCGAGTTTACTACTCGTGATTTTGATCGGGTCAGGGCTATCATTTACAAGCGTGCCGGAATTGCATTAACGGACAGCAAGCAGGAAATGGTGTATAGCCGGTTGGCACGGCGGTTAAGGGCGACTGGAATCGTGTCATTCGCTAAATATTTGGACGATTTGGAAGCGGGGAGAATGAATGATGAGTGGGAAGCGTTTACCAATGCGTTGACCACCAATTTAACGTCATTTTTTCGTGAGGCGCATCATTTTCCAATTTTGTCCGATCATGCGCGTGGCTTGTCGAATCATGTTTCGGTTTGGTGTTCCGCCAGTTCAACCGGAGAGGAGCCGTATTCAATTGCAATGGCATTATGTGAAACGTTTAATACTTTAACGCCGCCAGTCAGTATTATTGCAACCGATATCGATACAAATGTGTTGGGCGCAGCAGAAAAAGGTGTGTACCCGATTGATCGATTGAATAAAATGGATAGCGCACGGGCGAAGAAGTTTTTTTTGCGTGGCAAGGGAGAGCAGGCCGGTTTGGTGCGGGTGCGACCAGAATTGAGGCAGTTAATCACCTTTAAACAGTTGAATTTGTTGGCAGATTCATGGCCGATATCCGGGCAGTTTGATGTGATTTTTTGCCGGAATGTGATGATTTATTTTGATAAACCAACCCAGGCCAAAATATTGTCGCGGTTTGTGCCATTAATGAAATCAGATGGCCTGTTGTTTGCTGGGCATTCCGAGAATTTTTTATATGTATCCGATTCCTTAAAGTTACGTGGCAAGACGGTGTATGAGTTGGCATCGCATCGAGGTGCTTCCGATAACGTGCAACGAAAATGAGATTAATCGTATGAGTCGAGAACTCGAAGAACAGTTTGCTACGAATGTGTATTATGATCGCACATTCGATTGTGACGCGGCCAAAATTTTGCCAGGTGAATATTATTTCACGGGTAAAGATATGCTGATTGTGACCGTGTTGGGCTCATGTGTGGCAGCTTGCATCCGGGATCGGGTCAGTGGCCTGGGCGGGATGAATCATTTTATGTTGCCCGATGGCGGCGGGGATAGCGAAAACCCGATTTCGGCTTCAATGCGTTACGGCACCTACGCGATGGAAGTATTGATTAACCAATTGTTGAAAGCCGGAGCGCGGCGCGAAAACATGGAAGCCAAAGTGTTTGGCGGTGGGGCAGTGTTACGCGGCTTTACTGCAATTAATGTTGGTGAACGCAATGCAGAATTTGTACTTAGGTATTTGCGGGCAGAAAAAATGCGCATCACAGCCGAGGATTTGAATGACATCTACCCACGCAAAGTGTATTTCTTCCCGCGCACTGGCAAGGTGTTGGTCAAGAAACTGATGCAGGTACATAATGATACCTTGGTCAAGCGCGAACAAGATTATGCCAGCCGCCTGAAGACCAATGTAGTCGGTGGTGATGTTGAGTTGTTTTGATCAGACAAAGGGCCGGGCCCGGAGAGTAGAGACGGTATGAAGATCAAGGTTTTGATTGTAGATGACTCGGCGTTGATTCGCAGCGTGATGAGCGAGATCATCGGCAGTCAGTCTGATATGGAAGTGGTTGGGGTGGCACCTGACCCGATCGTCGCACGTGATTTAATCAAGCTGACCAATCCCGATGTCTTGACGCTTGATGTTGAAATGCCCAAGATGGATGGACTTGATTTTCTTGAAAAGTTGATGCGTCTGCGGCCAATGCCGGTTCTGATGGTTTCTTCACTGACCGAGCGTGGTTCTGAAATTACCATGCGAGCATTGGAATTGGGGGCGGTTGATTTTGTGACCAAGCCGAAGCTGTCGATTCAAAGCGGCATGCGCGAATATGCTGACATGATTGCCGACAAAATCCGGGCCGCTTCCAAGGCTCGCATCAGGGCGCGCACACTGCCAAGCAGTGGTGCGGCCAAATCCGGATCCCCGTTGCCGTCGATTCGCAATCCTTTGACTAGTAGCGAAAAGCTGATTATTATCGGAGCATCGACTGGCGGCACTGAGGCGATTCGCGAATTTTTGATGCAAATGCCATCCGATTGTCCTGGTATTTTGATCGCGCAGCATATGCCGGAAGGATTTACCCGTTCTTTTGCACGACGGCTTGATAGTTTGTGCAAAATTTCGGTCAATGAAGCGGCTGGCGGTGAACGGGTATTGCCGGGACATGCCTATATTGCGCCTGGCCATTCTCATTTGCTGCTGGCAAGAAGCGGTGCCAACTATGTTACCCAGTTGGATCAGGGGGAATTGGTCAATCGGCACCGGCCTTCGGTCGATGTGCTGTTTCGATCGGTTGCTGCTGCTGCGGGCAAGAATGCGGTAGGGGTGATTTTGACCGGCATGGGCAAGGATGGTGCGGCCGGGATGTTGGAGATGAAAAATGCCGGGGCATATAATTTTGCCCAGGATGAGGCCAGTTGTGTGGTGTTTGGCATGCCGCGTGAAGCAATCGCGATAGGCGGAACCCATGAAGTTGGCCCCTTGAATGCGTTGCCAGGTATGGTGTTGGGCTACTTGGCAACACATGGTAGTCGTGCATTGCGTGTTTAAGCGCGCAAACGCGTTGGAAGTGCTATGCTTGAGTGGCTGCTGGCGTGCCGGCCTTATTGATAACCAGATTAAGAGAATCAACGGAGTATTTCATGGCTGATCCAAAAATGCGATTTTTAGTGGTTGACGATTTCTCGACGATGCGGCGTATTGTCCGGAATCTGTTGAAGGAACTCGGATATGCCAATGTTGATGAGGCAGAAGATGGGGTAATGGCACTTGCCAAGTTGAGGAGTGAACCATTTGATTTCGTCGTTTCCGATTGGAATATGCCGAATATGGACGGACTGACCATGTTGCAAAACATTCGAGCCGATCCCAGCTTGGCCAAGTTGCCAGTGTTGATGGTAACGGCAGAGGCGAAGAAGGAGAATATTATCGCCGCAGCACAAGCCGGAGCCAATGGCTATGTGGTTAAACCGTTTACCGCTGCCACGCTGGATGAAAAACTGACCAAGATTGTCGAGAAACTCGAAAAAGCAGGGGCATGACGGGAACTCCCCGCCAGCCAATCCGGCTACCAGCGGGCCCGCCG
>JACCDS011802291.1_pt1 | contig 22465 bp, 23 predicted proteins | sample 7446441 | NCBI WGS metagenome assembly JACCDS01 (sample SAMN15323445, study PRJNA562643) | freshwater metagenome | isolation source: river surface water | place: USA:Blue River Watershed | collected 2017-08-17 | reverse complement strand
GCCGACGGCGGCAACGCCGGCGGACCAGGCGCGGGTTCGGCCAATGCGGCCGACGACGTGACCGACGTCGACTTTGAAGAGGTGAAGTAAGCCTTGGTTCAAAAAAAAAGGCCGCCCTTCGGGGCGGCTTTTTTTTTGCTCGTTGCTAGTTACTAGCTACTAGCGGCTTTTAAACGCCCCGTACTTGAGAATGCAGTAAATCGCGCGCACGCCGTCCTTCCAACCGATCTTTTTGCCTTCTTCAAAAGTGCGTCCGTAGTAGCTGATGCCCACCTCATAGATGCGGACTTTGGGTACACGGGCAATTTTGGCGGTGACCTCAGGCTCAAATCCGAAGCGGTTTTCGCGCAAGTTCAGCGACTGAATGAGGTCGCGGCGAAAGAGCTTGTAGCAGGTCTCCATGTCGGTCAAGTTCAGGTTGGTGAACATGTTCGACAGAAAGGTCAAAAACTTGTTGCCAATCGAATGCCAGAAGAACAGAATGCGGTGGGCATTGCCGCCCATAAACCGTGAGCCAAAGACCACGTCGGCGTGGCCGTCGACGACCGGCTGCAGCAGCGCCATGTATTCGTTAGGGTCGTACTCGAGGTCGGCATCTTGAATGACTACGTAGTCGCCCGTGGCCATGGCGATGCCCGTGTGCAGGGCGGCGCCTTTGCCTTTGTTGACCTCATGCTTGCGGTAGGTCAGCGGGAGCGAAGGGTTGGCTGAAGCATAGCGCTCAATCGCTTCTTCGGTGGCGTCTTTGCTGCAGTCGTTGACGACGATGAGTTCCTTTGTCCAGCCGTCCGGAAGGCGGGCGTCGCGGACTTTGTCCAAAATGAGGTGGATGGTCGCGGCTTCGTTGTAAGCCGGCATGACGATACTGAGTACGGGCATAGTCCGCAAAAGTACGGACTTCAGCGTACCTTCATTTCATGATCCACGTACTTGATTATGGAGCGCCAAAGGCTGCGCGGACTTCAGTTGCAGAAATGCCCAGCGTGCCGGCCCTTCAGGGACCCGAGGCGGTCCGCTGGATAATGCTCCAGACGCCGGTACAGGATTCCTGGATTCGCACGGCTGTTGCGGAATGGGGCTTTCACCCCCACGTGGCGACCGACCTGCTCGATACCGAGGCGCGTGCCAATTTCGAGGAGTATCCCGACCAAATTTATGTAGACGTTCATGCGCTCGCTGCCACCAAAATCGATCACCTCCAGTTTGAGCAGGTAGGCCTCGTGATGCATGCCCATGGGGTCGTGTCGGTGCACCACGGCGGACTGTTCGACGGCGTCGTGGAGCGCATCGAGACGAGCCGAGGCTTGATTCGCGGCAAAGGACCCGACTACCTCTTTGTTCGTCTTTTAGAATCCGTTCTGAAGCCCTACGAGGCTTTTTTTGAGCGGCTTGAGGCCTCCTTGGACGAACTGGAATCGGAAGTGGTCCACCGACCCAGCCAGCGCATCGTGGTGAAAATCCTCAAGGTGAAGCGGCAATTGAGCGTGCTTCGCCGCCACGTAACCCCGCTGCGCGACGTGCTCAGTAGCCTTGAAGCCTCCACGCATCCGCTTATTAAACGGGAAAATCGGCCGTACGTGCGCGACGTGCGCGGCAAGGTTCAGGCGATTTATGAGCGTTTGGACGCGCAGCGGAGTTTGCTGGAATCGCTCGAGAGTTTGTACCTGTCGTCAGTCGGGCAGCGAACGAACGACGTGATGCGCATTCTGACCGTGTTTTCGGCCGTCTTCATGCCGCTGACCTTTATCGTCGGCGTGTACGGAATGAACTTTGAATGGATGCCAGAGCTCACGTGGCCCTGGGGTTACCCGACGGTACTCGGCCTTATGGCCCTTATTGCGGGGTCGATGGTTCTGTGGATGCGCCAGAAGAAGTTCTGGTAATCGTCCAGCCCGTGGCCGCCAGCAGCATGCTCACGAGCGGACTCATCCAATTGAAAATGGCGTACATAAAGTACTCGCCGGTGGCCACGCCCAGCACGCTAGACTGGTAGGCGCCACAGGTATTCCAGGGAACAAGCGCCGAGGTAACCGTGCCGGAGTCTTCTAGGGCACGAGAGAGGTTTTCGGGCTTGAGTCCGCGGGCCTCATAGGCCTTCTTGAACATGCGGCCCGGAACCACAATGGCGAGGTACTGGTCCGACGCGGTGAGGTTGAGAAGGCCACAGGATGCCAAGGTGGCACCGATGAGGCCAGCGGTGCCCTTGGCGATGCGCAACAGGCCTTCGGTCAGGGTGGCCAAGAAGCCAGCGGCGTCCATGATGCCGCCAAAGGTGAGGGCACACAGAATAAGCCAAACGGTTCCGAGCATGCCCGCCATGCCTTTGCCTTTGAGGAGCTCCGCGAGCATGGGGTGGTCGATTTGGATTTGGGTACTTCCGTACATCGACTGCATGATGCCCTCGTACCACGCCGAAGGTCCGCTGTGGCCCGCAATTTCGCTAATGATGTGGGGCTGCACCCATAGAGCGGCAACCGCTCCGGCAAGGGTTCCGATGCCCATGGCGGCCAGCGCGTCGACCCGGCGCGCAATCAGCACAATGCTTGTGACGGGAATCAGAAGAAGCCAGAGGCTTATGGTGAACTTTTGGCTTAGGAGTTCCGAAATGCTTCCGACCTGAGCAAGGTCGCCCGCGTCGCTGGCCGATAGCCCTTTAATGCCGAACACGGCAAGTGCAACGAGGATAGCGGGTCCGGAGGTCCACATCATATGGCGAATGTGGTCCATGAGTTCGGCCCCTGCCATGGCCGCCGCAATGTTGGTGGTGTCGCTGACCGGAGACATTTTGTCGCCGAAGTAGGCGCCCGAAACCACGGCGCCTGCGATCCAACCCGGAGCGAGTCCGAGGGACTGACCAATGCCCATCAACGCGATGCCCACGGTGGCCGATGTGGACCACGACGATCCGGTGGCCAGGCTCACCAGGGCGCTAAGCACGGCGGCCGCCAGCAAAAAGGTTTTGGGCGTAAGCAGCTTTAGGCCATAGACAATCAGGGTAGGGATGATGCCGCTCACCATCCAGGTTCCGGCCAGCGCACCCACCATCAGCAGAATCAAGATGGCTTTGGTCGAATCTGAAATGGTGCCCTGTACACCGTGCCAAATAAGGCTTTTTCGGTCCTTGGGTGCAAGCATCGCGGCAATTCCCGCCGAGGCTAAAAGAATGAGTTGATTGCTGCCTTCGAGGCTGCGGTCACCGTACACCTGAACGTTGACGACGAGCGCGGCGACCAAAAAAAGGAGGGGAGTAAGGGCGCGAAGCATGGGCTTGCAATATCGGGATAATCGCTTAAAACCTCAGGCCTTGTCGAGCCAGGGCTTCAGGGCGCGCACGACCGTGTCGAGCGGCAGCCCCTTGACGTTGTCAAAGGTTCCCGAAATGCGTTCAATGCCGAGCTGGCCAAACCACTCTTGGGCGCCGTAGGCCCCGGCCTTGTCGAGTGGCTGAAACCGGTGAACATAGTAGCGTATGAAGGCGTCGTCCACGGCGTGGAACGTAACCTCGGCCACCGACTCGTGCTGCGACCAGGTCGCCCCGTCGGTCGCACAGACTGCGGTGATGACCTTATGGGTTTGTCCGCTCAGCGTTTGAAGCATTTCCACGGCGTGGTCAAGGTCGCGGGGTTTACCAAAACGACGGCCTTGGTACCAGACCTCGGTGTCGGCCGTGAGGAGGACCTCATCCGACGCTTTGCCGGGGAGCAGCGCCTCGGCCTTGGCTCGGGCTACATAGCGCACCGTTTCGAGGTCGCTGAGGTGCTCGGGCGCCGATTCGTCGGCATCGCTGGTGCGCACCGTGTAGGGAATTCCCAGCACCGCCAGCAGTTCGCGGCGGCGGGGCGAACCGCTGCCCAGTACGAGGCGGCCGTTCAGGGCGTAGGGCAGCGCGATCACCAGTTGCGGAATGCTTCGAGGTTCCACTTGCTCTGAGCGCGCAGCACTTGCTCGATGACCTCGCGAACGCAGCCTTTGCCACCGTCGAGCGGCGAAATGTAGTCTACGATCGCTCGGATTTCGGGCGCGGAATCGTGGGGGCAGCAGGACAGCCCGGCGCGCTGAAGCACTTCGGTGTCGGGCAAGTCGTCGCCCATGTAGAGTACCTCTTCGTCGCGCAGGTCGTACATCGCCAACCACTCTTCGTAGGCCTCAATTTTGTGGCGCGCGCCCAGCCAGACATCCTGGATCCCCAATGTTTTCAGGCGTTCTTTCACGGTTTCGGACTTGCCGCCCGTGATGACTGCGAGCTGGTAGCCTTGGCGCGCCGCCACTTGAATGGCGTAGCCGTCTTTACTGTGAAATGTTCGAATGGGTTCGTGTCCGGGCAGGAGCTGTACGGTTCCGTCGGTAAATACGCCGTCTACGTCAAAGGCCAGCGCCTTGATGTGGGCCAGTTTGGTCTTGTAGTTCATGCTTGGGTTCGCTGGATGGATTCGCTCAGCGCGCGGTATATGGGGCGGAGTTCTTCTGGGAGCATCGCCAGGTGGTGTTCGAGGGTCGGCTGGTCGCCCCGGGCCGCAGGCCCGGTTTGGAGCAATCGGGCGTCGCCCGAGGCCGCGGTTTCGACGGTAGTGCGGAGCATGTTCGCGTAGGTGGAGGGGTCGAGGGCGGACGCCCGGCAGTATTCCTGGAGCAGCGCCACGACGTGGTTGCTGAAGTTGTTGGCGAACACAGCCCCGAGGTGGTAGCGTGCGCGTTCCGACGAATCGGTCCAGCGGGGCTCCGGGCATCCGAGGTCCGCGGCAAGGGAGTGTATAGCGGTGCGCACCGAGTCCTGGGCAGCTTCAGCAAACACCGGTACCTCGGTCCAGCGAACGGCCGCTCGAAACGAAACCATGGGGTAAAACACGCCTTTGCTTCCCGGCCCCAAGACCTCAAGGGCTACGGCGCCCGCACAATGCAGTACGGCAGCAGGAGCTTCCGCGAGCATCGCCGCAACCCTCGGTAGGGCGGCGTCGGGAACGCAGAGCAGCACTACGTCTTCAGCGCTCAAATTGGGAATTCCTTCAAAGCTGCGCCCCGAATGCCATTGGGCTTCGGGAAGGGCCGAAGTGAGCGCCGTACCAACGCGACCGTGGCCGACGACGTGCCTCATGCCTTGGGCGCGGGTTTGGGGCCGGCGATGCGCTTGGCAACCGCCAGGCCTGAACCGAGGGCGAGCAATATCACGCCCAACCACAGCACATTGATGTAGGGGAAGATGAAGGCTTGAAGCAAAATAAACTCCTGCTCTTCGGCCGCCTTGCGCCAAAACTTCATTTTGAAGCGACCGGGTTCGTCTGAAACGCCGTCGAATCGGGCTTTAACCCCAAGCTTAGCGAATTCAGCCTCGCCGGGAGATGCCTGGTTGCCCCTTACCTGGTAGGGAACGTCGACGGTCTCGCTGCGTCCGTCCATGTGCTTGAGCGTGAGGCGCGCAGCCATGTCGAGCGTCGCCAAGTCGCCGGTTTCTTTGACCATCAACGCGTCGTTCACAATAATGGAGTCGCAGCGCATCAAGTACTCGTCAAAGACAAAAACCTCTTCGCCGCGCCCCATGGTGGCTTCCATTTCGTCAGACCATCCGCTTTCTTTTTCTTCGGTACTGCGCATGTCGGCGAAGCTGACGTAGGTGTAAATGTCGCGGTCCCAGTAGTGCTTGGTCGAGGGTTCGCGGACGTTGCCCATGCGCGGGTTAAGCTGAATGTAGGGGGCCAACGAGAACAGCTTTTCACCAGGGGTTTGGTCGTCGCTTGTTCCGTAAAAATTCACGTCGTACATCTGAAAGTGACCTTCGCGGCGCTCGCCGGTCCACTCGACCCAGTACGGGTGCATTGAAACGGTGTCGCGAAGCGGAAGAAGAATGTGTTCGTTCGCCGGAAAGTCCTTGTGCAAAAACACCGGGTTTTGGCTGATCGCTTGTTTTTTGCCGTTGCTGATGAGCGATCCGAGCAAAATGAGCGCAAAACCGAGGTGGGTGAGGGCTAGGCCGCCGCTGCGCCAGGATCCGCGCAGGTAGCGCAGCCAGTAGTCGAGGTTGGCTACGGCCGCAAAAATTCCCGTAAAGAGCAGCACGGTGTACAGCGGCTGATCGAACTGAAGCCCCCAGGCGGCCAAGGCGCTCAGTACCACCGAGAGGGCCAGCGAGGGAAGCACGCGGCGGAGCATGGCATTGGGCGTGGAGTCCCAGCGAAGGAAGGGCACCGCGGCCATAAACAGCGAAACCACGATTGCCACCGGAATTTGAATCGAGTGGTAGTGGCGGAATACGTCGGCCGGAGGAGCCAGCGCTTCACCCAGCAACGGCAGAAGTCCTTCGGGGCCCACGAGTTTGTTGAGCACCGGAATACTTGTGCTGAACGTGATCTGCACGGCGCTCAGCAGCAAGACCAGGCTGCCAATGACCAGCCAGAATTCCCGCGACGAAAAGGCCTCGTCGGCGGGGTTTTTGGGCAAAGCCCTCCAGCGAAGCACGAGGAGCACGAGGCTTCCCACGGCAAAGAATCCGAGCAAAACCATCAGCTGGCCGTTGAGGCCAAGGTCCACAAACGAGTGAACCGAGCTGTCGCCCAGCACGCCGCTTCGCGTGAGGAAGGTGGAGTACAAAATCAAGATGAAGGTCAGCATCGTCAAGATGGCGGTGAGTCCGCCTGACGTCTTTTTCTTTTTGGCGATGAACATCACGTGGCCCGCGGCAACGAGGGTGATCCAAGGAACTAACGAAGCGTTTTCTACCGGGTCCCAGGCCCAGAATCCGCCAAAGCTCAGTGCTTCGTAGGCCCAGGCTCCGCCCATGAGGATGCCGGTTCCGAGCACGCCCACACCAAAAAATACCCAAGGCAAGGCGGGGGTAACCCAGTCCAGTGGACGGCGCTCCACCCAGCCGGCTACGGCATAGGCGAACGGAATGAGCGTGGCCGCGAAGCCCAAAAACAAGGTAGGCGGGTGAATGACCATCCAGTAGTTTTGAAGCAAGGGGTTGAGGCCTTGGCCGTCGCGGAACGCCGGAATGCGAATCAAGTAGTCCTTGATGGTGGTCCACGGAAGTCCCAAATTTTCAGGCAGTTCGCGAATGAGGGTAAAGGGGCTTGAGCCGATTTTAGTTCCGAAAACGTAGATGCCGAGCAGCATGCTGGTCAGCAGCAGCTGTACCAAGCCAACCACGGTCATGGTTCCGTGTTCCCAGCTGCGCGCGCTGCGCACCAGGACCCAGCCCAGCAGCACGTGCCATACCATCCAGATGAGGAAGCTGCCTTCTTGGCCTTCCCAAAGCGCACTAAACACGTATTCAATGGGAAGATCGCGCGACGAGTGGCGCCAGACGTAGTCGAGCTCAAACCACCGGCTCAAGATGGCCGTCATTAAAATACCGAAGACGCCGAGCACTCCGATGCTGTGGAGCGCGAAGGCGCCCCGCCCAGCTTGAATGAAGGGCGCGTGGGGTGCTTTAGGGCGCCCGAGCTCATCGGGGCCGCTCACGGCGCCGGGGCGGAACCAGTTCAGTCCATAAAAAAGCGCGGTGCCGAGCGCTCCGGTGAACGCCAGGTAGGTAAAAAAACGGCCCGCTAGGGCCCAGTAGGTGTGTTCTCCGATGTAGTCCATTAGGGTGCGCTCAGCTTGGCCTCGTCGGCGTACTTGGACGGGCACTTCATTAAAATATCGTGGGCGAAAAACGCGGTATCTCCCGAGCTCATCCCGGTTAGGGTCACCTCTTCGGCCCGCTCAAAGTCGGTAGGCTTGGGCTGGTTAAAGTAAACTACGCAGCGCTCGCCGTCTTTGTCAACCGCGGTAAATCGGAGCATGGACGTCTTAGCATTGAACGTAATGGGCTGGTCCAGATCGAGTTGGCCCACCACGGTTACCTGTTCGGGTGCCTTCTTTTGGGCGAGCTCAAACGTCGCATACGTACTCGCGTCCTGGATCGTTACCATCAGTGCGCCAACGAGCAGTGCAATGACCACTAACGCGATGAGGTGGGTGCGCTTCATTTTGGGTTTTGAGCGGATTGCTCGGCCTTGCGCAGCCGAAGATCTAACCAGGTAAGGTAGGCGAGTAGTCCGGCAAAAATGATAGCTACGACCGTGACTACGACCCAAATTTTGCCGTCAGCCCTGAAGGCATCGGCCATTTCTACGGGGGGACCTTGCTGTAAAAAACGCATGATACTTGACTTACTTGGTTAAACGCGCCAAACGGTCGCGGAGTTCAACGATCCACATTCCAATGCCGATCCAGCCGAGCACGGCGGGGTAGAACACGCCGCGCATTCCGTTGTCTAGGTCATAGGAGCCAAAAGCGGGGTTGCCCCCGTTGCCCGGGTGAAGGGAGTCGGTCAGCCGAGGTAAAACGCCGATGAACACAATCATGAGTACAAAGGCAAAAACATTGTAGGTTCCGGCGAGGCGTGCCCGCTTTTCGGGGTCTTCTACGCTGCTTCGCAGCACAAAGTAAGCTAGGTAGATGAGCATGGCGACCGCCGTGCCGTTCAGCTTCGGGTCGTTGGTCCAGTATGCGCCCCAGGTGAAGCGAGCCCAAATCATGCCGGTGAAGAGTCCGAGGGAGGCAAAAACCAAGGCCACTTCGGCGGCCAGGCGCGCTTTGCGGTCGGATTCCAGGGCGGCGATACCGGGCTTGCGGAGGCTCCCAATGCTGTAGCCGAGGGATACGCCCATCAGCGCCACCATCGTGAACCACATGGGCACGTGGAAGTACAGGTTGCGAATCGTTTCGTTTAAAATAAATAGCCGCGGAACCGGGGCCATAAAACCAGCGACCAGGCTGTAGCTAACGAGCGCTGCGGCCGCGGTTTTCCATGCGATTGAAAAGCCGTTTTTCACTGCTTCCAAAGGTAGGGCATAAGCACGCTACCTAGGGCCAGCGGTAGCCCCAGCATGGCCAGTTCGCCAAATAGGGGTATCGCCAGTTCAGACCAGTCTTGGTTGGCGGCGGCCAGGGAACTGGCGCGGCGCGCAACGAGCACCGTCGGCATCAAAAGCGGAAGGCTCAGCGTCGCCATCAGCGTTGGGTTGGCGCCCGCGCGGCTTGCCAGCGCCGAAGTGAAGCTCATCGTGGCCGCGAAGGCCAGTGCGCCAAGCCCAAGTGCTGCAGCGATTTTGAGGGCGGCCGCGCTGCTTTGGGCGGCTTCAGGCAAGCCAAAAAACAACCCAAAAAGGAGTAGGGCGGCGAGTGCGGTGGTAAGCGTATGCACGGCGATTTGCGCCGTCTTTACCCAAAAAAGCTCTTCGGGGCTGGCCAGTTGATTGAGGTAGGCCCAAAGCGCTTCGGGTTCGTGAAAGGCCCGAAATGCCGCTTGCATGGAACTAAACAGGACCACAACCCAAAGCAGCGCGAGCCATACGCTTGGGCTAGGTGCCGGCGCGATGCTGTACACCAAATAGGTGGCCACCGCCGTGAACAGCAAAAACTGCAGGTAGTCGGTCCGCTTGCGCACGTCCGCGCTAAGGGCCCACATTCCAAGCGTCCACCATCGGTTCATGATTCAAAGGTAGGCTGCTTGATGAACCCTAACTTCGTTTTTGGGTTAACGCATGTATGATGATGAAGAACTTTTTAGCCATGTCCCTACTTACCACGCTCCTTGGATGCAGCCGATCAATGGCCCAGCCCGTGGATGCTCCTGTCGATTTTTACAGCCTTCAAGCGCGCACCCTTGAGGGTGAAATCTATGATTTTGCGCAACTTAAGGGCAAACGCGTGCTTATCGTCAACACGGCGTCAGAATGCGGTTTTACGCCACAGTACACTGAGCTTCAGCAGCTTTGGGATGAGGCCAAGGGCGGAAACTTTGTCATTCTCGGCTTTCCGTGCAACGACTTTGGCGGGCAAGAAAAGGGCTCGGCATCTGAAATCGGGGCATTTTGCCAAAAGAACTATGGCGTCACTTTTTTGATGATGGAAAAAGTGGCCATCAAGGGCGGAACTCCGCACCCTGTCTACCAGTGGCTGACCCAAAAATCCAAGAACGGCGCCAAAGACGCTACGGTGCGTTGGAATTTTCAGAAGTTCCTGGTGAACGAAAAAGGTCAGTGGGTTTCGACCCACCTGTCGACCGTGTCGCCAACTAATTCTGAAATTCGGAACTTTGCGCTCGGAAAGTAACCGAGCATGCAGGTAGATATTTTAGCATTTGGCGCCCATCCCGACGACATTGAGTTGGGATGCGGCGGAACCTTGGCAAAGCACGTGGCCCTCGGCCACACCGTCGGTTTGGTAGACCTCACCCGCGGCGAGATGGGCAGCCGGGGAACGGTGCTGGAACGCGACGCAGAGGCCGTCAAAGCCGCCCAAATATTGGGCGCATCGTTTCGACTTAACCTCGATCTGCCCGACGGCCGCCTCACCAACGACCTATCGAGCCAGCAGCAAATAATTGAGTTGGTGCGCCGCCACCGTCCGCGCATTGTGCTGTGCAATGCCCCCAAAGACCGGCACCCCGACCATGGGGTGGCCTCGGCCATGGTGGTGGAGGCATGCTTTAGAGCCGGACTTCACAAGTGGGAGTCGGTAGGTGACGACGGGGTTTCGCAGGCACCCTTTCGCCCGGAACACGTCTACCACTACATTCAGTTTTATGACCTCCACGCCGACTTTACGGTAGACATTTCATCGTTCATTGATGCGAAAATGGACGCCCTTGCGGCCCACGCAACGCAGTTTTACCAGGCGGATTCGGCGGAGCCCGAAACGGTGATTGCATCGAAGTGGTTTTGGGATTCCCTAACCGCCCGGACGGCCGAGTGGGGCCGGGTAATGGGTGTCGCGCATGCTGAGGGCTTTATTGCGCCCCGTCGGTTAGGAGTAGAAACATTATTTGACCTGAAGTAGTCACTTGGCGCCTACCCGGCGGTAGATTGCCATTATGCGTTCGGCGACCGACTTAGGCCGGAATTCGATCAAATCCCACGCCGGAAGCACTTCGCTTGCCGGTGGCAGCTGACCCAAGTGCTTGGCCAAATCTGCTACCTCGTCGGATTCGCCGTCGCGGTAGGTGATTCCGCCATCAGTGGGGTAGACCGATTCGGGTCCCCCGCAGCGCGTGCTCAGCACCCACAATCCCCGTTCGCGGGCTTGCCCTACGACCATTGAAAAGGTTTCGCGCGGGGAATTCACCACGAGTGCGTCGTGCCCGGCCATCAGTTTGTTGAGTTCTTCGGGCGTCCTTCGGCCGAGCCACTGGCAATGGGGGGTTTCGCGCACTAGCGCTTCAAGCTTGGTGCGGTCTGGGCCGTCGCCCACAAGGGTTAAGCGATCTTCAAGGTTTTGGGCAGAATGGATGCGCCACGCTGCGAGAAGCGGGCTAATTCCCTTGGTCGCATCGACCCAATCTCCGACGTGGAGCACGCGGCGTCCGCTGGAATGGGGGGTGCGCAACTGGTCAGGTCTTGGGGCCTCCCAGCAGTTGGGCACCGTGTCTACCGGGGCGAGGTGCCCAAAGCGCTCCGCTAAAAAGGGCGAAACGGCCGTTCGTGCGTTGGCCAGTCGGTGCGTCCACGCCACGCCAGACGGAAGCGCTCCGTCGCCGTAGTACTGGTGCTCGCTGACCACCCGGGGAAGGCGCTGCCCCCACTGCATGATGCTGCGAAGGAAGAGGTAGGCGCTGTCTCCGCCCGAACCGTGAACGTGCAGCAGGCTAGGGCGCCCCAGGTTGAGCACAGCACGGGTTTTGGCATTCCAACCGCGCGGTCCCGGAGCCACGGGCGGACCCGAGAAGACCTCAACGCCAGCAAGGGGAAGCGGCGCCTCGCGGCGGCCGCTCCACACGACCACCTTTTGTGCTACCCCGAGGTCCCGCAGCGCAGCAATGTGGTTGACCACAAAACTCCCAAGCTGGGGATCGCCCTCGTCGGGCCACATGCGTACTACGTGGGTGACAGTCATCGAGGCAAAGATCGCCCACGTTGTGCCCTCGGCCGTACAGTGACCTTAGTCACTCGTGCCGGTGACTTTTATCATGGTTTTGGGCGTCGGGCTGGGCGAAGTTTGGTAGCATTAACCGTCAAAACGAACCTTATGAAGCTCGAGCAGATTTACACCGGGTGCCTTGCCCACGGCGCCTACTACATTGCGTCGAACGGCGAAGCGGCGATCATTGATCCGTTGCGCGAAACCAAGCCTTACCTCGAGCGCGCAGCCGCAGACGGGGTGAAAATCACCTACATCTTTGAGACGCACTTTCACGCTGATTTTGTGTCGGGCCACCTCGATTTGGCCAAGGCTACCGGGGCCAAAATAGTGTACGGACCCACGGCAAAGCCAGGATTTGACGCCATTACCGCCGAAGACGGACAGCGCTTTCGCGTGGGGAACGTGCAGTTTGAAGTGCTGCACACACCCGGCCACACTATGGAATCGACGTGCTACCTGCTTCGGGACGAGGCGGGTACAGCGACCTCGATTTTCACAGGCGACACGCTGTTCATTGGCGACGTGGGTCGCCCGGACTTGGCCCAGCACGTGATTTCAGACCTGACCCAAGAGAAGCTCGCGTCCCACTTGTACGACTCGCTGCGCACTAAAATTCTGCCCTTGCCCGACGGCCTCGTGGTTTACCCGGGGCATGGTGCGGGGTCGGCATGCGGAAAAAACATGTCCAACGAAACGACCGATACGCTGGGTCACCAAAAGGCAACAAACTACGCGCTTCAGCCGATGGACCGTGAAACGTTTATCGCCGCGGTACTCGACGGACTGACGCCCCCACCAAGCTACTTCCCCCAGAATGTACTGATGAACATCAAGGGCTACGCGCCGATCAACGACGTGCTTGCTCAAGGAACCCAGAAGTACGATCCTCAGGCGTTTGTAGACGCTATCAACGAACACGGTGCGCTGGTCATCGACACCCGAAAAGCCGACGACTTTGCGGCGGGCCACATTCCCAATTCAGTGAATGTGGGGATTGACGGACAGTTTGCTAACTGGATCGGCACGCTGGTGCACGACCTACAGCAACCGCTGCTTTTGGTGACGGATCCGGGGCGCGAGGAAGAAGCGGTGACGCGCTTGGCGCGGGTCGGCTACGACCATGCGTTGGGCACGTTAGCGGGTGGATTCCCGGCCTGGCTCCGTGCCGGAAAAGAGGTGGATTATGTAGAAACCGTTACGGCAAATGAGTTGGAGGTCGTGCTCAAGTCGAACCCAGATGCGCCAGTGCTCGACGTGCGCCGGGCATCAGAGTACGCTAGCCAGCACCTGCCGAATGCGGTCAACGTGCCCCTAGATTACGTCAACGAAAGTGCCAAGAACGTGGACCCGTCGACGACGTACTATGTGCACTGCGCCGGAGGGTACCGTTCGATGGTGTTTATTTCGCTAATGAAGGCCCGGGGCTTCCACCACTTGGTCAACGTGAATGGCGGATTGTCAGCGATCAAGGACCAAACCGGCCTGCCGTTGACGGACTACGTCGAACCCACCACTATGCTGTAGGGTTTCTGGGCTCCTTTCGCTTGTAGAACCGATTCGGAACGCTATATTTGCCGCCCCAAACACGGTGATTGTAGCTCAGCTGGTTAGAGCGCCGGATTGTGGTTCCGGAGGTCGCGGGTTCGAACCCCGTCATTCACCCCACGTGAAAAACCGAATGCCTTAGGTGTTCGGTTTTTTTATTTCCTTCGTTAGGTAAATCGATTTTTTGGCAAAAATTGCGCGCGCTGCGGTGAAGATTTTCGCACACTGCGTGGGGAGCATGCCAAATTTGATGTTAATTGAGCGAATGTTTGAAACAGAACACGGGGTCTTGAGAATGCTTTCGCTCGACGGCGGGGGTATAAAGGCACTGTATTCCGCCAGTGTGCTCGCGGAATGGGAACGGCACATGCCTGGCTCGTGGACACAAAGACTTGACTGGATTAGCGGAACTTCTTCGGGCGGAATTCTAGCCCTAGGCCTGGCCTCGGGGCATTCTGCAAGCGACCTCGCTGCATTTTTTATGAAGGAGGGACCTGCCATTTTTCCGGCGCCGCCCCGCGGGGTGCGCGCTGCGCTGCGTCAGCTCCCACAGACCCTTCGCCAGCTTCGACTGCAGGGTAAGTACGACCCCCGAATGCTACGCCGTGCACTGCGCTCCCTGTTCGGAGATCGATGTATGGCCGACTTAGCGACCGACGTCAGCGTGGCTGCGGTAAACCTGACCACCGGCGAACATACCGTGTTCATGCGCAGCAGCCATCCTCACGTGCGCCTGGTCGACGTGGCGATGGCGACGGCGGCAACCCCTGGTTATTTTCCGCACCACAACCTCAATGGCGAATGGTATGCCGACGGGGGGTTGTGGGTGAATTCACCGACGCTGAGTGGCCTAATTCATGCGCTGCCCAAGGCGGGAACGCTAAATCAGGTCGAAATTGTATCGATCGGCACCGTGGAGCGCCCGGAGGGCTACCAAAGTTCCGGACCGCCTCGTTCGCTGCCGCAATGGATTCAGCGAATGCTCCACGCGTCGACCTATGGTCAAGCGGCACTTACCCACGACGCGGTAGCGACGTTTTTGCCGCGGATTGCGCCGGTAACCCGCTATGTTCGGATTCCGCCGCCCGCCGTCCCTTGGGCCGAATTGGGACCGGTTCGCATGGATACCACGCATCCCGCTGCCCTGGAATTTTTGAGCGCCAGCGGCAGCGCCGAGGGCGTGCGCCAGCTTCAGAATCCGTCGGTCCGAGCCTTCATTGCACTCAACGCACATGGCTGAGTTGGTTGTTTGGAACCTCAATTGGGTTCTTTTGCCCACGGCGATTGCGGGAATTCTCCACATGCTGGCCGTTCGAGCCGACGTAGTCCCTTCGCTCGCCCGCCCCATTTGGCGAACCGGATTTGGCAGCAACAAAACGTGGCGCGGGGTGATCGTGATGGCTGTTGGCGCCTCGGCTTCCGCCGCGCTGCTCGCGTGGATTAACCAACCAACGCTACCTCTGGCGCCCTGGCTCTGGGGGGCGGGGTTGGGGCTCGTGTATGTTGCTGCAGAGCTCCCGAATTCGTGGATAAAGCGCCGAATGGGCATTGCATCGGGTGCCCAAAGTGCGCGATGGCCCTGGGTCAGCGCATTGGCCGACAAGCTGGATTCTGCGCTTCTGGGCGCGGTCGTGCTCGCGCTGTTCGTAGCCCCAACTCCCACGGAATTTGGATTGCCGGCCAACGTTTCGGCCTCGGAACTGTTCTTCGTGAGTCTTGGAACCAACAGCGGCGTGCACGCACTGCTGTCTTGGGTACTCGTGGAGCTCGGAATTAAAAAGAGTTTTTAAATGCTTCGCCACCTTCCCAATATTTTGAGCAGCTATCGATTGATCGCTTTTCCGTACCTAATTTACCTCGTCGCCACAGGGGAGGAGTCGCTTTTTAGCGTGCTCATTGTAGTAAACCTCGTGACCGACATTTTGGACGGCTGGATCGCACGGCGCTTCAACCTTCAGACCGAGTTTGGGGCACAGCTCGATTCACTGGCGGACTACGGGACCTACATCGCCGCATTTTATGGTTTATATGTATTCAAGCAGGCTGAGCTTGGCGACTGGATCAACCTCGCATGGGCCTTCGCTGCATTTATCGCCGCGTTCCTCGCCCTGTCGTTTGCCAAGTTTCGGCGGAGTCCCAGCCTCCATCTCTACTCCACGAAAATCGGAGGCTACCTGCAAGGATTTCTCTTTTTCACGCTGTTCACTTGGGGATTTTGGGCGCCCTACTTTGCCTTTGCCCTCCTGTGGGGCATCGCTTCGTTCGTAGAAGGAATGGTTATTCTGCTCCTTTTGCCCGAAATGCGAGCCAACCAGCGCGGACTTTATTGGGTGCTCCGCAGCCTTCAGTAGCCAGCATTGCTTGATTCCGCCGGTTCGGTACCTTTGAAACCGATGCGCCTAGGCTTATTTGCACTACTTGGATTGGTCCCCGCGGCCCTTGCCGCCCAGCAGGTCGCCGCGTACCAACCCGTGTACACCCAACCCACACGGCTTCGCGAACTTCAAGCGCTGCACGATACGGTAGTGCCGCGCGTCGGGGCATACGGGCTTCCGCTACCAGCTGCAGCGCGCTTCGGTTGGGAACGGGTTCAGCAGGATTCTGCCTATGCTTTTGACGCCGCGCGCACCCTCTGGATGGACTACTACTGCCTTTTTGGCGACAGCCTTTGCGCCGATTGGGCGATGATTCGTTCACCACGTGCAGTACGCAACCGGTCCGAAGCCCTCGTGCCCTGGAATCAAGTGCCGGTCCGGTCGTCGGTGCGCCCCTCAGCGCGAACGCGGCCAGAGTGGTCCCCCAGTGCTGCGTGGGCGAGCGCTCCGCAAGGCGACCCAGCGACGCTGCCGGCGACCACCGTGAGTCCACTTCCTCCGAAACCCGAAGCGCTGCGCATCGTGGTACGCTCTGGCGATAATTTTGGCGTGCTGCAGCGCCGGTATCCGGGAGTGACCTTGAAGGAACTGTATGCTGCGAACCAAGGTTCCGACCGGATTTACCCAGGCCAAGTACTTAAAATACCTCGATGAAGCGTCAAAGTCCGTGGAGCACCTTGGTGGTGGTGGTGAGTTCGTTGGTCCTGCTGGCCGGCCTTTCGCTGTGGCCTGAAGCCTGGCGGCCCAGCGGGCTGAAATGGCCTGAAAGCGCTTGGCTCGATGTGGTGTATGGGGCCGACGCCGACTTGGCCGTGGTTCCAGATTCCGCCACCGAAGATGACGGATTGGAGCGTCCAGCGGGTGCCGAAGTCGGCCTCATCGAGTTTCCCGAAGGCGACACCTTGGGATTTGCCAAGTTTGCCCGTGCGCTTCGCGGCGCAGGCCAGCGCGTCGTTCGCGTGCTGCACTACGGCGATTCCCAAATCGAAGGCGACCGTATTTCAGCAGATTTGCGCGACGTGCTGCAGCAGCGCTACGGCGGAATGGGTCCGGGGCTGCAGGGCATGGATCCGTTTGTGCCCATGGCGAGCGTGGACCACCGAGCCAGCGGAAACTGGCAGCGCTACGCCTGCTTTGGACGGCCCAGCGACCGTGAGGCCAACGGCCTGTACGGCGTTCGGGGCATCGCCCACCGCTACCAAGGCGGTTCGGCAAGCATGGAGTTCCGTGCGCGGAACTACGGCTACGATCGGGTGCGGCTCGCCCAGAAGTTGACGCTCTTCCTTGGCCCGTACGAGGGTCCGACCGAAGTCAAAGTTTATTTTGAAGACAGCCTGTCCCACATTCGCTACTACAGCGCGGGCGATCCGTCGACCATGGAGTTTGTAGCGCCCAAGCCGATGGGCCGAGTGCGCGTGGAATTTAACGGCCAGAGTCCGCTGTGGTACGGAGCTGCCTGGGACGGAACGCGCGGCGTGGCGGTCGACAACGTGTCGATGCGCGGCGCAGACGGCCTCGGCTTCAAGCGCATTAATCCGCCGCACTTCGTGGCGGCGTTGCGTTCGGCCAATCCAGGGCTGGTCATCGTGCAGTTTGGCGGAAACGCCGTGCCTTACTTTAAGTCGTCGGCCGAGGTTGCGCGCTACGGCAAGGCCTTCGCGCGCCAAATTGCCCTGATACAGCAGGCGTTGCCCGAAGCGGACGTGCTGGTGGTCGGACCCAGCGACATGGCCCACAAGGTCGACGTCGACTGGCAAACTTATCCCTACGTCGACGAGGTGCGTTCGGCACTTCGCGAAGCAGCCCATGCCCAAGGCGCGGCCTTCTTCGACGTGTTTTCGTTCATGGGCGGATCAGGAAGCATGAGCGACTGGGCCCAGCGAAATCCGCCCTTGGCCGGCGCAGACCATATTCACTTCACGCCCAACGGAGCCCGGAAGGTGGGGCGTGCCCTTGCGCTCGCGCTGCAGCAAGAACTTGACCGCCACCGAAATGCCGAATAGGGTAGGTTGGACGCGCTTGGGGCTGCTGCTGCTGTGCATGCAGTGCTTCGTGGGCGGGACCCACGCTGAAGGCCAAACGCCGGGTGCCAAGCCCAGCCCCGCAGTGCGGCCCGAGCTGTTTCTGCCCCGGGGGGACAGCAGCCTTGCAGCAATTTGGCATCAGCTCGATACGCTGGTGTACGAGGGGCGTGGCAGCATTAACGTGGTGCACCTCGGCGGTTCCCACGTTCAAGCGGGCATGCTCACCGACGCCGTTCGCCGCGAGCTGCACGCGTTTGCCCCCGACGTTCACGGCTCGATTGGTTGGTTGTTTCCGTACCCCCTGGCGGGAACCAATGGTCCGCGCAGCGTCGCGGTGAAATCCTACGGCACCTGGGTGGGCCAGCGCTGTTCGGTTCCCCAGCACCGCGGCCCTTGGGGTTTTGCCGGAATACGGGCGTACACGGCTGATTCTGCGGGGTTTACATTGGCTCACAAAATACTTCCGTTGCGCGCCACGTCGCTGCTGCTTTTTTACCCGGGTGCGGATTCTTTGAATCCGCCGAGCGTGGCGGGGCCGGTGCGCGAGGTGATTCGGCGCGCCGACGGCATCGAAGTGGTGTTTGAGCGGCCCATTGACACCGTGGTGGTGGGGTGGAAGCCGAGGGCCGGCCGCCGCGATACCCTGAGCCTTGAAGGTGTGCTGCTGCGTCCTCAGGACCCCGACGGAATTCGCTACCATTCGGTTGGCGTCAACGGCGCCGCTACCCACAGCTACTTAAAAGCCGTGCGCTTTACCGAGCAGTTGCGCGAACTTCCGCCTGACCTCGTCGTGTTTGGCCTCGGTATTAACGACGCACACAAAGCGCGCGGCGACTTTGACACCCTTGCCTTTGAGCGGCGGTACGACAGCCTGGTGGACGCGGTGCGAAGCGTGAATCCCCGCGCAGCGTTCATTTGGCTAACCAACAACGATGCCCTGTATCAAGGCGCGAATAATCCCCATGGGATCATGGTTCAGCGCATCATGCGCCGCCTGGCGGTCAAGCACGACGGGGCAGTCTTCGACTTTTTTGCCGCCATGGGGGGCTACGGGTCGGTTCGCCGCTGGATGGCCAACCAGTGGGCGCGGCCCGACGGAATTCACCTTAGCCAAGTGGGCTACGAGGCTCAAGCGGCGTGGTTCGCACAAGCCCTGATCACGGCCTACCTTCGCCACCAAGAACTCAGGCCATGGTAGACGCACTTCTTGAGCTACTCCGCGCGGAGGCGAGCAAGCCCTGGACCTTCCTGGAGCTCGGTTTTTGGGTGTTCTTTGCGGTCGTCTTGATCGGTTTTGCCGCCCTGGAGCGCCGTCTGGCGTTGCGCAATGCTTACCTGATGCTGGCGAGCTGGTTTTTTTACTACCACACCAGCCAGTGGTACGTCGTTCTTCTCGTGTTTGCGACCGCCGTGGACTACGGCGTCGGGCACGCCCTGCACCGAAGCACGAACGCCGTGCTGCGCAAGGCGCTGCTCGCCGTAAGCATTGTCAGTAACCTTGGCGTGCTCTTCTTTTTTAAGTACGCCTACTTTGCGGCCGACGTCTGGAACGACCTCACGGGGATGGCCTGGAATCCCCAGCCTTTCTGGGCCGGCTGGAGCAACGCCCACCTGGGTACTGACTTCGTCGAAGACGTGATTCTTCTGCCGGTTGGCATTTCGTTCTACACGTTTCAGTGCTTGAGCTACACGGTAGACATCTACCGCCGTCACCTCGAACCCGTCAAGCGCTTCACCGACTTTGCCTTTTACGTGAGCTTTTTTCCGCAGCTCGTGGCGGGGCCGATCGTGCGGGCCAGTGACTTTGTCCCCCAGCTGTACCAACCTTACGCCGTGACGCGTGCGCAGTTTGGCCTCGGACTCTTTTGGGTGGTCAACGGCTTTCTCAAAAAAGTCATACTCGCCGACTTTTTGGCGGTGCACCTCGTAGACCGCATTTTCAGCCAACCTACGCTGTACACCGGCTGGGAAAACGCCCTTGGCTTGCTGGCCTACACCATGCAGGTTTATGCCGACTTCAGCGGCTACACCGACATCGCTATTGGCATTGCGCTGTGGATGGGCTTCACGCTCGTGAAGAACTTTGATTCGCCCTACAAGGCACGCAGCGTCGCCGAATTCTGGAAGCGCTGGCACATGTCCCTGTCGAGCTGGCTTAAAGACTACCTCTACATTCCGCTCGGAGGCAACCGCAGCGGGTCCATCGCGAGCTACGTCTTGATTTTCGCGGGGCTTTTTGGCCTGGCCTGGTGGGCGCCGACCTCGTGGGTTTCCTATGCTCTGGCCGGCTTAGTGCTGGTGTTCTTGCTGCTGTACCAGTTCATTCCGGCCTTTCGCCGCGGGTTCAATACCAACATTAACCTCTTGCTGACCATGCTGTTGGGCGGACTATGGCACGGCGCATCCTGGAATTTCGTAGTCTGGGGCGGCCTCAACGGCCTTGGCCTCGTGACCTACAAGCTTTGGTCTCGGGTGCGGCCCTACCGCGTCGAGGGCTGGGCACTTCGCGGCGTTGGAATTTTGGTCACGTTAGTCTTCATCACGTTCACGCGGATTTGGTTCCGTGCACCGGACTGGGACACCGCCATGGCCATGCTCGACCAGCTCCTGACCTCGTGGGACGTAGCGCCGTCGGGCGCCATGCTCGCGGCGTGGTGGCGCCCTGCGGCCGTGCTCCTTCTCGGATTCGGCATCCACTGGATTCCGGAGCAGTTCAAGGACCGCTACCGCAGCCTGTTCGCTCAGATGCATCCCGTGCTCTGGGTTGCTGTAGCGGTGGCGTCGGTCCTCGTGGCCTACCAATTCATGGCGGCCGAGAGTCAGCCCTTTATTTACTTCCAGTTTTAATCGCGTCGGCCGGCCGCTCGAGGTCGGTACGCATTCGCGCCCGTCGCCAGGACTGCACGTAGCCCTGGTACTGCTGGGCCATGTCGCGCGTCTTGCGGGCATAGTGTCCGCCAGGGCCCTTGGCGACCTGATCAACGTGGCCAAACCAGCGCGTGGGATCGTAGCCCTTCGCTTTGGCGCGCCGCATTGCGCCCTCTACCGGGGCGGGCCCCGTGTTGTAGGACGCCATGACAAACGGCAGGCGCTGGTCGTCAGGCACCCCCCGGTTTTTCCAGAACAGGTCTAAGTAACGCAGGTAGCGAATCCCGACCTTGATGTTGGCCTTGGGGTTGTACAGGTCCACCGGGCCGCGGTTCATGCGCGTAGCCGTGGAGGGAAGGAGCTGCATGAGCCCCACCGCGCCGGCCGGAGACACAATGCCCGGATTAAAGCGGCTTTCGGCGAAAATCAATGCATTGAGGGTGAAGCGGTCCCATCCACTGTGGCCGACCAGTAGGGCGTCGAACGGCGATATCAAGCTGTCTCGGTCGCTGGGGCGCGGAATGGGTTTTTTCGCAAGCGCACCCCGCTGGTTGCGGCTGGCGCGACCGCGAACCAAGTCGTTCAGCTCGGCGAGCAGCAGCGTGTCGCTCGTGCGCACGGCCCAGTGAAAACTGCCCTTGGCCATCGACGTGCCGCGAACGCCCCAGGCGCGAGCCATGTAGTCGGGCATGATCCATTGCGCGGTGTCGAGGCGTGCAAAACGGAACATCGTTTGGGCGGCCGGCACCACATTCAAGCTGTCGGCTTCGAGTACCCAAAGGGGCTTTGGAAAATCACCCGGAATTTGAATGCTGGTTTTGGGCTTTACGGCCTTGCGCCGCGCGGACTTTTTCTTTTTTGAACGCTTCGCGTCCGACGCCCCATTTTCAGACTTTTTGCCTACTAGGGTCCAGCGGAAGGAGCGCACCGGTTCGGTTGCGGCCAATTCCAGCATTCCAGCTTCAGGAATGGGGCCTACTGCCACGTCGGCGGTTCCGAGTCGAACGGCCTCAAGCGCCTCTTTGACGGAGGCGGCGTACTGCCACTCGATGGGGTGGCCGGTGCGGCGGCCCCACCATTCGATGAGTTGCACGTCGTACCCAAGCACGCGTCCGCCCTCAAGCTGCATGACCCCGAGGTCGGGAACGACGACCACGCGCACCAGCCCGGCACTCCACGTGTCGTTCCATACGGCGGTCCGGTCGAGCTCGGTAGACGGATTCGGGGATCCGACCATGAACGAAACCGCCGCCAAGGTGAGCCACCAACGCCAGTGCTTGAACATGCCCCGAAGATCGGGCGCCTTGGCCGTACTTTTGCCACGAATTATGCTTGGGCTGAAACTTCCGACTGATCCGCGCTGGGCTCGCGCCGCCGAAATGAACCTTGGCGAGATCTTGACCGACCACGCGTACTGCGAGCAAAAGGCCGCGTCTACGGCGATTTCGCTCATGATTACCTACCCCGAGCTCAGCGAATTGGTTACCGAAATGGCGGCGCTCGCTCGCGAAGAAATGAGCCACTTCGAAATGGTGCACAAGCGCATTTTGGAGCGCGGACTCACCCTTGGACGCGAGCGCAAAGACGAATACGTTGCGGCCGTGACCACGTTTTTCGCACCCCACGGCAACCGAATGGTGCGCCTCGTGCACCGGCTCTTGATTGCGGCGCTGATCGAAGCCCGCAGCTGCGAGCGCTTTAGGGTGCTGAGCGAATCGATTCGCGACACCGAATTAGCCCAGTTTTATGGGC
>JACCDS010950400.1_pt1 | contig 22466 bp, 18 predicted proteins | sample 7446441 | NCBI WGS metagenome assembly JACCDS01 (sample SAMN15323445, study PRJNA562643) | freshwater metagenome | isolation source: river surface water | place: USA:Blue River Watershed | collected 2017-08-17 | reverse complement strand
ATATTAATAGTCTTCCAAAACCTAATCCATAATATTCATTATTATAAATATAAAAAAGTAATCTTTTGATCAAGCCATTCACATAATTTGTTGAAAATAAGTTTTTTACTAATTAAAATCAATGTTTTAGATGATATTTTCTTGGTAAAAAATTTTTCCATAAAAAAAGCCAATATTTATTGGCTTTTTAATTAGTTACGTTATTCATTCAACATTTTAATAGAATGTCTTGTCTTTTGATTACTTTTTTTATTTATTTTTAAATATTTGAATCTTTTTTTTGCACTATATTTTTTTTTATGGTATAATAGTTATATGTACAACAAAGAGAGAACATTATGTCAGAACAACAATTTCACGCAGACTTACATTTATTTAAACTTAATTTAAGAAATGCTTTATATTTATCATCAGAAGAAAAAGAACTCTTCGATCAGATTCCTGATAGTTTATTTGATGGTATCTTTAAATATAATTTTAATGGTGATTTATCATTAGCGGAAAAAATCTTATTCAGTCAATTTAAAGAAATTGATAGAAGCGATTTAGATTTAAATATCAGCAAAATAAAAAATTATAAAGGTTCTATTAGTAGAATCAAAGACTATATGGATACACAAAAGCCAATTGTTGTTTTTACAGATAACGACAACGATGGTAGTTTAGCACAAGCTGTTCTTCTTGAATTTAAAAGATTACTTCCAGAACAAACAAAAAATGTTCATATCGTTTATTGTCAAACGGTCAATGGTAATACAACTCGTGGTTTTACAGTTGATTTACTTGAAAAATGGGCAGAAGAAAATGATATTTCAAATACAGAAGATTTTTTAATGATGACTGCGGATAATGGTATCAACTCATTAGCAGAACAACAAAAAATTGAAGAAAGATTTCCTAATATTAAATTAGTTATTACTGACCACCACTTACCAGAAAAAGGATTGTCTGTTCAAGATACAGAAAAAACTTTTGTATTTAACCCTAAATTTAAAACAACAAAAGGTTTTAAAAATAAAAATATTTCTGGGGCCCATACTTTAGGTGTCCTTTTAGAACCAATTGTAAAAGAATTAGCACCAAAAGCTGAATTAAGAAATTTAAGAAACTTATTCTATGTATCTAATATGCTTGACTGGGTTCAAACTGATATTAGACATAAACCAGTCGAAGAATACCTTATCGAACAATTCCAAGAAATCGGGCCTTTACTTAATATTAACAGCTCTATTGCGAAAATTATTACGTCAAAAGAACCAGACGTTTTATTAGAAAAAATCTTTGATAAATTACCTGAGATTGATCGTGAAAAAATTTCAACTGAAATTACAAATATGCGTCTTGAAAATGTGACGGCGGCAAAATTGCTTTATGTAAAAGCTAAAATTGATCAGGAAATGAAAGAAAAAAGAGATTTTTATACTCAACCTTCTAACAATAATAATGTTGATGATGAAGAATATGATTCCGAACTTCAAACAGAAAATCTTGAAGAAGAATTAAACAAAGAATTTTCAGCTTCTCATTTCTCTAATTATCAAGATTTTATTACTCACAAAGTAACTGCGGATTTTGATCAAGATAAATTCTTGAAAGATTACATGGATATCATTATTTCTGATGAAAAATTCTCTCATTTTAATGAAAACTATATAGAACAATTAAGACCTTATATTTATCATTATACTGCTATCGGTAATAAATCAGAATATGAAGTCCATTTGCTTGATGCTATGAAAGAAGTATTCCATAGATTAAAAAGATATGAGAGAAATATTATTGAAGAATTTAGAAAACATGACATTCTTGATAAAATTAAACTTGAAAATGTTACTTTTATGAGTCCTAAATTTTCTGAAATGAATGCTCTTTTTACAAGACGTTTTATGGGTCGTGTATTTAATGAAGAAAATAGAGGATTTATTGCTTTCTTTGACGGCGGTAATAAAAGTAAAATTATGGGTTCTTGTAGAACACTTGTTGATCTTCCTGAAATTCTTGCTTCTAAAAAAGGATTACCAGAACATTTAGAATTAACATTTCAAGGACACCACAGAGCGGCGGGTTTCTATATTGAAAGAAAAGATGGTAATGATATCACAAGAACTGATATTATGAGTGTCGCAGCTTTCTTACAACAAAAAGTTGAAGTTGCTCTTGATAATCAAGAAGAACGTCATAAATATGTTATTGTTGATCCAACAAATATGGGTATCATTGACAAAATTAATACAGCTTGTAAATCTCATGTAGGCAATATGTTAACTATCAAACCTTTATTGAAAGTTGATAGAAGTACATATTTCACGAATAATAAAACACAAGAAATTGTTTCTATCGGTGAATTACTTGATTCTAAAAAATATGGATTTACACCATTTGATTTAAACTTCCACGGTGATGTTGTTATTGTTGCCACTGAATTATTACGTCAATTATCAGAAAAAAATTATAAAGATTATTTATCACTTAATACTATGTCAAGTGGCGCATTTATCGCTGGTGGTGTTGTAGATGCTTCCAAATTAAAAGCGTCAGATAAAGTTGTATTAAATTCAGTTGCTAAAGATAATCAAAAATTAATGGGACAATTTTATAAAGAAAACTTTATTGATAAAGGACAATTCCATTTAGATATTACAAGAGAACAAATGTTTAATGCACTTATTTTCCAAAATAATAAAAAATTCTGCGAAAAAGAATTTGCAGAAGTTGAATCTTTTGTTATTTCTTTAATTGATAAATATAGTGAAGGTGATCCTAACTTTAAATATGTTGTATTTGATACAGAAGCAAACGGTTTAGGTAAAGCACCAAAAATATTTAACTATGGAGCATTAGAATTCGTTATTGATCAAGATAGCGGCACTAAAATACCTATGAATGATTTTATTCAAAAATATAAATCAGAAGAAATGGATCGTCCTGATAACTTTAAATTTGATTTTGAAAATGGTGTAGTTATCGTTAATAGACGTATAAAAGCACAGTTATTTTCATTATTAATTAAAGATAACGACTTCAAATTAACTTTAGCGATTCAAGCATTAACTGGTATTTCACAAACTATGTTAAACAAATATGGTATGCTTACAGGTGACGCTGATATTCTTATCGCTGATCGTTATAAAGATACAAAATGTATTTTCCAAGCACATAACTCAAATTACGATACAGGTGTTATTGCGGCTAACTTACCACGTGTAAAAGAAGTTATTGATAATAATTTATTGTGTGACTCTGCAAGACCTGCTAAAGCACATCGTTTAGCTTATCAAGACATGACTTTAAACTCATTATGTAAAGAAGCATATGACAAAGGGGCATTCTTCTTTGATGATATTTTATCAGATTATTCTGTATCACATAAATTAAAATCAAATCAAGAAAATTTCCAATTCCCTGATGTAAGAAGTGATTTCTTATTAAAAGTTAAAGGACAAGAAGTATTTTTAATTGATTTAAGAAAAAATATCGAACAGTTATTACCATATTCAAGAAGCTCTCTTATTGAAAACTTAGATGCTTTCAAAAGAGCATTACCTGAAAATAGAGTAAAATATTCAGTTGTTGCATTAGCAAAACAAGAATCTATCCGTTCTTGTATATTACACAATTTAAAAGAGTCTATTGTTTATATCGATACACCAGATGTATTAAAAGAAAAAACAATTACTAAAAAAACTAAAGATGGAGATGTTACATTATCCCTTAATTATGATCTTACTATTGCTGAAAAATTGTTTAAAGAATTCTGTCAACATTATCATTTTGATACTACTTTAACAAATAACTTTATTAATTTTAAAGAAGCTGTTATTTCTGATTTTAAAGCTGGTAGTTTCTTCTCTAAAGAAAAACGCTCAGAAGAAGAAGTTTATTTAATCGCGCCAGAAGAAAGACCTTTATCAGAAGAAGAAAAGAAACAATTAGAAGAAGCAGCTAAAAATGCTAAAAAAGAGAAAAAATCTAAAAAAGGTGAAGAAAAAGTTGAAGCAACATTTACTGAAATCTTTTTAAAGGCAGCAGAAGAATTTTTAATGGCTAACAAAAAACTTCACTTAGAGTTCTCAAGTATGTGGGAATACAGAAAAGTTTTAGATTTATTTGATCCAAAAACAGATGCTTCTGGTATCACTGAATATGAAATGAAAGGTCTTATTTATAATACTGGTCTTGAAAAAGAACGTATCGTAAATATTGTTAACCAAGTTCATAATTATAAAACTGATTATAAACTTGATAAATTCTATCCTGATGAATTACACAACAATATAGATACTGATGGTGACGCATTCTTAGAGGGTTTATTATTTATACAACGTCTTGTAAGAAGCCAATATAACCCTTACAATAAAGATCAACATTTACAAAATGCTATCAATATTTATTCTGATGCTTTAGAAACTACTACTGTTAAATCTTTAATTAATCAACACTTAATTAATGAAGTAGCGTGGTCAAAAATCAACAGTTTCAGTAATAAACAAGCTTCTACTTATACAAGAAGTGATAGACAAGGTAAATTTGTTATTTCTCCTGTTGTTAGAAATGCCTTCCATCCACAACGTGCAGAATTTAAATTAAAATCTTTACCAGAAGGTTCTTATGTTGAAGTTCATACTACTGATAATTTTATTTTATCTAAATTATTAGGTGATAATAAATTTAAATCTATTCAAGAAGAATTGAAACAATTACCAGTATTTAGTAAAAATTTAGAACAATTATTTATTGATAAATTAAACAGAGACAATCCTGAATTAAATATTGATACTATCGATGAACTTGATGAATTCCAAGAAGAAGATTTAAGAGCTATGCAATTAGATTTTGAATATAATTTAAATAGTTATATCAATAATCAAATGTTACAATATGTTCTTAAAGAAAGCCGTGTTGATAATAAAACAACTCGCTCCATTAAAGAATCAGTTGAACAGTATCAACCTGTATTACAAATATCAATTCTTGATTTAAGTAATATATTAGGCGCTGAGTCTTTTGTTCAATTAAAACAACAATTATCTGATAAATTCAAAGACATTATTGATATTTCAGAAATTCGTCAAACATTAAAAGAACAAACAAATCTTAAAGATGTTAAATCAATGGATTTAGAAGATATTCATAAAATTGAAGAGCAATTGATGTTTGCTACTAAATATTTAAGATTTGCTACTTCTGCAACTAGAGGAAAAGGTAACGAAGCTTCAAGAATTATCTCTGCTGTTTTAGAACAAAGTGAAGAAAAATTTGAAGAATATTTAAAAAATATTCAAGATAATGTGGGCGAGCTTCAATTTACAAGAGCTGAAACTTTATTAAAATCAGTTGCTGAGGATATGTGGGCTTCTTTAACTCTTGATCTTAAAAAAGGTTTAAAACTTGATTTTAACTTACCTATTTATCAAAACTTTTTCCAAGGTTTATTAGGTCAATATGAAGCTTTATCTAAAAAGTTAGCGATAGAAATAAAACCAGATACTAAGAAACATATTGAAGAACAAATAAAAGAATTTAAACCAAAAGAATTAGAAACATTTACTTCTTCTTTAAATTCTTATTATATGAAACCTTTAAAAGAATTATTGGCTTCTCCTGAATTTTTAAGACCTATTTTAGAAAAACAAGTTGTTAAACCTCAACAAAGTGTTTCTGAATTTTTGGCTCGTAAAACTGAAGTTGCTGTATCGGGTGTAGAGCTTAATACTCCTCCAATTGTTGTTTCTGGACAACCTCAAAAAAATAAAAAAATATAATTTAATATAAATTACTTAAAAAAAGAGGCTTTTTAAAAGTCTCTTTTTTATTTTTTTTTAAATTTCTCTTGTTTTTTTTAAAATTGTTTGCTATTATGATTCTAATAAATAAAAATATAAATTTATAGGGAGAATTTAATGCAAGAACAATCTATGAAATATTGTAATTCAGAAGTCGCTAAAATATTTAAAAATGCGGCAAGCCATGCCACTATTGAAAAACGTTCTTATTATACCATTCAACATGTATTTAATAGTATTCTTAGACATTCAACTATTGAACAAAAACTTTCTAATCTTGGAGTTGATATTAAATCTCTTAGAGAAAGTATTAAAAAAGATCTTGATAATGCCCCTGATCTTCAACCAGAAGGGGTCGAACTTGATGATGGCATGATTTCACAGCCTTCACCTATTGTTGAATTATTATTTAGAAAAATGTCACAATTTTTTCATGACAAAGAAAAAGAATTAAATCCTAAAAAAAATCCACAAAATCAAAGAGAGTGTCTAGTTAATATTGAAGATCTTGTTGTTATTTTCTTTTTATTCCAAAAAGAAGATATGGCTGAATATAAACCATTCCTTTTTATTCAACAACAAGTCTATCAACATTCAGACAAAAAATCTTCTTTAACATATCCTGAATTTGTTTATCAATTAATTTCTTCATTCAATAAAGAAGTAACTAAAAAATTAGAACAACATATCCAAGATACTAATAATAATCAAGATTCAGAAGATAAAAAAGCAGAATTCAAAATTACGGATTTTTTAGATAATTTAAATCTTCTTTACAGAGCTAATAAATTAAACATGAATGTTGTTGGTAGAGATAAAGAATTATCCGATGTTATTAAAGTATTATCACGCAAAAAGAAAAATAACCCTATTATTTTAGGTGAAGTTGGAGTCGGTAAAAATGCTATGATTGATAAATTAGTCCACGCAATTGAATCAGAACAATTAAAAGGCACTTCACTTGAATTTTCTACTGTTTGGTCTCTTAATATTGCTAAATTAATTGCTGGCACTAAATATAGAGGTGACTTTGAAAAAAGAATGAGTGTTTTAATCGAAGAATTAAAGAAAAATCCTGCTAATATTTTAGTTATCGATAATATCCATCAAATTATACATTCAGGTTCTGGTGGTGGCAATCAAGGTCTTGACGTAGCAGGATTATTAATTCCAGCATTAAATACAGATTCATTTAAATGTATAGGTATCACAAGTTATGAAGATTACAATAAATATTTCGTTAAAGAAAAGACATTAGCAGCAAAATTTCAAAAAGTAGTTATTAAAGAAACAACACGCGATGAAACTTTAAATATTTTACATCAACTTGCACCACAATACGAAGCACATCACGGTATTAAATACTCTATTCCTGTACTTGAATCTATTATTGAATTAACAGCTAAATATATTCATAATAGACATTTTCCTGATAAAGCAATCGATGTATTAGACGAAATCGGTTCTTTATATTCTTCTAAACAAAAAGAAGGAAATAAGGCAACTATTGAAGATGTATCCGAAGTAGTTTCACAACAAGCCAATATTGTTCTTAAAGAAGAGAAAGAACAAATGAAACAAATTAAAAATCTTGATAAAATATTATCTTCTAAAATATTTGGTCAAGAAGAAGCAATTAAACAAGTTTACGAACATGTTTTAATGGCTAAAGCAGGTTTATGCAATCCTAAAAAACCATTTGCGAGTTTTTTATTTTTAGGGCCAACGGGTACTGGTAAAACTGAAATTACTGTTCAATTATCTGAAATTTTAGGAATGAAACTTCATCGTTTTGATATGTCTGAATATATGGAAAAACATACTGTTTCTAAATTTATAGGATCACCTCCTGGTTATGTAGGACATGATAAAGGCGGTCTATTAACAGAAACAGTTGAAAAAGAGCCATATAGTATTTTATTATTAGACGAAGTTGAAAAAGCACATAAAGATGTTTTTAATACATTACTTCAAGTTCTTGATAATGGATTTTTAACAGATGCCACAGGTAAGTCAGTTTCTTTTAGAAATACAATTATTGTTATGACTTCTAATGCGGGGGCTGCTGATCTTGAAAGAAAAACTATGGGTTTTAATAGTGAAGATAACTCAAAGATTGATCAGAGTGTTATTAAAAACTTTTTTGCACCTGAATTTAGGAATAGATTAAATTGTATTGTTAATTTTAATCACTTATCTAATGAAGTTATTACTAAAGTTGTTGATAAATTTATTCTTGATTTAGAAAATCAATTAAAAGATAAAAATATTCATATTTCTCTTACTAAAAATGCAAAAGAATTTTTAATCACAAAAGGATATGATAGAAATATGGGCGCAAGACCTATGGAAAGAGCAATCAATGATCATATTAAAAAAACGCTATCCAAAGAAATTCTTTTTGGTGCTTTAACAAAAGGTGGTATAGTAAAAATTGATTGTGTCGATAATGAATTAAAATTTAATTTTCAGAAAAAAACTAAGTAAGGAGATATTATGAGATTAAAAACATTAGCTATTTTATGTGGTTTATTTAGTGCAAATACATTTGCTCAATCTTATTTTCAATTTGGAGTTGAAAATGTAGATTATAAAATTTATGATTCAGTAGAATCTACTCATTTATTTGCTGGTTTTGGTTACGGCTATGCATTTAATGATACTATGTCTGTTTTAGTTAAAGGACTTGTACCTGTTTCACAAGAAGAATATTATTCTCAAGTAGATACATATAGAAATGTAACAGGAAGTGGTAAAAATGCTACTGATTATTCTCCATTACAATCCACTTCATATAATACAAATTTAGAAGCAGATCCTGTTATTTCAGTATCTATGCAATTAGATTTACCATTGAGTGAAAAATTTGAAGGTATTTTAAATTTAGGTTATAGTTATACTAAAATGTCATATGAAGGTTATCTTCCATTTAATGACCATTTAGCGGCAACAGATATTGGTGTTTCGTTAAGTTCTAATGCTTCACCTTGTGAGTTAACAGGTCAAGAATCTTTATGTGGTTCTCCAATAACTTCATTTGATGATGAAATTAAAAAAGGTGGATTTACATATGGTATAGGATTTAAATTTAACTATAGTGACAATACTAATATTGTACTTGCTTATAATAAATATGTGAATGGTTCTGAAATTGAAGCTGGTGGTTTATCTGCATATTATAGATGGGAATTTTAAGAGCAATTTTTATTGCTCTTTTTATATTTAGAGGTTAATTATGCATAAAATTAGTATTGATAATCAAGATTATTATGTAGATGATGATCAGCAAAATTTATTAATTGCCTTACAAAATCAAAGAGCACCTGTTAAATATGGTTGTCTTATTGGCGTTTGCGGGGTTTGTGCTTTAACAATTACTGACAATAATAAAAATGTAGAATACCTTCCTAATTATGATCCTTTATATCCTACAGATGGTGATATTATCTATCCTTGTTGCTGTAAATCAACAGGAAATTTAAAACTTACAAAAGATTAAAATATATTTTTAATCTTTTCTTTTAAATTTGCTTTACAAAAATATTTTAATTTGTTATTATACATTTAACCGCCGAAAATTAACAATTTCAAATTTTGGAGAAAAATTATGTTTAATTCATTGAAAAAAATACCACAACTCACACAAGAAACATTAACTTACGCTTTAGAAAATTTATATGATAAAGCGGTCAATGGAGTTAAAGGAATGGATACCGCAGAAGAACTCGCACTACCTTATATGGTTGAGGGAAGAACAAAAGAAGAACAAGCTGATGCTCTTATTCGTTGGCAAAATGCAAAAGCAGGTACTTCTGGTTTTATTACTGGCTTAGGTGGAGTTTTAACATTGCCTGTAGCTATTCCTGCAAATATATTAAGTGTTATGTATATACAAATTCGTATGATTGCTGCTGTAGCTCATATCTATGGTCATGATATTAAGTCTGATAAAGTAAAAACATTAGTTTTCCTTTGTTTGACTGGTCAAGCGGCTATGGATATTTTAAAAGATACTGGTATTCAAATTGGTAATAAAATTGCTTTAAAATTATTAAAAGAATTACCTGCTAAAACTCTTACTGAAATTAATAAAAAAGTTGGGTTTAAACTATTGACCAAGTTTGGTAATAAAGGTGTTATTAATATCAGTAAAACAATTCCTCTTGTTGGTGGTATTGTTGGTGGAACATTTGATGCCTTATCAACTAACGCTATAGGAAATGCAAGTAAAAAAGTTTTTTCTTTAGAACAATAATCTATTGATTAATTATATAATAAAAACCATCTCAAGATGGTTTTTTTTATTAAGTAAATAAAAAAAAGAAGGAAATCCTTCTTTTTATTTATTTTTACGATTTATATTTTTATTATAAACCTAAAGATTTTCCCATTTCGCCTAAATCAAGACCATCTGTTGCTTTTTTAAGTTCTTTTGCTCTGTATTCATCAACTGTTCTGTGCATAGTATTTACAGCAGCAGCCATTAAATCACTTGCTGTTTCTGCATCTTCTGCTGATAATTTAACGAAATCTTGACTTAAATCCATAGAAATTACGAACTCACCAGACATTTTTAATTTTCCTACACTTGGGAATTCTCTTTCAAGAACATAAGTTGCAAAAGAAGCGTTTATTTCTTGAATTTTTTTCTGGGCTTCTTGAGCTTTTTTTACCATACCCATCATATTACCCATACCACCTGCTACATTTTTCATTTTATTAAACATGTTATATTTCTCCTTGTTTTATTTTTAAATTTATTATATATATGTTTTTTTATTTTGTCAATTTATTTTTTTTAATATTCTTTCTAATTCTTCTGGACTTAATTCTTTCAAAGCTATATGCATAAATTTTTGAGCTTGCGAGGCGCTTTGTTGAATTTCTGCTTCAATTTCTCTTACTTTTAAAATACATTCATCTCTTTTTTGTTTTAATTCATTTAAATACGTTTGAGCGCTTAAAAGTTCAGGAGTTCTTTTTACTTTTTTAGATTTATAACAAAGTGCATTATTTGTTTTTATAAACTCTTCCACTTTATTAATTATATCCTGAATAAAAACTCTTCTTTTTTGTAATAAATATATTTTGTAAAAATCATCACTTTCTTTATATATTTCAGCCAATGATAATTCATTAGGAATTCTTTTTTGTTCTATTTCTTTTTGATAAAAAACTTCATTTCTCGTTATATCATAAATTTCTTTTTCTGTTTGTATGCCTATATTTGTTTTCACTTGACTCAAATCAATTTCTAATTCCATATATTGATCTTTATACAATACAGTGTATTTAAATTCTTGTTGACCATTTTTTTCACCTATAGGCTGTTTTCTAATAGGTAGTTTGGTTTTAAATTGACCAAAACGAATTAATACATTACCTTCTATTCCACTATTTATTATTTCTATATCTTTGAATACGTTAGCAACTGGCTCTGTTGGATCTACATTTTTATCTAATTTTAAATAAAGACCTTGATTCATTCTTCTACCAATTAATAATCTACTTTGTTTTCTTGCTGATTTACTGACATCTTTAATTTCTTTTTGAAAAGGTTTTTCATTATATTCCATATCGATTCTCCTTGTTAAAAAGAAGTCCACAAAGTGGACTTCTACTTATTACTTTATATTACTTACGAACACCATTTTTTAATCTTTCAGCAATTCTCACTCTTGGAACTGTTCTTGATTCTAACTGAATCTCTTCTCCAGTTTGTGGGTTACGACCTTTTGAAGATGCTCTTACTTTAGTGAAAAAAGTAGCCAAACCTGAATAACGTACTTCACGGCCTTCCGCCAACTCTTCTTCAACTATATCAACAACTCTATTTAAAATATCTAAAACTTGAGTTTGTTTTAAACCAGTTTCAGTTGCAATTCTTTGAGCTAAATCTTTTTTATTCATTTTTATTATTCTCCTTGTTTTGTATAATTTAATTTATAATTCATAAATATAAAAAGTCAAGGTTATTCAATGATTTTAATTGTTTGTTTGCTTATTTTTTGTCTCTTTTTTATATTTTAATAATTTTAATAATTAAAATTTTTCCTAAAATTTCAAGCATTTTTACACAAATAAAAAAAGTGTTAAAATTTCAATTTTTTTTATATTTTTTTAAGTTTTTGCTCTACTTTTTTCTAAAAAAATATTTATTTTAAGAAATAAAAAAGCTACCATTAGGTAGCTGCTATATAGGGAGACAACAGAAATATTATTTGTTGTTTTAGCAAGGTTTATATAATTATATATTCGTTGCTATATAATAATATATAATTCATAATATTTAAATGTCAATAGTTTTTTTAATATATTTTATTTTATTTTTTAATTTATTTTAAAACTACTAAAAAATCAATATTTATTTATTATAAATAAAAAAAAATCTTGATTTTTTATAAATTTAATGTACTATATTACTATTAGGAATTTATCATATAGGGATATTTTAACATTTCAACGGAGAAACATATGTTAAAAAATATGAGCATAAAGAATAAAATATTATCTATACCTATTTTAGCAATTATATCGTTCGCTATTTACCTTTTATATATAACCACAAATCTTACTTCTAATAAAGAAAGTCTTAACACAATTAAAGATATTAAATATCCAGTACTAGAAATGACAAATACCAGCATATTTTTATTTTCTGAAATGAATTCTATTTTGGAGTCCGTTGCAACAACAGGTGATTCTTCTGCTATTGATATTGCTAAAGATGTAGATAAAAAAATGGTCTCTATGATAGAAAGTATTCAAGAAAAAGATGAAAGCTTATCTAATTATGTAGCATTATCAGAATATAAAAAATATTCTTCATTAGCTATTGATTTAAGTAATAAAATTTCAAATGGTGAATCATTAGAAACACTTCAATCTTCTTTACAAGAAAAAAATAAAATAATGGAAAAAATCAATACTAATTTAACAGAATATAAAAATCATAAATTAGAAGAATTTAATTCAAATATCAATAACCTTAATAATCAAGCTGATACAAGTATAATGACTGGTTTTATTGCAGGAGCATTTATATTAGTTATTATTTTAAGTCTTTCTCTTACTATTATTAAAATGATTTCTCAAAGCATGAATCAAGTTATTAATTCTTTGAAAGATATTTCAGAGGGTGATGGTGATTTAACCAAACGTTTAAATTATTTAAATAAAGATGAGATGGGAACATTAGTAAATTATTTTAATAAACTTATGGAAAAGTTAAATAAAGGTTTCGTAGAAATTAATACGAATTTTAATAATTTGAAAAAAGCAAATGAATCTCTTTTAAATGTTATTGAAAGGTCTAATACTATTTCTTCTGAACAAGCAAATCAAAATGATCTTGTCCAAGAAGTCGTCTCAAAATCTGTTATGTTAACACAAGAGATTAATGAAGTTAATTTAAGTTCTAAATCTTTATTTGACAATGCTTTAATGGAAACATCAAATGCAGTTAAAGCTGTTGATTCAAGTAAAGAAGCTATTAGTAAATTATCAACTCAATTAAATAATTCAACTGATTTTGTTACAAAATTAGAGCAAGAATCAAAACAAATAAGTCAAGTTATTAATGTAATTAAAGGAATATCAGAACAAACTAACTTATTAGCACTTAATGCTGCTATTGAAGCCGCAAGAGCGGGTGATGCAGGTCGCGGGTTTGCTGTTGTTGCTGATGAAGTTAGAAAACTTGCTTCTCAAACACAAGAATCAACAAGTACAATACAAAAAAATATTGAGGCATTACAATCCGCTTCTAAGTCTGTGGTTACTACTGTTTTAGACTCTAAGATAATGGCAACAGAAGGTGTTAAGCAGTCTGATGTTGTTTATCAATCTATTAAGCAAATTAATACATATGTTGAGTCGGTTAATAAATCCAACCAACAAGTTAATCAATTAAACAGCACTCAATCTTCATTATCAGATGAAATAAGAAGTAGTATTCAACAAATGACATATTTATCAGAAGAATCAGAAAATATTTCTAAAAATATTTCTTCTAACGTTGAAACATTAGCAGAAGTTTCAGAAAATTTGGGTAAAGTTATTTCAGGATTTAAAGTTTAATTATAATAATTTAAATACGTTAAAATAAAAAACTCCAACAAGGAGTTTTTTTATTTTTATTATTTTTTATTTCCTACACCTGCTCTTAATCTATCGCTTTCTTGCGGGACTTGTGGAGCATTTTTAAGCTTGGCTTCTTGTTCTAATATTGCATTTATATAATCAAATGAAGCATTTAATAGATTAAATTGACCATTTGTTAACTTTAAACAAGAATACTCTTTTCCATTATTAGAAATAATCATACTTTTACTGGGTTGTAGTGACTCTTCTTCTGGTAAATTAAATGTATTTGTTTGCATTAGTTTGGCGGCATAATCAATAATGATATTTAAAGGTGAAGTACTCTGTTTAATAAGTAATAATTCTTTATTACCTTGTACACCATCTTCCATATCTATATTTTTTTCATTTCTTAACTTACACAAATATAAACTTTCATCAGTAGCTATTAATACTATATCACCTTTTTTAGCTTTATATTTATTTTTAAAAAATTCAATAATTTCTTTTAAATTGTTATTCATATTTTTCTCACTTTTTTCCCTTAATAATTTAATTTTATATCAAAAAATAATATTATCAACTTTTTTTTATTTTTTCTTTTATTTTTTAAAAACTTTTATTTATTAATTGATTTTTAAAATAGATGATATATAATTATATATAGAAGCGAAGGGAGATTTAAATATGGTCTTAAAAACAAAGCAAGAACTTAAAATCGCTAACATAACCAACTTAATACGTTTGTATTTAAAAACTGAAAAAGTTGATTATCTTAATAAACTGGACAATATAGTAACAGATTGCATTCTTCGAGAAGGAACTGACTTTATTAATTCAACTTATGATATACTACAAAATATAAATCCAAGCTATAGCCACTTATTTTCAGAAACTTTAAACTCAAATATAGAAATACAATCAGATGAACAAAATACATATATTCTAATGGCGATTCCTATTATATTTATTAATTATAAAAGTATGACCAATGTACCTTATTTTAGAAATTATACACATTTTAACACGGATATTGGTAATATTAAAATTAAATTAGAAAAATTATTTAATCAAAGAATAAAATCAGTCACACAATATCCTTCACATGTTAGATTTAGCTCTAATTTATTAAATACAAGACAACTAGAAAGAGATTATATTGCTAATTTTAAAATGACACAAGATTTATTTAAACCTAAACATTTATTACATTATAATTCTTTAATTACAAAACAACGAAAAGAAGAGTATTCAGATGTAGAAAGAAACACTATTAATTATATTATATTTTCAGTTAAAATAAATAATAATGAAAATGCAGAAGCTTTATTAAGTTCAGCTTTTTCTGATATTTTATATGATCTTGATTTTTTAAATGAAGATATTTCTAAATTCTTAGTAGAACAACAAGTTATTGCAGAAAATTTTTTAATTTTGCAACCTGACCTATTATCGAGTTCTATGATGTTTTCTAGAAATCATTTCAAGTATATTCATTTACAATCATTAGTTAAAGATGTATATAAATATACAGAAGGTAAAAAATTTGCAACTAAAATAGAAATAAAAAATGAAGACTTTTCTATTCAAATTTACTTTTACGATCCTTTAACTGGGAATAATTTTTATACTATAACAGATGGCGCTGGTTTCCAAGACTTTGAAGAAGATCTTTATATGTTTAAACAAATTATGAAGGAACTTTCAATTAAATACAGTATATATACTATTTAAAAAAAAAGACCATTTTGGTCTTTTTTATTTTTTTCTTTCTCTAAAACTTTTAATTTTATCTCTTAAAAACAATGCTATTTCAGCAGTATATATTGCATCACTTAATGCACCTTTTTCTCTTTTTTGTATACCACAACGCATTCCTATATCAAACAAAGAATCACTTTCTTTAGGTTCTAACCATTCAAATGCTTCTTTTATACAAGATTCACTACTTATTATTGCGTTATATCTTTTGTTTTCTGGTATTTCTTCATCTTCTTTTTCAAATAATCTTTCTAAAAAAGGAGCTTTTTCATTTGCGCCGTGCCATATTACATGCTGATTATTTATTATTTTTTGTAATAGTTTTAATGCATTTAAACGAGTATAAAATTTATCTTTGTAACGACAATCAGGCATTGTTGGTAATGTTATTCTTATAAAGTCATACGCTGATTTACCATAAATTTCATCCACGGCTGTATATCTTAATGTTTTTTCTTCGTCTATATCATCATTAATTAATAATTGACCCTGTTTTACAATTTTGTTATCTTCAACAACTGCATACCCTATAGATATAATAAAATCTTTATTTAAATTAAATCCTGTTTTTTTAACAGCTAAAGCGACAAAATCAACTTCTTTTGCAAATGCTTTTAATTTTTCATTTTTAATTTTTTTATTTCTTTCTAATATTTCATTTTTTAAACTTACAAACTGTTCATTTTGATTCATTAAATCATCTAATTCTTTTATGATTTCTTTTTTCCAAATAGGTTGAATATAGAAATTCTTTTCGTCTGTTTCTTCATCTTCAACAGCTTTTACTATGAATGCACTATTTTCTTGATTTGTTGGAATATAAGCACCATTATAATATGTTCTAAACCCAAACGTAGTTAATGCGTCATTTACTGTTTTTGTATCTAACTTTACTTCAAGTTTTCTTGAAATATCTTTATTTGATACATACTCTTCATTAATAACCTCACTATCTTCTGAAGGTTTTAATTCTCTAAAATTATTTTCCAATAAAAAACTTCTTAATTCCTGTATCTCTTCTAATGTCATCTTTTTTTTCCCTTACTTAATCTTTAAATGATATATTTTTTAATTTATTTTTCAAGTCTTTTTTAACTATTTTTTAATCTTAAAAAAGCATGATAGCTTTTTTTATTTAAATTATTATTTATTTTTTTAAACTTTAATATATTTTTAGCGTCTTTGTAAGTTATATTTATTTTGTTTTTTTTACAATTTTGCATTAGTTCTAAATAATTACTTCTTTTTGTCATCACACAACTCATTTCTGAAAGAATATTATTAATTAATTTTATTTCTTTATCATTTAAATAAGTATCATTAATATAAATTTCTTCTTCTAATATATAGTTTTCAATTATTTTTTTTCTTTTATAGTCTTTAATAAAAAAAATTTTTTCCATATTTTTCAAACCTTTTTAATATAAATGTATACGTAAAAAAATTTTTTTCAAATATTTTTTATAAAAAAAAAGACTTAATAGTCTTTTTAATCAAAAGTAAAAGTTGCAGCTTGTCTTTCAGCTGGCGATATTAATGTGTATATAGGATATGTTTTCATTAAATTTCCAGAACAATCAAAAGTACTTATATTATATTTTAAATTTGCTGGAAACCTTGGATCAGCAGCATAACGACCATAGTGTGATTTATCTGCATAAGTTACACTTGATAATTCCTGACCTTCTTTAAAATTAACTCTATAATTCGATACTGTATCTGGCGCTCCAAACCAATACTCATTATTGTCGTCTAAATAACCCGTATTTTTTCCTGCAAATCCTTTTATTGCATAAGTAGCATAATATAATAAATAACTTGAATAAACAGAAGAAGCAACTACAGTAGCATTAGAAAAATTACCAGAAGTTGGTGTTGAAGACAATAAACTTCCAAAAGAAAATTTTGAATTATCTTTTAATGTAAATTCAATTTGCGCTAATGCGGCGGATTTATATGAATAACCATTCATATTACTAAATTCTACGGAACATATTAAATCACCCTCTTGTTTATTAGCAGAGCAATCGGTACTGTTTCCAGCAGCGTGTGTTGTTGATTCTGTCGAACCATTACATGACCATGTAAATATTCCATTATTTTCAATAACATTTGAATTTCCATATTCTGTTTGACATAAATTAGTTGTTGGTACTGTTCGGAGTGTCATTCCTTGTGATGTACCACATATTCCATTTTCTCCTTCTTCTTTATTATCTTCTGGATTTTCTGGTATAGTATTTAATACTACTTTTGTAGGTTGTTTTGGTAATTTCATTATATATTCAGAAGCTAACGCAGGATAGCTTGCCAAAAATGTAATTAATATAATTTTATTCATATAATTCCTTATTTTTTCATATAAGAATATTATTATCATATATAAAATATAAATCAATCAATTTTAAATTAAAAACATTTTAAAAAAATTTAAAAAAACACTTGACAAAGTTGAAAATATCAACTAATATATGATTATCAACTTAGTTGAATATTTCAACTAAATAAAAAAGAGGTAATTATTATGAAAAATATACAATTATTATTAATCGATCCACAAAATGATTTTATGGATATTCCAACTGATGTATGTGCAATCATGGGCAATACACAATATAATCCAGATGGTTCATATACAGTAGAACCTTTTAAACCAAGTCTTCCTGTTACAGGTGCTTGGCAAGATTCTATACGCTTAGCAAACTTTATTAACCGTTCTGAAAAAACCATTAAATCAATTAGTGTTACACTTGATACTCACCAACAATATGATGTTGCACACCCTATGTTTTGGATTAATGATCAAGGTCAACACCCAAGTCCTTTTACTATCATTTCTTCTAATGATGTCTTACAAGGAAAATGGAAACCATTTGATACTAAAATTGTAACTCGTATGGTTGATTATGTCCAATCTCTTGAAAAACAAGGTTTATTTCCATTATGTATATGGCCTGCTCATTGTCTTGTAGGTACAACTGGACATGCTATTGCTCAACCAATTATGAATAGTTTAATGGCTTGGGAACATAGATTAATTACAAGATTTGCACCTGTTACAAAAGGTCACAATCCTTATACAGAACATTACGGCGCTTTTTTTGCAGAAGTTGTTGATCCGAAAGATCCTACAACCAGTTTAAATACTCACTTGGTTGAAAAACTTCAAAAAGCAGATTTAGTATTTATTAGTGGTCAAGCATTAAGCCATTGTGTAAACAGAACTGTTACTCAATTAGCAGATAATTTTGGTGAAGATAATATTAAAAAACTTGTTCTTTTAATAGATACTTGTTCACCAGTAACAGGTTTTGAAGCGGCGGCACAAGATTTTATAACACGTTTAACGGCTCGTGGTATGCGTTGCGTTAAAACTACCGATATTCAATTTAAAAATAACCAAATAGTACTTCCATAAGGAGAAATATCATGAGTAACGATATGACAAATATGACAACACAAAGTTTTTATCAATTTTCAGGCGTTGATGTAGATAGCCTTACTTCAAGTGAATATACTCTTGTTAATATCGCTGTTGATATGAGCGGTAGTGTTTCAGGGTTTAATTCTGAATTAATTAAATCTATTCAAACAATTATCAAAACTTGTAAAAAATCAAGTCGTGCTGAAAATTTAATGGTTCGTTTAATTACATTTAATTCTAACATTTATGAAGAGCATGGCTTTAAAACCTTAGCTTTAATAAATGATAATGATTATCAGCAAATCAAATCTCCTACAGGAATGACTTGTTTATATGATGCTTGTATTAATTCAATAGAAGCTCTTGAAACATACGGTAGAACATTAACAGAACAAGAGTTTTTAGTCAATGGTGTTCTCTATATTATTACAGATGGCGAAAATACTTCTGGAAAACATAATATGAGTGAAGTAGCGAAAAGATTTAAAGAATATAAATTAACTGAATCTTTAGAATCTTTACAAACTTTTCTTATCGGTATTAATATTAATAATTCTGATATGAAACGTTATTTAGATAATTTAAACACAACAGTAGGTTTCGATCAATTTATTGACGTTGATAACGCCTCTGTTGATACATTAGCTAAACTTGCTAACTTTGTTTCTAAATCAATTAGTTTACAAAGTCAAGCATTAGGTACTGGTGCGGCTTCTCAAGCTTTACCTTCATTCTAATAAGGAGTTTTGTATGATATATGTTGATTCTGTTTTAGCATTAGGTAAATTGCATACTATTTGCCAAGATTATGTAACTATTTCTAATACTGATATTCCATATATCATACTCTCAGACGGATGTTCTTCAAGTCCTGATACAGATATTGGCGCTCGCATTATTGCTTCAATGGTAAAGCATTTGCTTACTCAACACTCACTTGATAATATAAATATCGAATTATTATGCAAAGATATTTTTAAACAAGCGCTTTTAGTTGTGAAACAAATGCATTTACCAGAGACTGCTCTTGATTGCACTTTAATCGCCGCATATATTTATCAGGATAAATTATTTTATTTTGTGATAGGCGATGGTATAGTTGCTTATCAAAATCAATCAGAAACAATTATTAAGCATTTTTCTTTTCATGAAGAAAATGTTTTTTATGGTAATTATTTTAATAATGAATATAGATATGAACTTATGGAAAAATCTCAAATTAAACCACTGTTGACTTCCATTGTTAAAAATGAAAGTATTATTACAAACTCTATTTATTTAGATGATTTTATTTATCATGATTCAATAGATATTCACTCTTTAAAATATTTTATCATCTCTTCTGATGGTTTATTAAGTTGTAGCACTGATAAAAAAGAAGCCATTCAATATTTTAATCAGTTTTTAGATTTTAAAAATTTTAAAGGTGAATTTATTAAAAGAAGATTTCATCATTGGAATAAAAATATTAATAAAGAAGGCATACAACACGCCGATGATATTAGTATTGCTGGTTTTTCTTTTGAATAAGGAGTTTTTATGAAAGTTATTGTTAATGGTCAATCATATAGTTTAAATCAAAATAATTCAGTTTCTGGTGGTGAAGGAACTGTTTATGTCGAACATGGTAAAGCATTTAAAATTTACCATGATCCTAAAAAAATGATACCACTTGGTAAATTTCAAGAACTACAAAATATTAAAAATAAAAATGTAATTAAACCAGAAGAATTAATTTATGATTATCATCAAAATATTATTGGTTATACAATGAAACCTTTATATAATACTGTACCACTCTCACGTATTTTGACAACCGATTATCAAAATATGCATTCTATTTCACATGACGATCTTATAAAAATTATGTTATCAATTAAACAAAATATAGAAGACATTCATATTGCTAACTGTTTAATGGTTGATATTAATGATTCAAATATATTAGTTGATCAAGATTTAAATGTTTATATTATTGATGTTGACAGCTTTCAAACACCTAATTATAGAGCAACTGCATTACAAGAATATGCCAAAGATTTTTCTGTAAAAAATTATAATTTTACTGTATTAAGTGATTGGTATAGCTTTGCATTACTATCATTCAGATTATTAGTAGGTATTCATCCATTTTTAGGACGTTGGAATAAATTTAATAAAAAAGATCAACAAAATTCATTAGAATATAGATCTATCAATAATATTTCTGTCCTTAATTCTGAAGTCGTTTATCCTAAAAGCGTTAGAGATTTTTCTTTTATTCCAAAAAATTATTATAAATGGTTTTTTGAATTATTTGAAAAAGGCCAAAGATTATTACCTCCTAATGATATTGGTTCTATTGTTTCAAATGCGAAAGACTTAGTTCTTTCAACTCTTCAAACAATACAATTTAAAAAAATATTTGAATTAAATAAAAATATAAAACAAATATATTCTTTTTTTAATCAAAGTGTCTATCTTACTGAAAATTCTGTTTTCTTTAATAATCAATATATTTCTATTACAAAAGGCAAAAAAGGTATTATTTTTAATCAAAAAAATGAACCTATTTTATTAAAATTAAATAACAATAAATTAGAAAGTTATAATTTATCAACTCATATTATTAAATTATATGATAATATAGAAGCAGAAGATTTTTTTGTTTTCCACAACACTCTTTTTATTAAAAATCAATCTAATTTTACAACATATGCTTTATTAAACTTTTCAGAAGATTTTTTTGCTGTTAAACAAAATATTACAATAATGCCTTTTTCTTCTCAGGTTTATGATGGCTGTATATATCAAAACACTATGAATAAAGCTTGGTTTTATTTAATACACGATAAAGAAACATTACCAATTATTAAAATCAATGAACTTGATTCAAAAAAAATCATCAATGCAAAATATATTAATCAAATACTTTATGTTGTTTATCTTGAAAATAATCAATATATTCATAAAATCTTTAAGATTAATCATAATTTTAATGAATATAAAGTAATTAATAACCAATTACTTGATCATTCAAATATAAATATGACAGTTAATGAAAAAGGAATAACATTGTTTTCTTATACAGATAGCACACTTTTTGTTTATTTTAATCATTATGACAATGATAAATTTAGAGAAATAAATGATAATAACTTCCTACTTGATATGAAGCTTAATTCAAAAGGAAGTTCTATCTATACCATTATCAATAACGAAATTTATCAAATTTCAATTTTATAATTGATTGATTTTATATTTTTTTAATATATTATTTTATTATGTATATTATATTAATGGATTCAATTATGAAAAAATGTTACTTATCAATAATTATATTATTAAGCTTAAATGCTCAAGCAGAGCATGTTTTTAAATCCAATCCTAAAAACTATCAAGGTTCTCTTGTTGTTGATCCTTATTTTAGTGAATCT
>JACCDS012161065.1_pt1 | contig 22471 bp, 17 predicted proteins | sample 7446441 | NCBI WGS metagenome assembly JACCDS01 (sample SAMN15323445, study PRJNA562643) | freshwater metagenome | isolation source: river surface water | place: USA:Blue River Watershed | collected 2017-08-17 | reverse complement strand
GTAGCGCACAAACATGACTTTGCGCACAAAGAAATAGTCAAAGTTGAGTAGTTTGTCTCGGTCGATGTAGAGGTTGTTAAACTGTTCGAATGGGAGTTTGATGTTGAGTCCTACGGATTTTCCTCCCTCCGAGAAGGCGCCTTTGTTGCCAGCTTCCATGATGCCTGGACCTCCACCTGTGATCACTCCATAGCCATGGCGCACAAGTTTGGCGGCGATTTCTTCGGCTACTTTGTAGTAGGCATGGTCTCTTGGAGTCCGGGCGGAACCAAAAATGGTGACGCAAGGGCCGATTTTTGCCAACTTATCAAAGCCTTCTACAAACTCAGCCATCACCTTAAAAATGGCCCAGGAGTCTGCGCTTTTTATTTCGTTCCAATCCCGTTCTTTAAAGGCATTTCGGATTCGTTCTTCCGAATTTTTGTCTTCTGGCTCAGTCATTTGATTCCTTATTTTTTGTTCAAGGATACGATTCCCATGCAGTAAAGATGATAAATTTTAAAAAAATCAATACAAGTCACTGATTTAGAGAAGAAAAAAATCAAATTGCTTTCTAGGGCAAATACCCGAAAGGCCTGCTAATTTTGTGTGTAAACTTCATCTAAATGAATCTCCTTGAAAAGTCCCAAGCCGTCGAAACCCTATTCGGGGAGTTGGAGGAGCAATCCAAGCAATTTCATGCAGAAGCGGGGATGGGTTGCATTTCGGGATGTGGCTTTTGCTGTTCCAACCCAGAAGTGCCTGCATCGGCCCTGGAGTTTTTGCCCTTGGCTTTTGACTTGTATGACAAGGGGCAGGCAGAGGAGCTTGCTGCTCAGCTTGCCGACACCCAGTCCAAGGGGGTCTGTGTGGTGTATCGAGCCCAATCTTCCGATTTAAGCAAGGGCTTTTGTGGGAATTATACGAAAAGGGGCTTGATATGCCGGGTTTTTGGCGCTTCTGCGCGGATGAATACGAAAACCAATCAAAAGGAGCTCATTACTTGTAAGCAGCTCAAATCAGAGCGGCCAGCAGCTTTTCAAGCGGTGAGTGCTCGGATCAATGCCGATCTGGATATTCCCTTGGCTCCAGCCTACTACACCCGACTCAAAGACATCGACGATTCACTCACGGAATTGCAACCTGTCAATGAAGCGATTTTGTTGGCCTTGGAACTGGTCTTGCGCTATCGATTCTACGAGGAAGAGGATAAAGCGAACTAGCTGGTATTGGACATCGCTTTTTTGAGTATATTCGGTGATTCATAGGAGGACTTTCCCCACAACTAAACTTTCGGTATGGTGAATTTTACTGAGATTATTCAAACCATCAAATCCCTGGTTGAGACTAGAATTGAGCTGGTCAAGTCAGACATTCAAGACCAATTGGTGGGGATGCTTTCTCGACTTATTTTACTGATTCTCATTGGGTCAATCGGGTTAGTTTCGGGTTTATTTCTTTCCTTATCCTTAGCTTTTTACATCAGTCAAGTGACTCAGAGCCCTTACCTTGGCTTCTTGGTTGTGGCGCTATGCTATTTAGTCGTCGTCGTATTTTTGTACCTCACCAAGGATTCGGTAGGGTTTCAGCAGCAGTTCAGCGCTTTCTTGAAAAAATTTATTTTTAATTCACTTCCTCGAAAAAACTCCAATGAGTAAAGAACTTGAACAAAAATCAGCTGCATTGGAGAAAGCTTTGGAAAAGCAATTGAGCAGCTTCAAAAAAGGATCTGAAGACTGGGTCAAAGTAGGTGCTGCAGTAGCCGTAGGTGCCTTGGTGGTGTATGGACTTACGCAACTGAGCCACCGAAAGAAAGAAAAAAATACAGATAAAGCGCTTGAAGTTTTGGAGCGGGAGGGCTTACTCAACCCAGAAATTAAGGAGCGGCTTACGCAACCCAAAAGTTCCTCTATTTGGACGAGCTTGGCTCAAAAGGTACTCTTTTTGGGACTTGCGCTCGCAAAGGATAAGCTGTACGAACAATTTTTTGCTGAACCCGAAAAACCTGAAGAGAAGAAGGAGATTTGAGGTACACACAACCTTTGAGGTTTTAAAAACCTCGAAGGTTTTATAAAAATCCAAGAATTTAAAAACCTTCGAGGTCTTGGAGACCTCAAAGGTTTAGAGACCTCAAAGGTTAGACATTGATTAGCGACTCTCGTCTACGCATTTTGCCTGCAGGCACTCCATACATCATCTTGAAGCGGCGGCAGAAATAAGCGGTGTCTTTGTAGCCCACTTCCTTGCCTATGGTGCGGATGGATTTTTTGGTAGTACGGAGTAAATCTACCGCTGCCTCCAATCGCTGGTATTCGATGTAGTCCTGTGGATTGATTCCGGTGAGCATCTTGAAGTACTGTCCTACATAATCTTCCGATACATTGGCGATTTTAGCCAGTACCTTGTTGGATAGATCACCCCCAATATTGCTTTTGATGTAGTTGAACAAGTCAATCAATCGTGGATCCTTGAAGTAGGTGGCGTTGGTGGAGAGCTCTTCGGTGAACAGTCTGTTTTTGAGAATGTGGCGCAGCAGCTCAATCACCAATACCTCTGTCATTGCCTTCAATCCTCTTTCCTTACCTACCCCTGTGCTTTCAATTTCTTTCATCAAATCCTCCACCAAAGTGGTGATTCGGTCATTAAATCGGATGATAAAGGGAGGGATGTCCAGGGAGTTGAAAAAATTGACCACATCAAATACCTTAGATTCAAACTGGAACACAGAGATGCAGTCTTCCTCGGCCGATTTAATGTCTTTGTAGCTGATGCTTTGCAAGTGCTTTCTTTTGGTCTCCGCAAATTGCTCCCCAGTAACTTCTTGCTTGGAGGTTTTGGTGCCAAAGGTGAGGTTAGTCTTGCGGTCCTTGGGAAGGAAAATTACCTCACCCTCATTCACTAGCTCTTGATCATCCCCAAATTTTAAGCTTCCATGATGAAGTAGGACCAGTGTGTTCTCGTGTTCTTGGTAGTTTGAAACGGTAACTGGTCTTTCGATTTTGTAGTTGCTGCCTTTCAAAAAGCGCACTTGCACCGACTCGATGACTTTATTGTAATACTCCATAGCCGAATAAAAATTTATTTCTAAAAATATGATTTTTCCAATTAGAAAACTGCATTTTAGAATTAAAAAAATCGAATCACTAAAACAAAGGGAGTAATTTTTGACTAATTACTCCCTCTCGTTGGATTTTTTTGAATACTACAAGATGCACGAGTAACTAAAGAGAAAAATAGTAAGACAAGTGAGTTTGCAGATGACTGTGGACGGTCAGCTGTCAACGATTATCCGCCGAATTAAAGCCTAATTTGGATAGGTTTGAAATCACGGATAATCAGAATTATTATTTCAAGACCCCTCTAGATATTACGATGCGCTGTATTTCCGAGGTGCCTTCGTAGATCTGGGTGATTTTGGCGTCGCGCATCAGGCGTTCTACATGGTATTCTTTCACATAACCATAGCCTCCATGCACTTGCACTGCTTCGACGGTTACGCTCATGGCCACTTCAGAGGCATACAATTTGGCCATTGCAGAGGCGTGGGCATATTCTTTACCTTCGTCCTTGAGCCAGGCAGCTTTGAATACCAGAAGTCGAGCTGCTTCGATTTGAGTAGCCATATCGGCCAACTTGAATTGAATGGCCTGGTGTTGACTGATGGGCTTGCCAAAAGCTTTCCGTTCCTTGGAGTAGGCCAATGCCAGTTCGTAAGCACCCGAGGCGATACCCAGCGCCTGCGCGGCGATTCCTATTCGGCCTCCATTGAGGGTTTCCATGGCAAAGGTGAATCCAAATCCTTCCGCTCCAATTCGGTTTTGAACAGGGACTTTCACGTCGGTAAACAGTAGGGAATGGGTATCTGATCCGCGGATCCCGAGTTTGTCCTCTTTCTTACCTACTACAAAGCCTTCCCAGCCTTTTTCTACAATAAAAACGGAAATGCCTTTGTGTCCCTTGCTTGCATCCGTTTGTGCGATGACGAGGTAAATGGAGGCGGAGGAGCCGTTGGTGATCCAGTTTTTGGTCCCATTCAATAGGTAGTAATCTCCTTCTAGGGTAGCAGTAGTTTGCTGGGAGGTAGCGTCCGATCCAGCTTCTGGCTCGGAGAGGCAGAAGGCGCCCAGTTTTTCCCCTGTTGCCAACTTGCTTAGGTACTTTTGTTTTTGTTCTTCCGAACCATATTTCTCCAGTCCCCAGCAGACCAAAGAGTTGTTGACAGACATGGATACGGATGCTGAGGCATCAATTTTGGAGAGCTCCTCCATCGCAATGACATAGGAAATGGTGTCCATTCCTCCGCCCCCGTAGGAAGGATCCACCATCATGCCCATAAACCCAAGGGCTCCCATCATCTGGATTTGTTCGGTAGGAAATCGGGCTTCAGTGTCTCGTTCGATTACTCCAGGGAGCAATTCAGTTTGAGCAAAATCTCTAGCAGCTTCTTGTACGGCGAGCTGCTCTTCGGTCAATTGAAAATTCATGGAATGTAAATGGGTTTATTTCTAATCAAACTTAGGTAAAAAAGAAAAGGGACCTAAGTCCCTTTTCGAAGTAGTGTTCGGGCTATTAATCTCTGTTTCCAAAGAAAACAAAGATGTAATAAGCAAGCGTTACCAAAGAGGCCATTGCAGCTACCAGGTAAGTTCTAGCTGCCCAGTTGAGCGCATCCTTGGACATTTCGTACTCTGAGGGAGTGACCACATTGCGCGTTTTTACCCAAGCTAGGGCTCTATTGGAGGCGTCAAATTCTACTGGAAGCGTCACCAACGTGAACAGCGTCATGACGGAGTAGGAACCTACCACCAAATACCCAATGAATTCATAAGGTAGTCCCAATGCAAATCCACCAAACAAAGAGGCAATCAAAACGAAATTCAAGACTTTGCTGGAGATATTTTGGATAGGTACCATGGCAGAGCGCATGGTCAACCAGGAATAGGCTGTAGCATGCTGTACGGCATGACCGCATTCGTGCGCAGATACAGCAGTAGCGGCCGCATTTCTACCATAAAATACATCTGGAGAAAGGTTAACAGTCTTGTCTGCTGGATTGTAGTGGTCAGTAAGCTGTCCTTCTACACAAGTCACACGCACATCATGAATGTTGTGATCTGCAAGCATGAGCTTGGCGATTTCCTCCCCAGAAAGGTTGGCCTGAAGAGGCGTTTGGGAGTACAACTTAAATTTACTTTTCAATTTGCTGCTGACCACAAAACCGAGGATAGCAAATACGATGACGATAAGGATAATCATGTCTAGTTTATTTTAACTGGGTGTAACTACGAATTTAAGAAACGAAAGGTTTTTTCCAAGCGGGAATTTTTAGCATGAGTATCCAACTAATTAGTCCCACTCCTAGAATCAACAGCATTTGGGTGCCGTGGATGATGGCTGCAAATATTTTGCCATCGGCTTCAGGAACTCCAAACACCACTAAAATATAGGCGACCAACGCGTGAAAAGTGCCAATACCTCCTTGAACAGGGGCAATCATGCCAATAGTTCCCATAACCATCACGAGAAGTACCTGACTTCCCGACAAATTGGCAGCCGACTCAATCCCTTGAGAGACAGTGTATAGTGTTAGGAAGTAAATGATCCAGATGATTACCGAGCTGATCCAAAATCCCGTGGGATTTTTGAGGTGTCCAATGGCGCGAACGCCAGAAAGGAGCTGCTTGAAGAATACCTGAAATTTATTGACCAGGCCATGGTTACGGTATTTTTTGTGCAACAGGTACAGGAAAAGGAGGAAAACTGCAGCCCCGCCTAGCAGAAGTGGAAGCTTATCCAGCAGGGAGGAGGTGAGTGATGAGAGATTGACGAGTTGTCCTGCAAGGGAAATAAATAATTCACTTTCGAGCAGGAAGGCGATAAAGATCGTTCCTGCCAAAAACAGCAGGTCGACACTACGTTCGACGAGGACGGTACCGATTGCCTGTCCAAGTGGAATGCCATTGTTGCGTGTCAATACCGTGCATCGTGCGACTTCGCCGGCTCTTGGGATGAGGAGATTGACTAGGTACCCCACCATCACGGCATGATAGGCTCGATTGGAACTGACGGGTGTTTGGTCGGCTTCATTGCGTATCATTAGTGCCCAGCGCCAACCTCGGATCCAGTAGCCCAACCAGGCGATGAAAAGGGAGAGCAGGATCCAAAACCAGTTGCTTGATGCGAGCTGCGCTTGGAGTTGTGTGAACTCAATGTCTCGGTACAAAAACCAAAAAATCCACAGGGCAACACCCAGGGAGAGCGCCACTTGCAGGAGTTGTTTGATTTTAGGATGCATCGTCAAATGAGTTGATTTCTATCGTCTGGAAATACTAGGATCGGCTGGTGCGTTTTGGCTTCTTCGGGGCTCATGCCTGCATAGGAGATGATGATGACTACATCACCCACTGCTGCTTTCCGGGCTGCAGGGCCGTTGAGGCATACTGTCCCAGAACCTCGCTGTCCTTTGATGACATAGGTTTCGAGGCGCTCCCCGTTGTTGACATTGACCACCTGTACTTTTTCATTTTCGAACAGCTGGGCTGCATCCATCAGGTTCTCATCTAAGGTGATGGATCCTACATAATGCAGTTCGGCCTGGGTGATTTTTACCCGGTGAATTTTTGATTTTAAGAGTTGGAGTTGCATGTGGTTTAGTTTTCGCGCTGCCAAATTAGGCAATAATGGGCAAGTTATCGATCAATCTCACCTTGCCTACATAGGCAGCGATGCAGAGAGACCGAGGGCCATCTTGGGTAAACGTGCCAAAAATTTCAAATGTTTCGGGGTGCAAGAGCGCAAAGTATTCGAAGCGGAAGGTGGTAGGATCGGAAAAGGCCGCTTTGGCATCGGCCCATACCTTGCTCCAGGGCTCACCGGCAAGCAATCGTTCCTTTGCTTGCGTGAGTTGGGTGTACAAAAGCAGCGCTTGTTGGCGCTCTTCTGGATTGAGACGCATGTTGCGTGAGGACATGGCTAGTCCGTCTTTTTCCCGACGGGTAGGCACCACTTCGAGGCTGAGATCAAAGGACAGGTCCTGAACCAGGCGCTTGATGACAGCAACTTGTTGCAAGTCTTTTTGTCCAAAAAATGCGCAGGTAGGCTGGATGAGGTGAAATAGTTTGGATACCACGAGGCCGACTCCATTGAAATGGCCGGGGCGACAGGCTCCTTCAAGTACTTGTTCGAGATCTCCAAAATCGAAGCGCAGGTGCGTGGGCTGCGGATAGAGGGTAGCTACAGTAGGCACAAAAACGAAATCTGCCCCAGCGGCCTCGAGCAGCCCTAGGTCTGCGTCTAGGGTTTGGGGATACTTTTGAAAATCTTCACTGGAGTTGAACTGAGTGGGGTTTACAAATATGGAGACCACGGTGAAATCCATGGTTTCGATGCTTTTGGCCACTAGATCCAAATGCCCTTGGTGCAGTGCGCCCATGGTAGGAACAAAGCCTAGGCTTTTACCTTCCTTAAAAATCGAAGTCCAAATGGGCTTCCAATCGGCTTCGGTACGGATTACCTTCATGGCAAGGGAATTTTCGGCTAAATAGGAGCAAAACTAGATTAATATCCACAAATCCAATGCTTTTAGGCTTTTTTTATTTACCTTTGTGCCCGTTGTTTATCACGATACTAAAATCCCCATAGCATGTCCAAACTGCGTATTCTCTACGTTGCTAGTGAAATCAACCCTTTCTTAGAAACTTCCAAAGTAGCGAGCTTCTTACGCGCACTTCCGCAAGCTATGCAGGAGCGTGGAATGGAGATTCGTATTTTGGTACCTCGTTTTGGGTTGATCAACGAACGAAAGAACAGGCTTCATGAGGTAGTTCGTCTATCTGGAATCAACATTGCGGTAGGTGAAGAAGAAAAGCCCTTGATCATCAAGGTAGCTTCCATTCCCAATGCCAAACTTCAGGTGTACTTCATCGACAACGAGGATTATTTTCAGCGTAAGTACGTATTTCACGACAAGCAGCAGCGTTTTTACGATGACAATGACGAGCGTGCCATCTTCTTTTGCAAGGGCGTGATTGAAACCGTTAAAAAGTTAGGCTGGGCTCCAGACATTGTACATTGCAACGATTGGATGACCTCGCTTATCCCAATGTATTTAAAGACGACCTACAAAAACGAGCCTTTATTTAAGGAGACTAAATCTGTATTTGGGATTTATTCCGAAGGATTTTCCCACACTTTTGGAGACGATTTGTTAAACAAGGTTAAGATGGTAGATATCGATGATACTATTTTAGCACCTTTGAGGACCAAGGATTTTTCAGGCTTCATCAAAATGGGCATGGAATATGCCGATCAAGTGGTGCAAGGATCTGAAGTTTCTGCTGAGTTGAACCAACTTATCCAGGATTTCTCAAAAAATAAGAAATTTGAAATCAGTTTTGAAGAAGAGCAGCAAGCTCATGAAGAGTTGTATGGAATGTACACCAGCCTTGCGGGCTAAGTTTTCCGTTTTCGCGTTTTTTTTACTCTTGGTCTTGGGAGGATGTAGTGATCCTGCCACGCTAGGCCTTGAACTTGCACCTGAAAACAATCAGATCGGAGTATTTTACAAGGAAATTCCTTTGGATGCAAAGGTAGTACTCCTTGATTCATTCAATACCACCAACGCAGGTATCCTAATCGTCGGAGATGAGGAAGATCCTTATTTTGGCAAAACCAGAAGCACCGCCTACACCCGATTGTACATCGAAACAGGTTCCGAGCGCCCTAAATCAGAAGCAATTCTAGATTCCGTATTTTTTAACTTAGCTACGGTCAGTGTCAACGGAACTAACCTAGACCAGAAGAAGAAGTATTCGGTTCACCTGCTAGCAAAGCCTTTAGAAGACACCTTATATTACAATTTCAGCAAGTTGCCTTATCAGGCAAATGCCATTGCAGAGCTGGAAGTAACGTTTAAGGACACCAAAGACACGCTTCTCAAAGCTCCTTTGAATCCGGTATTGGCCTCAGAAATTTTTACCAAACTTAAAAAAGGGAACGAGTTTGACAACGTCTTTAATTTTAGAAAATACCTTCCAGGGGTAGCGATAGTTCCTCGTGCGGGCGACAATACTACTGCAGGATTCTCCCTAGGAGGCAATACAGGAATTACCTTTCATTACCACCTTGCAGGGGATACGACTAAATTAACCTACAAAATCACTACTTTTTCTTCTCGAAGCTTCAATGGTATCGAGTCAGATCGTAGCGGTACCCCTACTGAGGTGGTTCGAGATTATAAGAAGTCTTACTCCACTGGAGCGATTGTTGGAATGAAATCAGGTTTGGGCCTTGCGATTCGATTGGACACGAGTCCATTAGACGCTTTCCTAGACACGATTAAAGGAGTGGTTTTCAACCAGGTCACCCTGCAAATGGGTCCAATTGAAGAACCGGCTACGGGGCAATCACCTATTTCTGGCATGGTCATGAAGTTTATCGATTCCAAAAATGAGGTGCTATTGAGTTCCATCAACCAAGCGGAACTACACGTACAGGGAGATGGACAAGCTCAAGTAATTGAAGATGAAAAGGGAAATAAAGTGCCCAACAATTTCTTTCCATCTTCTGCCCTCATCAATTACGAGACTACGTCAAAATTGCAGCGAGCGGGGATCAGTTCCTACATGAATGCCTTGTACAAAAAGGAATTGCAACGCAAAGATTGGTTGCTTTATGCAATCACACCGAACACTGGAGATGATTTCAAACGCTCCCTACGTCAATTCAAAGTCAATAAAGACAAGGTCGTCTTAACAGTAATCTACTCCAAAACCAAATAGGGCAGATTTAAAGGAAGTGTCATTTGATCCCCTTTTGATTTTTTAAAAGGGGATTGTTTTTTTTGGCACAATTCCTGTTTATTTGTCTCACTAAAACCAACTTTTATAAATTTTTAGTTATGTGCGGAATTGTCGCTTACGTGGGGCATCAGGATGCTCTACCCATTATTATTAAGGGCTTAAAAAGATTAGAATACAGAGGATATGACTCAGCAGGTGTAGCTCTGCTCGATCAACGAGGACTGAGTATCTATAAAAAGAAAGGTAAGGTGGCCGAACTAGAGAAGCACCTTGCTGAAAATGGCGAAATTCATGCCAAGGTAGGGATTGGTCATACCCGATGGGCTACCCATGGGGAGCCCAACGACATCAATGCCCACCCGCACTATTCCTCCTCCGAGCGGTTTGCGATGATCCACAATGGCATCATTGAAAACTATGAGGTGCTCAAAAAAGACCTCATTAAGAAAGGCTATACTTTTCAGAGCGAGACTGATACAGAGGTTTTTGTCAAGTTTATCGAAGACATCTACCAGCACAACGGCTGTTCCTTGGAAGAAGCCCTTCGCTTAGCGCTACACAAGGTGGTAGGTGCCTATGCGATTGTGTTGATTAACTTGGAGGAGCCGAACACGCTCATTGCAGCGCGAAAAGGATCTCCCTTGGTGATTGGTGTAGGAGAAGAGGAATATTTCTTTGCTTCCGATGCCACACCGATCATTGAGTACACCAACAAGGTCGTGTACCTTGACGATTATGAAATTGCCGTGGTACGCAATGGGGAGCTTCAGATCAAAACCATTGAAAACGTGGCGACCAACCCCTACATCAACCAGTTGGAGATGGAGTTGGAGGCGATTGAAAAGGGAGGTTACGAGCATTTCATGCTCAAAGAAATCTTCGAGCAACCCAAGTCGATTGCCGATTGCTTGAGAGGAAGGTTGGATGCCAAGTCCGGTAGATTGGTATTGGGTGGATTGCGGGAGTACATGAACAAGTTTCAGAATGCCGAGCGCATCATTATCACCGCATGCGGTACATCTTGGCATGCCGGATTGGTGGCCGAATACTTGTTTGAAGAGTTTGCGCGCATCCCAGTGGAGGTGGAATATGCCTCTGAGTTTCGCTACCGCAACCCAGTTATCAACGAAAAAGATTTTGTGATCGCGATTTCCCAATCTGGGGAGACAGCAGATACGCTTGCTGCTATTGAATTGGCCAAGTCCCGAGGAGCCACCATTTTTGGGGTGTGTAATGTCGTGGGATCTTCCATTCCGCGTACCACCCATGCAGGATCCTACACGCATGCTGGCCCAGAGATCGGGGTGGCCTCTACGAAGGCCTTTACAGCACAAATATCCGTCTTGGCGATGATGGCCCTGAAGTTGGGCTACCAGCGCGGGACGCTTCCAGAAAGCACCTACATCCAATTGCTCCACGAGCTAGCTGCCGTCCCTGCCAAGGTAGAAAAGGCACTACAGACCAACGCTTTGGTAGAGCAGATTGCGAAGGAGTACAAGGATGCGCGCAACATGCTGTATTTGGGTAGAGGGTACAATTTCCCTGTAGCCTTAGAAGGCGCGTTGAAGTTGAAGGAAATTTCTTACATCCATGCTGAAGGCTATCCTGCTGCTGAAATGAAGCACGGCCCGATTGCCTTGATTGACGAGGAGATGCCGGTGATTTTCATTGCTACGCAGGACAGTTCCTACGAAAAAGTAGTCAGCAACATCCAAGAAGTGAAGGCTCGCAAGGGAAAGATTGTGGCGGTAGTTACCGAGGGAGATACCCAAGTGAAGGCTTTGGCAGATCACGTGATCGAAGTGCCACTTACGCATGAGGCCTTTACGCCATTGCTTTCTGTAGTGCCACTTCAGCTTTTCTCCTACCATATCGCTGTGATGCGTGGTTGTAATGTGGATCAACCGCGAAACCTGGCCAAGTCGGTGACGGTGGAATAGGTAAAAGTTTATTTACGTGACACCCTAAAACCCTTTAGTACTATTGATATTCAGATAGATACATCTTCATTATGGGAGAGTACTTACTCTGAATATCAAGAGTTTTTATACCAGTTTATTTACGATTTATACACTGTTTTCGTACAGGTAGAATGAGATTTGGAAGTATTTCTCAGTACATAAATGCAGTGGTATTGGTGACTCACTTCGGCATTACTTTTTAATCAAGTGCTGCAACCAAATAAAAGCTCTTATTACTTGAACTTACAATTCAATTCATTAATTTTCCATTTATATGGAAAAAATTTCAGCAATACAACTACGTACTAATTTCAAATCCGATACAGATTTAGTTTCTCGGATACTTGAACTAACCAATAAAAGTTACGTAACCAATACCCAACTTATTGAGCGTGAAATTGAACATAACAGTGATATCTATATCATTACTAATGATCAGGAAGAATTACTGGCATTTTTCATGGTTAATTTCGAGCAGGTTATTGGGATTGAAAGCTATTATTTAGGTTTGAGTGCATGCAGGGATGATCTCAAAGGGAAGGGACTTGGTAAATCGTTGTATTTGAATTTTTTGAAAAATTGCAGGGAAAGAGAGATTCAGGCTCAAAAAAAATTCCTGCTGTGGTGGACCACTGCAACACCTATAGTTTACTACTGGTTCAACAAATATGTTTCAAATGTTCAACCTGATATGAATGGAAATTTTGATGAACACGGCAGGAATATTGTTGAATCCATTATTAAAGAAAAGTTTCCTGAACTCAAGATTGACCAACGACATCCTTTTATTTTACGTTCGGTAGCCGAAAATACAGTGTATTCATTCAATGAACAGCAGCGATTAATTCAGGCCACAGAAAACCTGGGTATGGATGTATTTCAACGATTTAATCTTAGGGAAGATAATGCAGACCGATTTCTGATGTTTGGTTACGCACCTGACTGATTGTAATCAATAAATAAAGCAAGAGCATAAGCATCGATTAATAACCTGCCATGAGCGGGACCCATATCGACCAAATATGGATTAGCTGTTAAAAATTTCGATGAACCCATTACTTTATCACTTTTAGATCCAGACGCTTGTATTGCCTGATTAAATAAGTAGGTACATTGTAAAGTTGTTAATTTGTACTTTTCTTTCAGGTCCTCTAGAATTGTATCTTTAATACTGCGATCATCATTATTCAATAATTGTGATGCTTTAGAATGCAGATTTTTGATTTTACTAGTATGAAAGGCGTTTAGTGCTGTACCATCATTTTCAATTTTGTAATAGGCAATCAGGCAGGCTTCCCTCAAAGCTGGATCAACAAGTGTAAAATCTTTCATTAAAAATTCTTTCAGCTTTTTCTCTTTACTCTCAGAATAGACCGAGACAAATTTTTGAAGATTACTGATTTTCTGATCAAATGGTGCCGGCTCAAAAATGGGGATTAGCCTGGTTTTTAATTGCTCATTTAGCGTATTGTCCAGTAGCTCAAGTGCAAAGAGCCGGTTTTCGATATCCTGGGTATCCTCATTTGTAATGATATCATAAATTACCTGAATTGCAGATGGGTCATATAAGACTTTGAGTAATTCAAATAAAACCTTAACCAACATACTATTGTATGACTTTAGTTGTGACTGCAATTCAGGATCATCAATTTTTTGAAGATCAAATTGTGCAGACATAACTAAAATCAATTCGTCACTGTAATACTCGCAGAGATTTTCAAAGTAAAACAACTCCGATGTTTCAGTTTTCGTGGCACTTGCATTGTAAGCTTTCAATAATTCATACCTCAATTGAAGGTCTGAAATCTCTGAAAATTCCTTTACTAATTTTAGTGGGAACTTCTTACCTCGACCGCTGAAATAATAAATAACCAATAGTCTGTGGAAGAAATTATCGGTTGCGTAATAAGAAGATATAATCTTTGGATTCAGATGATCATCATCAACTGAGTCAATATGACTTAAAATTCTTGGCGAATAATGTATCAATTGACTTATACCGCCTTTAACTTTAAATTCTGCGATTGAGGAGAGGGCTTTATTTAAAGCTACAATTACGGGCTCATTATTTTCTGTTGGAATTAATTTAAACGCCTCTTGTGAACTCTTTAAATCGTTTTCTTTTCTTTTGTGAGATTTATTTGATCTGATTTCGGTCAGGTAACTCCATATTTTTACTTTATAGTTGGCGTGAAGTTTCAGACTCAATAGAGTCCAGGATATAAATAGAATAAAGCATACTCCTGAGATAATTCCTAGAAAAAATTGAGGGTCATATCCCGAAAAAAGACCTGAAAACAAAAGGAGTAGCAGACCTGAAGCAACAGTAGCAACCTGATTTAAAATGCCTTCAATTGTGGCTTCAATCCTTAATCGATCAGGACCTGTCACCTGATATAAAACCTTAATTGCAGGTGTGGATATAGCTTTTCTTATAACTCTCTCTCCAAATTTTGCTAAAAAAATAAACGATAGCATAAATATAGGTTCACCCTGAAACAGAAAGCTTCCAAATATTGAAAATACAAAGCAAGATGTTAATAATACAGGAAGTAAAAGGATTGAAAATTTAATCCCTTTTGAGCTTAAAATATGGCCTGAAATAAATGAGAGAATTAATTCTCCAATCTTTATAAAACTAAAGAAAAAACCAACAATAGATGCAATTTCAATTCCACTGTATGCCGACATAAATCTCACAGAGACTAAGTAGGAATAGTCAACAAAATAAATTGCAGAAACCGAAAATACAGAGACTATTGCGATTAGCATGTAAAATTTATCATTGCTAAAGAAGGATAAATTAAGCTTTTTCAGTCCTGTTTTTACTTTATTAATGTGGCTTAGTTTTTCATTATTATCCTTTGACAGCCTATAAATTGGTATTAATGCAGAAATAATAAAGGCTGAAGAAAGAATCAATAAATAATTTTGATTTCCTATTAATTTACTAATCAGCGGTGCTGTCAAATAGCCTATAATTGAAGCAATAATTTCTCCAGTACCAACAAGTGCCAATAGGCGCTTACTTTGAGCCATATTGTAAAGCCGGGCACAGATACCAGAAAAACTCAACCCAAATATGATGATAAAGGGCGCGTAAAAAAGAAAACCCAAATAGGCTATGTAAACAGCATAATTCTTATCTTCTCCTAAATAGCTAAATGCAAGAAAAATAAGTGCAGCAATTACAAAGAAAGCAATTATACTTTCTCTATAACTATTAATAATTCCTCTTTTCTGCTGTCTATACTGGTATGTTTTGATTAAAAGTAAACCTCCGAGTCCTGAAATAATATACGCATAGGGCAAGTTAGATACACTTGTTTTTTGAATCAGAAAAGAATTGACCGCAACAAAATAGTACGAAAGTCCGATACCAGTAATAAGTGACAGAAGAAAAAGCGATCTGAAAGATTTTTGTTCTTCCGGCCGCAGGTTTATCACTCCAGATAATCCTTTGATTAGGGCCATAATTACTTAGCTAAATTTGCTATAATTCGTACTGTCATTGTTCGTCCTGGTTGTGGTATTCTAGAACTCTGAACACCACTAGCGGCTCTTACCCCTGGAGCAACATATTCCAGATCTAATAAATTATTTGTTATAATCTGGAACATGATTGATTTGTTAATATTATAGCTAATTGCTGAATTTATCATTGTGTAGCTGGGTGTTTTACTAAATGGACTTCCATTAACAGATGTTTTCGCTCCTGTCGGTTTATCACCAACAAAATTTGCCCTTAGATTCAGGTTCAATTTGTCATTGATGAATTTGGCGTTTACACCTGCATTAACAGAAAAATTAGAAATATCCCCTATCCTTACTTCTTGAGTGCCGCTTGTGCCCGTTGAAATTCTTTTTGGATCCATCATTGTGAAATTAGCAAACAAGGATACTTTGTCTAAAATTTTGGTTTCACCGACGAATTGAACCCCCTGAATTTGTGATTGGCCAATTGCACGGAATTGTGTTGTTCTGGTGCCCAAAGTATCAATATTTACAGTTCCAAGTGTATTACTGTAGGATGCATTAAAATAGGCAATCTCCAAAAACGTATTGTTGGATGATTTAAAACGAGCAGAAGCTTCCAAATTTTTAACTCGCTCAGGCTCCAACAATGGATTGTTAACCAATCTTGCGGAGGAAGTAGAAAACTTGTTATAGACTGAGGCATCAAGGAATGCTTCAGAATAAACAGTTTTTAAAATAAACTTGCCAGGATAGTATACAACAGATAATCTGGGATTGAATACGGTGCCATATCCGTAAATGCTATTGATTTTATTGTTATCCATTCTTCCAGCTGCACTGATATTTAGCTTCCTGGCCCTATCCTGATAACTTAATTGCCCGTAGACACTTATATCCAAAACCGAATAATAATTTCCACCTTTAATTCCATTAACAGTGACTCCGTTTGTTATAGGGTCTTCGACTGTTGAGTTAACATAATCACCCTGTGCAAGAGCATTTCTTAATTCAACTCCTAGGTTAAAGTCCATTTTCTCGTTAATCACATAGTTCATTTTGGATTCAGACCTGAACTGCTTGGATTGTTGTGAGAAGTAGGTAGGAAGATAAAATGGATTCCTGCCTTTTAAAAAATCCTGAAAAGTAATCCCTCCATTTGCATATCCAAAAAACCTAGTGATGACAGACTCTTTTCCAAAATCACTGGTACGGAAATATGTAAAATTAGAAAAAGAAATTCTTTCAGATAAACTCTTATCATATCTAAGGTAATAATATTGTTGACGAACCTCCCAGTGTGCAAGTTCTTTACTTACTGCGTAATATTTATCAATATAAATTGGTGCTACTCCTTCTGACCATTTTTGGTATTCCATTCCAAATTTAAAGTCACCTACACGAAGCTTTGACGAGAAATAATAGTTGTTAGCTTCATCAGAATATTTTGTTCCAATTCCATTATATCCTAGCTTATAATTGGCTTGATCTAAAGAATCGGCTCTGGATATCGCGGCTGCTGTGGGAAGTATTTTAGTACGGTCGGCATTGACTGTAAAATACTTTCTGCCTGGATCACTTGCCAAATAAGCCGCTTCTCTTGCTGCAGTATAATCCTGTGTTAGGACATTTTGATAACGGTTTGGCCCAAATTCATCTGCAGACCATTTACTATCCCAGTCTGGATAGGCTGAAAGATCATGTTCATCTGACTGATAAACTCTACCCGTTACTGCAAAGAATACATCCCTTCCTGCTCCAGAAACTGTTAGGTCTCCAAACCTTGTATTTAATGAACCCAGTCCGCCATGACCGTTTACTGCAATTCTAGACGTTTTTTCAATTGAATTTAACGCCTTTTCCTGCTTGAAGTAATCTTCCTCATTTTTTGTTATGATGTTCACTACCCCAAGAAATGCGTTTGCACCATATATTGTGGAAGCTGGACCATAAATTATCTCAACTCTTTTGATATTGCTTAGGGCGTATTGTCGACTGATAAATGCAGAATTTGACCATATTTCATTATTCTCCACGCCATCTACAAGTATTAAAGTACGATCGGTATTTGCAGCTGTCCGGTACCCTCTTTGATAAATATTAGAATAGGTTAAGCCGGAATTCCTAGAAATGTCGAAGCCTGGAAGATCATGAAATAGCTGTTCAAGGTCCATGTAACCTCGATTCAGGATATCTTCATAGGTTATAATCTGAATTGTTGCAGGGGCAAGTTCAATACTTTCTGCTTTCTTTGATACAGAAGAAGTTAACTGTGCACGTAACTGTTGCCTGAGGTATAATACCTGAAGCCGGAATCGATCCGGATCCCTTGTATCTGCTTCGAAATTGTCTTTCAAAAGTAATAGCCGCTCAATACTTTCATCTGCCTTTTTAACAGAATCTAAAGCAAGGTAAGACATTGACAATAAACGATATGCCTGAACTTTTTCATTAAAATTAAATCCCTTTCCAGAAACACAGGAATTTAGTTTGTCTATGCTTTCATAAAATTTTCCAATATTATACTGGCCTTCAGCATCATTTAAGGTATTTAAACCACATTCCTGAGCTTGAGCCTTGCCGATAACTAAAACTATAATTATCAATAAGAGCGTAAAACGTAATTTTATTGTCATAATTAGTTTTTATCAGAGGTTAGGGAATTAAAAATACCAGCCATAGAGGTATGCCATCCAATTATTCGTTTATCCTCACTTGCCGTGTAGAGAAATTTTCCATCAGGAGTATAGATTAAACTATAAACCCACTTATTGTGACCCCTGAGTGTAAGGATATCTTCTGTATTTTTTGAGGCCATAATTGAACTTACATCCATGAGCTTAATCGTTTGGTCGCTGCTTGCAGATGCAAGTTGAAGATTCCCATTTACAGTATTAAACTTAAGGTCATTTACTGAAGATGCATGCGGAGTAAAACTTATTGCTGCCTTATTGGAAGTAAGATCACGTAGGTAGATTCCACCTTCATAAGTGCCCGCAGCCAAGAATTTACCATCCGGACTAATTGCTATGCTCGCAATTTTGGAATTCAAATTAATTACGGTTTCAGGGGTTTGAGGAATTTTATCTGAACTGGTATAAACCGATGCTTTATTGCCTTCTACCAAATACAAACTGCCATTGCGACGATAGGTCATTGTTGAAAATATTCCTTTCGCATAGTTGATTTGTTTCACAGAGCTACCAATGCTGTAGATACCTAATCCCAAATTAGTTAGTATGGCAAATTCAGTGTTATTCTTAAATAGAGTCAATTTGCCGATTCCTTCAAATGTGAAACGGGATATTTCTTTAATTGAATTTGCAGTGGAAGAGATATCTAAAAGAATTCCTAAACCTGCAGATGTGACTACAAGCGCTTTATTTCCATCAGGAGATGTGACTACAGAACGTGCTTCAGCCTTGAGATTATAAGATGAAATAGGTTCAATTATGCCACCCTCAGCTTTTAATAAGTAAAGCATCCCTGATTCATCGATTGTAATCAGTTGGTTGTTGTTTGGATTCTGAGCGATGCATCTAACAGAAAATTTATGAGCAGAAAATTGATTTTTATTTTGAATAGCACTTATCCAGTTGGAATGTAAAGCATTATAGATATCGTTATTCTGGATCGGTCCGGTATTCTCTGTATTTAGCTTGTAAGCGTTTATAACATTTTTCCTACTTTCTTCTTGTTTGTTATCATTTAATAACAACATTGACTCATAAGCAAGGTTTCTTGCTAGTGCAATATCTTTTAACCTGGAGGCTATTTGCGTCTGCTCTTTTGCAATATTTTCATTATTGAGCGCTCGTTCAGTTTGGGTTTCAGCAATACCTTGCTGTTGTCTGGCAAAATCTGCATTCTTTTCTGCTATAACCTTTTGATCTAATGCATAAGTCTTTTGTTGCTCTGCAATAAGTTTTTGCAACAAGGCATTCTGCTCACTTTTTTTGGCGTTTTCCCGTTCAGCTATAGCTATTTCAGCACTCTCTTCAGCTTCCAATTGACTTTTTTCAGCAATAATTTTCTGATCTTCAGCCAACTTTCTCTGTTTTTTTGCCTCTTCACTTTCCTTCTCAGCTAATACAGTTTGTTTAGTTGCTATATTTCTTAATTGGAAAGAATATACCGCCAAAAGAAAAGCGGCAAATGCAATTATCGAGATGATAGTTGTAATTCTTCTTGCTTTTTTAAGACGCTCCTTCTGCCTTCTTTCTTTAAAGAGCATTTCTTTCTCATTCTGCTCTTTGCTGTGCTCAAGGTAAAGGATGGACTTGTCAAATAGGTCATTGTATCGGGATGCCCAAACAGCGTTTGCAGAATTTTCCTTCTTCCAATTCCATGCAACCTGCAATTCAGGGTCCCTTAATAACCCACCTTTCCCAGCTTCATACATTTCTGCAGCTTCGCACAAGCGAAGATAAGTTGAGGCTGATTGGTTTTCTACCTCTATCCAAAGTATCAAGCGTTCCCAAACGCGCATAATACTTTCGTGGGAAATATCAATAATTGAATCTTCCGTTAGTGGAATCTCAACAGGTGGCATTAAAAATCCTCTCCCTTTTTTCCTGAAAATTTCGATAACCTGTATTACCTGTTCAGGTTTAGCATTTGAGAGCATACACAGTTCAGATAGCTGACTCGGACGTCTTACCCCTCTTGCATCTGTTCCACGCTCTGTGAGTGCTCTGAAAATTGATTCACAAATTTGTTTTAGCTCAGGCGTTCCTAATTCGGCATAGGCTTCTTCCGCATGCTGAGACAAGGCATGCTCCATGGTGCCTATCTCAAAGTAATCATTAAGATCAATTTCCTTTTCAGGATTGGGTTCAGGGTTACTTTTTTTAAATGCATTCCAAGTGCGCATTAGAGCATGCTGCAGGATTGGCAACTGGTCTGGATTATCTCCAACATCATTAAGCAATTGGTTCAATAATCGTGGACTTATTTTGGCGCCACCAACTCCTACAGGTCCAACAATTGCATCCCTTCTTTCCTCACGTGTCATTCTTGGGACAAGGTATTGTCCTTCATTTATAGCTTCTGGAAGGCCTCTGAATTCTGTACAATCACCCAGAAAGTCTGAACGCATGGTAAAAACCACATATATTGGTAATTCCTTCTGTTCTGTCGCTTTTAAAAGGAGATTAATAAAGGCTACCGAGTCTCTTTTTCCTTCTTTGGCGTCTTTTTCAAATTTTATAAAACGGAATAATTCTTCAAACTGATCGACAAGGATTAGAAGATTAACTTTTGGATCAATTATTGATTGTTTAAAAGCATCGATAAGTCCGAAATTACTCCTTCTAAGTACACTTTCGTTAATTGATGAATACATCTGCTCATCCTCATTGGATTCATAATCATATAGAATCCCATTTTGTGATAAAGCTCGGGCAAGGTTACCAATAGGGTTCACCCCTGGCCTCATAGAGCATATTTTCCAATTGGAACCTGCACCTGACATAAACCCACTATGGAGGGAGGGAAGCAAGCCAGATTTGACCAAAGAGGATTTTCCACTACCGGATGAACCAATGACAGTTAAAAATCGCTGTGTACGTAATTTTTTGAGAAGTTCATCAACCTGCTTCTCACGTCCAAAGAATAGAATGTCCTCTTCTTCTTCGAATGCCCTTAGTCCCGGAAAGGGATTTTGAATAATATCATCTAACATAGACCAGGTTGATTATATTTTGGATAATAACATTTTTAATTTCTCTTCAGGAATTCCATCAATTGCATGAATAACTTCTGCATCAAGAGTCCTGAATCGTTGTTTTGATATATTATCTGGAGGAGCGATATAAATAGCTTTAAATGCCAAAGCTTTTGCTCTCCCGTAGCCGTTTATTTTCAGAAAATCACGGGTTTTGGAGCGAAGCCACAATTCATTTGCATTGCTAAAAAAAATGATGGCCGCTGAGCAGTTTTTAAGATTTTCAATATGATCTTCTCTGATTCCTGATTCATCACCTTCAAAAATGGGTAATACTACCTCATATCCGGTATCAAACAGAAAATCCTTGAGTGGACGGATTTCATTGATATCGGATAAATCACATATCAGATAAATAATTTTGGAGGATTCATCATCAATCTCAGGCTGTAATTCTTCCCTCTTTACTTCCTTCTTCATTGATTTCAGCTTGTCGATTACAATACTCTTGAAATCTTCAAGTGATCCCTGTACTAAATCTGCACCTGCAATCCCTTCCTTTCCTGTATTGAGTTTATCAATAAAACTGATTTGCCGCTCATCATTTGGTTCGCAGCCTTCTGGAATCCAAATGAAACGGGGCACTGAATTTGCAGCGCTAAAAGAAGCTGCCACATCATTTTGAATCTCGACAATTGATTTCTGCGCACCTTCAGGAATCGCACCATAATTTTCTCCAACAAGGTGAATTGTCAAAACGGTCTCATTTAAATTTGAGATCAAACTATCGTTTAGTGCTGTGGTAATAAGTGGTAGCTGCTTATCTGGCAGTATGTGATACCCATAACCTTGTAATTCCCTTTTTAAACTATCTCGAAAATCCTGAGTATCATAACTGGATTCAGCAAGAAATACTTTTTCTGGTACTTGTCCATTTGTTGATGATTTGCTTGGCAATGTATCTGCCAAGGGTTTGTTATGTTCAAGACTCTTTAAATAGGAAGTTATATCATGTGCTAGGTCATCTAGCCTCTCCCAGTATAACCTTTCGGTTTCATTGCCAAAAGCTTGGGTAAGCTCCTTCACATGGCCTGTAATAGGGTCATTTGTATAAAATTCATATCCCAAAACACCCGAGATCTTTTCCGGATGCTGTTCAATTCTAACTGGTATTTTAATTACTTTAAAAATTCTAGCTTTTTCATTGACAGTAAAACCGATATTTGTTTGGCTAGTATTATAAAATTCATCGACCTCTTTAATACACCAGTCAGATTTTACATAACGTGGAGTAATGATAGAAATCATGATTGCAACTTTTGAAAATTGATCAGCAATCTGTTTGTCAAACACATCATTACCCTGCAAGGAATCATTTCTCCAGATTACCGGTCTTCTTCCCAATAGTTGTGCAAGCCGAATATCAAGCGCACGATGAAATTCAGAGATCCAGCCTTTCTGATTTTTGATCAGAGACTCATCATCAATTTGAGCGTAGCTAATAAATACATCTGTTGGAAACTGCATGGATATTTGCTTAGTTTGACTTATAAATTCGGCTTAACAGTGGCTATAAAAGAAAAAGATTAAGG
>JACCDS011621469.1_pt1 | contig 22474 bp, 17 predicted proteins | sample 7446441 | NCBI WGS metagenome assembly JACCDS01 (sample SAMN15323445, study PRJNA562643) | freshwater metagenome | isolation source: river surface water | place: USA:Blue River Watershed | collected 2017-08-17 | reverse complement strand
GTCCTTCCAGATGTCCTGCGTCGTGTTGGCGGTGATGCCGATGCCGTCAATGATGGCGCGGTGGTTCCAGGGCTCACCGACGCAGAAGCCGTCCATGTTGCCCACGCGCATGTTGGCCACCATCTGCGGCGGCGGCACGGTGATGAGCTTGGCGCCCGCCACGGGGTTGATGCCGGCTGCGGCCAGCCAGTAGTGCATCCACATCGCGTGGGTGCCGGTGGGGAAGGTGCCGGCGAAGGTGTACTCGCGCGGGTTGGCGGCCATGACCTTGGCCAGCGACGGGCCGTCCACGGCGCCCTTGTCGGCCAGCGCCTTGGACAGGGAGATGGCCTGCCCGTTGTTGTTGAGGGACATCAGCACGGCCATGTCCTTCTTCGGGCCGCCGATGCCCAGATGCACGCCGTAGACCAGGCCGTAGAGCACGTGCGACATGTCGAGCTCGCCGTTGACGAGCTTGTCGCGCACGCCGGCCCACGAGGCCTCCTTGGAGGGGACGATCTTGATGCCGTACTTCTTGTCGAACCCGAGCACCGAGGCCATGACGACGCTGGCGCAGTCCGTCAGCGGGATGAAGCCGATCTTGACCTCTTCCTTCTCGGGCTTGTCCGAGCCCTGGGCCCAGGCGCCACCGGCAAGCGCCGTCAGGGGCAGCGCGGCCGCGGCGGCGAGCAGGCTGCGGCGTTGCGGATGGGGCGTGGCGGTCGAGTTGTTGTCGAAAGCGGTCATCACGGGCTCCTGGTTCATGCAGGGCGCAACGACGCGCGGCCACGCTCTCGCCCCACTGTGGGAAGCGAAGACGAATAGGAGGGGATGGACGCCGTTGTCCCGAAGTGCCGACCGAGTCACAGCCGGTCGGCCCGAGAGACCTGCGCCATTGCAGACCTCAACCGCCTCTTAGCAGGTTGCGTGCCAGCCTTGGCGGGCCGTCTGGCGCGTGTTTGTGCACGGGCTTGGCGCAATCGGCGGGGTGTGCGCCTGGCCTGCGTCGTGCCGGTGCGTCGGGTGCTTGAACTTGTTGGTGCGCGGCGCCCCAAGCCGGCGAACGGCGGCGATCGCCCTTCAAGGCCGTTCGGGTTCAGCGCGCGCGCAGCAGCTGGTCGGCGTCGATGAGCCGGGCGGCCACGCTGGCCAGCGTCTGGCCGCCGGTCATCGCCAGCTGGCGCAGCCGCTGGAAGGCGGCTTCCTCGTCCAGCCCCTGCTCGCGCATCAGGATGCCGCGCGCCCGTTCGACGAGCTTGCGCTCGGCGAGCTGCGTCTGGGTGTGGCGCAGGTCGCGCTGCAGCGCCTGGTCGTGCTCGAAGCGGGCCAGCGTGAGCTGCAGCAACGGCCCGAGGCGCTGCAGCGCCAGCCCGGCGAGCTGCGGCAGGCTGATGCCGGCCGTCAGCGCGGCGCGCATCTGGTCGGGCGTCATGTGTTCGGCGAAGAGCAGCACGGCGCGCGGCTGGGCTTGCAGCGACTCGCCCAGTTGCTGCAGCAGCGGCAGGGCCGGTTGTTCGCAATCGATGAGAACCAGGTCGGGGGCCAGGCGCTCCAGGGCGGCCGGCAGGGCGTCCGGCTGGGCGCCGAGATCGATGACGTCGACGAGCTGGCAGCGCAGTCGGATCAGCTCCAGGCGGATGGCCGGGCTGCGGCGCTGGCCGGCATCGGCCATCAGCACGCGCAGGCCCGGCAGGGAAAGGGACGGGGTGTTCATCACCCGGCTTCGTGCAATTAGCGTGCCGCCGCCTGTTGCCGGCAGGCCGCTGACAGCGGCTGGAAAGAAAAACGGGGACCCGCAGGTCCCCGTGTTGGCAGTTGATGGCGTCGTCGGGCTTACTTGGCGAGCAGCTGCGGCAGCCACAGCGTCAGGCCCGGCCAGTAGGTCACGACCATCAGGAAGCCCAGCATCGTCAGCAGCCAGGGCATGACGGCCATGGTCAGTTCGCTGATGCCCATCTTCGTGATGCCGGAGGCGACATACAGGTTCAGGCCCACCGGCGGGTGGCACATGCCGACCTCCATGTTCACGACGATCAGGATGCCGAAGTGGATGGGGTCGATGCCCAGCTTCATCGCCACCGGGAACAGGATGGGCGCCAGGATCAGGATGATCGAGCTGGGCTCCATCACGTTGCCGGCCAGCAGCAGCAGGATGTTGACGACGAGCAGGAAGGCGATGGGGCCGAAGCCCTGCGCGATCATCCAGTCGGCCATGGCCTGCGGGATGTTCTCGCTGGTCATCAGGAAGCTGAACAGCACCGCGTTGGTGATGATGTAGAGCAGCATGGCGCTCATGCTGGCTGAGTCCAGCAGCACCTTGGGCAGGCGCTTGAGCGGCAGGTCCTTGTAGACGAACACCGCGATGATGAAGGCGTAGACCGCCGCCATCGCCGCTGCCTCGGTGGGCGTGAAGATGCCGCTGTAGATGCCGCCCATGACGACCACGATCAGCAGCAGGCCCCAGATGCTCTCCTTGAAGGCGATCAGGCGCTCCTTGGCGCTGGCCTTGGGCAGGCGCGGGTAGTTGTTCTTGCGCGCGATGTTCCAGGTGGTCAGGCCCAGCAGGAAGGCTAGGCACAGGCCCGGCACGATGCCGGCGATGAACATGGCACCCACCGACACGTTGGTCGACACCGAGTACATGACCATCGCGATGGACGGCGGGATCAGGATGCCCAGCGAGCCGGACGTGGTGATGATGCCGGCGCCGAACTTGTTCGGGAAGCCTTGCTTGACCATCGCCGGCAGGATGACCGAGCCGATCGCCACCACCGTGGCCGGCGACGAGCCCGACACGGCCGCGAACAGCGCGCAGGCCATGACGCCCGCCAGGCCCAGGCCGCCGTGCCAGTGGCCCACCATGCTGGAAGCGAAGCGGATCATGCGCCGCGCCACGCCGCCGTGCGTGAGGAAGTTGCCGGCCAGGATGAAGAACGGGATCGCCATGATCTCGAACTTCTCGATGCCGGTGAATAGCTTCAGCGCCACCGATTCGACGGGCACATCCGTCATCGTGAACAGGAAGGTCAGGACCGTCAGGCCCAGCGAGATGCTGATCGGCATGCCCGTGAGCATGAGCACGATCAACAGCACAAAGATGATGGATGCGTTCATGCCTTGATCTCCTCCACGCCTTCGACGTGACCGTGGTCGTGGTGGGGCAGCTCACCGCCGCGGAAGAAGTTCCATGCCACCTGAAGGAAGCGGTAGCACATCAGGCTGGAGCCCACGGGCACGCAGCTGTAGACCCACCACATCGGGACTTCGAGGTCGGCGGAGGTCTGGTCGGTCTGGGCGATGTGCCAGACGAAGTTGCCGCCCAGCACGGCGACGGTGCCGGTGAACAGGGCGCCGGCCAGCAGGCCGAACACCACTAGGCCGCGGTAGGCGCCGCCGTTGAGCTTGCGCAGCACCACGTCCACGCCGACGTGGATGCCGGTGCGCACGCCGTAGGCAGCGCCGAACTTGGCCATCCAGACGAACATGAAGATGCACAGCTCCTGCGCCCAGGACAGGTTGATCTGCACGGTGTAGTCCTGGATGTAAGGCACGCCGGACAGGAAGCGGTGCACGACGGCGACGAAGATCAGCAGCGTCGCGGCGCCGATGAGGAAGGCGATCAGCCACTCCTCGAGGTGGTTCAGCACTCGATTGATCATGAAAACTCCCTTACGGGACAGCAAGGTCGGGCGGGCATGGGGCGCCGCCGCTCATGTGACAACACCCGCGCAAGCCGCAAGAACGACCGGGCGGGTGTGCCGGGTAGGGCGGCCGCAGGGCCGCCGGAAACACGCGTTACTTCGGGGCGACGAAGCCGGTCGCCTTGTAGGCCGCCTCGACGGTGGTCTTGCCGACACGCGACTCCATTTCCTTGTGGACCGGCATCAGCGCCTTCTTCCACTCGGTGATCTCGGCCGGTGTCGGCGTGTAGATGGTGGTCTTGCCGGAGGCCTTGATCTTGTCGAGCGAGGTGGCGTTTTCCGTGGCGGCAATGGCGTTGGCGTAGACGGTGGCGTCCTTCACCGCGCCTTCGAGCTGCGTGCGGATGTCGGCCGGCAGGCCGTCCCAGAACTTCTTGTTGACGATGACCGCATAGGCCAGGTGGCCGTGGTTGGACAGCGTCATGTGCTTTTGCACTTCGTAGATCTTCTGCGTGTAGAAGTTGCTCGGCACGCCCTCGGTGCCGTCGACCACGCCGCTCTGCAGCGCCTGGTAGAGCTCCGAGAAGGCCATGACTTGCGGAATGGCGCCCAGTGCGCGCATTTGCGCGTCCAGCACCTTGCTGGACTGGATGCGCATCTTCATGCCCTTGAAGTCCGCCACGTTGTGCAGCGGCTTGTTGGCACTCATGATGTGGAAGCCGTTGTCCCAGTACGCCAGGCCCTTGATGCCCTTGGGCTCGAGCTTCTTGAACAGGTCGGCACCCAGCGGGCCGTCGGTCACGGCGCGGAAGGCGGCGGTGTCCTTGAAGATGAAGGGCAGGTCGAAGACCTCGAATTCCTTGGCGCCCAGCGGGCCGAACTTGGCCAGCGAGGGGGCCAGCATCTGCACCGAGCCCAGTTGCAGCGCTTCGAGCTCTTCCTTGTCCTTGTAGAGCTGGCTGTTGGGGTACAGCTCCACCTTGACCTTGCCGCCGGTGCGCTGCTCGGCCAGTTCCTTGAAGCGTTGCGCGCCCTTGCCCTTGGGCGTGTCGGGCGCCACGACGTGGCTGAACTTGATGACGATGGGAGCCTGGGCGAAGGCGGTGAAGGGCAGGGCCAGCGCGGCGGCCAGCACGAGACGACGCAGGGTCATGTTTGTCTCCGAATGTGGGTATGCCGCGCATTCTTCCGAGGCGGCACATGACGGGGTAGTTGTGGAGTTCCACATTTCGGCTGGCCTGCGCCGTCCCTAGACTGGGAAGCTGTGATCGCCGCTCTCATGCCCGCCCTCTCTGCCGCCTCGTTCATCGGGGTTTACCCATGCCTGTGCGCGACGTCCTGACCCGCAATCTGTGGCTCGCACCCCTGGGGTTATCCCTGGTCTTCGTGCTGGGCGTGCTGGGTTGGGTGCGGGCCAACGAGGCCGACGAGCAGGAGCAGGAGCGGCAGACGCTGATCTCCGACGCGCTCAGCACCGAGGCCCAGCTGCGCGACCGCATCGACGAGGAGCAGGCGCATCTGCGCCAGCTCGCGGCCGCCCTGGTGGGCGAGCGGCCCAGCGAGGCGGCGCTCGCCGCGCACCCCGAGGTGAATGCGGGGCTGCGCCGGCTGTGGTTGTCGGTGACGTGGCTGGATGCGCGCAACCGCGTGCTCGCGGAGGTGCCGGAGAGCAGCGAAGCCGGCGGCGCCGAGGACGGCCTGTCGCTGCACCTGACGGCGCGCGTCGGCCGTGATGGCGTGCTGGTGGTGCGTTATGCCCCGGCGCTGCTGCTGCGGCGCGGCGTGCCCTGGTGGCTCTCGCGCAAGTACGACGTGCAGCTGGTGGACAGCGGTGACCAGGTCATCGCCTCCGCCACCGATTCGCCCATGCGCGCGGCCCAGGGCTCGCGGCCCAGCTACCGCGTCGCGTTGACCGGGCCGTTGCGGGCCAGCCCGCTGGCGCAGGCTGCGCTGACCGACGCGGCGCTGGAGCTGACGCTGCGCGAGCCGACCTTCAACGGCGCGCGCTCTCTGGGCTGGGTGCTGGTGGCGGGCTTCCTGCCGCTGATCGCCGCGGCCAGCCTGCTGCTGCGCCGGCAGATGCGCCAGGTGCAGCGTGCCGAGGTGGCCGGTCGCACGGAGGCCGCCTGGCGCCGCGCGATGGAGGACTCGGCGCTGGTGGCGCTGCGTGCGCGCGACTTCGACGGCCGGCTGCTCTACGTGAACCGCACGTTCTGCGACATGGTGGGCCTGCCGCAAGACCAGCTTGTCGGCTTGCTGCCGCCCATGCCCTATTGGCCGCCCGACGCGCTCGCCGAGGTGGCCGAGCGCAACCGCCGCAACCTCGCCGGCCATGCGCCGCGCGAGGGCTACGAGGCGCAGTGGCGGCACAGCTCGGGCAGGCTCGTGGATGTGATGGTGTTCGAGTCGCCGCTGGTGGACGCGGGGGGGCGGCAGATCGGCTGGATGGGCAGCATCCTGGACGTCACCGAGCGCAAGCGGCTGGAGGAGCGGGAGCGTCGCCAGGTCGAGACGCTGGCCCACAACGCCCGCCTCACGATGCTGGGCGAGGTGGCGTCCACGCTGGCCCACGAGCTCAACCAGCCGCTGACGGCCATCGCCAGCTACAACGCCGGCATCGCCAACTCGCTGGTGAAGCTCGGCGTGCAGGACGACCTGGTGGCCGGTGCCCTCAAGCGGCTGGGCCAGCAGGCCGAGCACGCGGGCCGCATCGTCGCGCGCATCCGCGAGTTCCTGACGCGGCGCGAACCCCGCCACGAGCCCTGCGATCTGCACGAGGTCATCACGGCCGCCGTCGAGCTGCTGCGCCGCGACTGCCAGCGCCGACGCGTCGCGCTGGAGCTGGCGCTGGCCCAGGGCGTGCCCGAGGTGCTGGCCGACGCCGTGCTGATCGAGCAGGTGGTCATCAACCTCGTGCGCAACGCGGCCGACGCGCTGCAGGCCCGTGACATGGGCCGCCGCATCACCGTCAGCAGTCGGGTGGCGGGCGACTTCGTGCGCGTGGCCGTGCAGGACAACGGGCCCGGCCTGCAGGGCGTGCGCGTCGAGCAGTTGTGCGCGCCGTTCTATTCGACCAAATCCGAGGGCATGGGTATGGGCCTGGCCATCTGTCGTTCCATCATCGAGGCGCACCAGGGCGTGCTCGATGCCGAAGAGGCGCCCGGCGGCGGGGCCTTGTTCTCATTCAGCCTGCCACTGAGCAGGGAAACCAGCGGGGAGCCCCTCCATGGCTGACGGTGTGGTCCACCTCGTCGACGATGATCCCGGCGTGCGCGATGCGCTCGCCTTTTTGCTGCGCTCGCGTGGCCTGGCGGTGCGCGCCTTCGACAGCGGCCCGGCGCTGCTGGTGGCGCTCGACGCGGAGCCCACGCCCAAGGGCATCTTCCTGCTGGACGTGCGCATGGAGCCCATGACCGGCACCCGGCTGCACGACGAGCTGCTGGCCCGGCAGTTGCGCAACCCGGTGTTGTTCCTGACCGGGCATGGCGACATCCCGATGGTGGTGGAGGCGCTGAAGAAGGGCGCGTTCGACTTTCTCGAGAAGCCCTACAGCGACAACGCGCTGGCCGACCGCATCGAGCAGGCGCTGGCGGTGGATGCCGCGATGCAGGCCGAAGGTGCGCAGGTGGCCGAGCGCTCGGCGCGCCTGGCCAGCCTCACCGAGCGTGAGCACGAGGTCATGACGCGCGTGGCCGCCGGCAAGCTCAACAAGGTCATCGCCGACGAGCTGCATGTGTCCGTGCGCACCGTCGAGGTCCACCGGGCCCGCGTGTTTGCCAAGCTGGGTGTGCGTTCGGCGGCGGAAGTGGCCACCTTGCTGGCCGCGCGATAGCGCCGCGCAACCCCACGAATCGCAGGCCCATGAATACGGGGTCTTGGGATGGCTGCGCCTGCGCGCTGCTGTCAGCATGCGCGCACTCAACGAAGAACAGGCCGGAGACAAGCATGCGACTCCTCGCGCCCCTGGCATTGGCCATGGCCCTCGGGCCGGCCGCGGCATCGGTGATCTCCTTCGACAGCTACCAGCCGCGGTACGAGTACACGTCGAGTCTCAGCAGCGACGGCTTCGTGTTCACCAGCGCCTGCGACTGCCTGGGCGTGGACGACCAGGTACCCCAGGATCTCGATGGCAACCCGCTGCCCGGCGCCTTCAACGGCACGGCCTCGCTGCTCTACAGCCGGGACCCGCTGACGATCGCGACCGAGGGCGGCACGGCGTTCTTTCTGAATCAGCTGGACCTGGGCTTGTCCTGGTTCGTGCCCGACACGGACGTTGGCATGCGCATCCTCGTGACGCTGCTGCTCGCGGCGGGTGGCACCGAGGTGGTGGGGGCCGACCTCGACCGCCGCTACAGCACCGTGCCGGTCAACCGCGAGGTGGTGGGGGTCAGCCTTTCCGGCGGGCGCGGCTTTGGCTACATCACGCTCGACAACCTGGTCGTCGACGAGAACCAGGTGCCCGAGCCGGCGTCGGCCGCGCTGGCCGTGCTGGCGCTCGTGGGCGCCGGCACGGCAGTGCGCCGCCGCCCTCAGGCGTCGGCATAGCGGATGCAGCGGATCGGCGTCAGCAGCACGCCGGCCGTGACGACCGCCAGCAGGCACAGCGCCGCGGCGGTGAACAGCTGGGTCACGTCCAGCACCCGCAGCGCGGCGCCTGCGGCGGCCGAGGCCAGCGGCGCCAGGCCCATGACGATGAACATGAACAGCGCCATCGAGCGGCCCAGCATCTGCGGCGCGATGCGCTTTTGCATCCAGCTGTAGACGGCCACCTGCACGAAGCCCGCGAGCGCCCCGAGCGGCAGCAGCAGCAACGCACCCTGCCACGCGGCGTGCACGTGGCCGAAGACGAGGAAGATCACGCTGGCGACACCGTCGATCAGCAACACCGTGCCGCCCAGCGTCGAGAGCCGCCAGTGCGGCCGCAGCCCCGACACCGTCATGCCCGCCAGCAGCCCCAGGCCGTGCACCGCGAGCATGAGGCCCAGTGCCGAGGCGCCGCCCGGCAGGCGCTCGGCCGCCAGCACCGGCAGCGCGACCTGGATGGGGCCGCCCACGAAGAAGGCGACGGCCGCGACGTAGAGGAACATCGCGCGCAGCTCGCGGTCCTGCCAGCACGCGCGCAGCGACTCGGCGATGGCAGCGAGCACCGGCTGGCGCGGGCGATCGGGCCGCGGCGTCAAGCGCACGTTTGCCAGCGTCCACGCCGACACCGCGAAGCTGAGCGCGTCGATGCCGAATGCGCTGGCCAGCCCCGCACGTGCCAGCGCCGGGTGGCCGCCCGACGCCACCAGCAGGCCCGCCAACACGGGGCCCAGCAGCAGCGTGATCTGCCGCGCGCTCATCAGCACGCCGTTGGCCGGCTGCAGCAGCGTGGCCGGCAGGGCTTGCGGCAGCAGCGCGCTGCTGGCCGGGTAGCTGAACGCCGTCGCCAGTCCGATCGCCAGCGCCAGCGCATAGACGGCGGGCAGCGTGATGCCGCCGCCCGCCGTCAGCGCGGCGAGCGTTGCCAGCAACACGACGCTGACGCAGCGCGCCAGCAGCAGCACGGTGCGCGGCGAATGCCGGTCCACCAGGGCGCCGCCGACGAGGATGAACACCGCCCGCGGTAGGCTGCCCAGCGCCAGCACGGTGCCGAGCACCAGTGGGTCGTGGCTGAGGTCCAGCACCAGCCAGGGCAGGGCCAGCAGCGTGAACTGGTCGCCCAGCATGGACAGCAGGCCGCCGCCGATGAGCCAGCGGAAGTTGGCGTTGCGCAGCAGTTCGCGGCGTGGGGTGGCGGTGGCGGCGTTCATGCCTTCTCCTCGGCGGGCAGCGTGTCTTTCGAGCGGCGCAGGTAGGCGACGAGCTCCGGGGTCAGGCCGGATTGGCGTGCGAGCTCGGGCTCGGCGGCGTACATGCGCTGCACCGTGTGCGTCATGCCGGGCGCCAGTTCCATGAACTGCTTTTGCAGCACGAGCCAGCGCCGCACCAGGGCCTGCACGTGCGGCGCTGCGGGGTCGGTGCCGGCCTCCATGGCCGCGCGTGCGTCGGCGATCAGCCGCGGCCACTCGGCCTCGATGGCGTCCCGCTCCGTTTCGGGGAGGGTTTCCCACTGGCGGCGCATCGCGCGCATCTGTTCGGGGCTGATCCAGCGCTCGTGCAGGCGGCGCATGGCCATCGCGTCGAGCAGCACTTGCACGGCATCACCGCTGTCGCCGTGCAGGGCCAGCCGCTTGGCGGCATTGCGCAGCGTCTGCAACAGCGTTTCCTGGGCCAGTAGCTGGGCCTGGATCTGTTCGATTTGGGTGGCCAGCACCTCGGCCAGCGGCTGCGGTGCCTCGTTGTCCAGCAGGGGGCCGATCGCCCTCAGCGAGAGGCCGGCGTCGCGCAGCGCCAGCACGCGGTGCAGCCGCAGCACGTCGGCCTCGCCGTAGCGGCGGTAGCCGGCCTCGCTGCGCGTGGTGGCGCTCAGCAGGCCGAGGTCTTCGTAGTGGTGCAGGGCGCGCACCGTCAGGCCGGCCCGCTTGGCCAGTTCGCCCACCGTGTAGCTCATGTTCAGGTTCGTTGGAAGCAACGGCGCGGATCATGAACCCTGACGCCGCGTGAGGGTCAAGCGGTGTTGCGCGGCGCCAGGCCGAGGCGGTTCACCCCAATTTGGTGCTCGTTTGGCTCTGACTTGGGGCAAACCCTGATAGAAAACTCGAATTTATGGTTGGCACGGGGTTTGCACTAATGGAAACGCCGGTGCGGTTTGCGCCGGTGTTTCAAGGAGTACCCCATCATGAAGACCTGGACTGTTCTGCGCCCGCTCACCCTGTCGGCCGCTCTGCTCGCCAGCCTGGCGCTGACCGCGCCCGCGAGCGCCCAGGAACCCGCCGCCCCTGCAGCCGACCGCCTGCTGCTGCGTGAAGCCCAGGGTGAATACCTGCTCAACGATGGCCGCACGCTGAAAGTGCTCGTCGGTGTGAAGCGCCTGGGCGTCAGCGTCGATGCCAACCCGCTGGAAGACTGGCGCGCTGAGAGCAACGAACTGCTGGTCAGCCCGGACGGCATGCGCCGCGTGCGCCTGTATCGCAACGCCGACGGCAGCGTCGACCGCGTCGCGCTCGAAGTGGACCGCGTGGTTCGCTGACCCCGACAGCAGGGCCGCCGCCCGCCCGCAGGCGGGTGCGGCCGGCCGGCCTTGCTTGCAGCGCGATCAGTTCGCCGCTGCGAATGCCATCACGGCATTCATCACATCCAGATTCGACCCCGAGCCCATCTGAGCGTCCAGCGAGGCGACCGCGTGGTCCGCGCCGCGCACGCGCTTGAGCACCAGCCGGCCTGAGCAGGTCGACCAGGTGTCGACGTTGCCCGACGTCGTGAAGTCGTTGCTGCCCAGTGTGCCGTGGCAGGCCAGCGCTGTTCGCGCCTGCTGCTGGTGGAACTCGCCGATGACGACGTTGTTGAGCCAGGCCTCGACGGACGACGCCACGACCACCGGGTTGACGGTCCAGGTTGCAGCTTCCCAGGCGCCGCTCGTCTGCATGACGCTGTCGCTGTCGCCGATGATGCCCATGTAGGGTGCCGGCGCACTGCCAGGCGAGCACGGCGTGACCGCCTGGCCGACGGTGGACGACAACGGCCCCGCCAGCGACACGAAGCGGTTGAAGCTGCCGTTCGACTCGCACCACAGACGGTTGGTCATGGCGCCACCCATCGAGTGACCCATCAGCGTGATGTCGGCCAGCCCGTAGTCGCTGCGCACTTTGGCGGCCAGCGCCTGCAGGAAGCCCTTGTCGTCCTGCCCGGAGTCCATCGCGTAGTTGCTCCAGGTCGTCGCGCCCGGGTTGCTGGCGATGTGCTGGCCTTGCGGGATCACCAGCGTCACCTTGTTGGCATCCAGCCAGGCCCAGTTGATGGTGTTGATGGTGGTGTACGCGGCGCTGCTGTTGAGGCCCACCTGGTAGGCCACCGCGTGGAGGTCACCGCCGCCGCCGTGCAGCAGCACGATGGCGCGCTGCGCGCCGGCCGTGCGGTAGACGTTGATGGCATGCGGGTAGCCCGGCAGCGTGATCGTCAGCAGCCGGTCGACCGCCGCAGCAGAGGTGTCGCCGCTGCTGGTGCTCGTTGCCGACGTCGTGCTGCCACTGCTGTCGCTGCCACCCCCGCCGCAGCCGGCCAGGCCCAGAGTCAGCAGCAGGCCGGCCAGGGCCGGAGCGAAGCGGTGGGGGCGTCGGTCTTGCACGAGGGTCTCCTGCAGGGGGGTGATGCGCTTGATGTCGTCGCTTCAGCGGCGGGGCTGGCCGTCCGTCCAGGCCGCGCGGATCTCACGCCCGCAGGCGGCCGACGCGACGGCCGGCTTGCCCGTGGGGCCGCTGCTCAGCACGCCACTGCGCTCTTCGCGCGCGACGATGCCGTAGTAGCGCCGGTCGGCGCTGATCCACGGATAGAAGCCGAACGCGCCGGGGCTGCTGAAGGCGCCGTCGCCGCTGGTCGGGTCGTCTTCCACCCAGTGGCCCAGGCTGTAGTGCCATTGCTGGCTTTGCGGAATGGGCGTCTTGACGGCCTCGTTGGGGCAGGCCTGCGGGTTGGTGCAGACGGCTTGCGTGCCGAGCAGCCGCCCGAGTTGCAGCCGGCCGTCCATCAGCGCGCGCAGGAAGCGGCTGTAGTCGGCGGCGCTCGTCACGCCGCCACCGGCCGGCATGGCCTGGCTGTAGCTCAGGTGCCAGTCGTTGCCCAGTGCCGGTGCCAGCGCCTGCCGCACGGCCTGCGCCAGGCCGTCGGGGCCGGCCGAGCCCAGGCCCATCACGATCGCGTGCTGCTGCATGTGGCCACCGCCGTAGGCGAAACGGTTTTCGGTGGCGGGGTCCTTGCTGCCGCGGCCGTTCAGGCGGCTTTCCTGGCAGGCCTGGATGGTCTGGTCGCGCCGGCAGACGCGGTAGTTCGTGTAGCCCGACTGGAAGTGCAGGAACTTCACGTCCTCGGCGGTCAGCTGCCCCTGCCGCCGCTCGGCGACGAAGGCGCTGTAAAGCCATTTGGACGCCGAGGCGATGGCCATCTCGGTGTCGCGGCCCGGGCCGTTCTGGCCCACCTGGCCGCTGGCCAGCGGCTGGCCGGCGTCACCCACCTCCCAGTAGAACGGCTGGGCGGCCACGCAGGCGCGGGCTTGCTCGGCGGTCCGCTGTGCGGCGTCGGCGCGCTGCTGGGGTGTCGGGGTGGCGTGGGCGATGAACGGTGCACAGGCCAGGAGGGTGAGGGTGAAGCGGCGCATGGCGGGTGTTTGAAACAGGTGGGGCGATCTTGGCCGCAGCGAGCCCGCGCCGGGTTGCGGCAGCAGTCGCAGTGCTTGCAGGATCTGACAGCGGGGCCGCCTTGCAACGGTTTGTCATCGTTTTCCGGCGCGGCGGAGCCGTGGCGCCTCCCTAACATCGGCGCATGACCCGCATCCTCATCGCCGACGACGAAGCCGAACTGCGCGGCCTGCTGCAGCGCTACCTGACCGAGCAGGGCATGACCGTGCGCGCCGTGCCCGACGCCGCCACCGCCGCGCAACTGCTGGCGCGCGAGCGTTTCGACGTGCTGGTGCTGGACCTGATGATGCCGGGCGAGGATGGCCTGTCGCTGTGCCGCCGGCTGCGCGGACAGGGGGAGACCATTCCCATCCTCATGCTGACCGCACGTGGCGACCTCGTGGACCGCGTGCTGGGGCTGGAAATGGGCGCCGACGACTACCTCGCCAAGCCGTTCGCGCCGCGCGAGCTGCTGGCGCGCATCCAGGCCATGGTGCGCCGCCAGCAGCAACTCGGCGCGCATCTCGGCCCGGCCGGCGAGGCGGCCATCAGCTTCGGTCCCTTCACGCTGTACCCCACGCAGCGCCGCCTGGAGCGCGACGGCGTGCCGGTGGAAATCAGCACGGTGGAGTTCCAGTTGCTGCGCGCGCTGGCCAGCCAGCCCAACCGGCCGCTGGGCCGCGAAAAGCTGCTCGTGATGGCGCACGGCGAGGCCCATGGCGTCAGCGACCGCAGCCTGGACGTGCAGGTCATGCGGCTGCGCCGGCTCATCGAGGAAGACCCTGGCCTGCCGCGCCACATCCAGACGGTGTGGGGCCTGGGCTATGTGTTCATCCCGCAGCCGTGAGCCTGTCGTCCTGCCACGCCGCGCTGAACGCGGGTTCGCTTGATCGGCCTGCCGAGGGGCTGGCACGGGCCGGCCTGGCGCTCGTCCCGCAACACGACTGCCGCGATGAGGAGTCATGGCGTTGAAACTCGGCTTGTCCACCCTGTTCGGCCGCAACCTGTGGCTCATCGTGGCGTTGATCGTCGGCGGCCAGATGGTCAACGCGCTGGCCTATGCCCAACTGGTTGCCAAGCCGCGGCTGCGGCAGTCGGCGGAGGCGACGGCGCGCAGCCTGCAGGCCGTGGCCGAGGGTCTGCGCCTGTTGCCCGAGGGGCAGCGTGCGGACTTCGTCGCGCGCTTCAACGATCGCGCCGGCCTGGGGCTGGACGAGAGTCATCGCCGGCGCACGTCGCTGCTGGAGCGCAGCTATCTGTCGGCGCTGGCGGCGCAGCTCGGCGTGCCCGACGGCGAGCTGGCGTGGCGCCGGGAGGCCAGCGGGCTCATCGCCGTGCGGCCGCCCGGGGTGGCCTTCTGGCTGGTCGTGCCGTCGGTGCAGCCGGCCTTTCGTTTCGCACGCACCTGGCTCATAGCGAGCGGCGTCAGTGGTGTGCTGGCATTGCTGGGCGCGTGGCTCATCCAGCGCCGCATCAACCGGCCCCTCGCGCGGCTCGTCGAGGCGACCAAGGCGGTCGGCCAGGGGCAGCGACGACTCCTGCTGCCGACCGATGGCCCGGCCGAGACTGCGGCGCTGGCGCAGGGCTTCAACGAGATGGCCCAGGCGCTGGCGCGCGATGAAGAAGAGCGGCTGCTGATGCTGGCCGGCCTGTCGCACGACTTGCGCACGCCACTGGCCAAGATCCGGCTGGTCAGCGAGCTGCTGCGCGACTCGGGCCGCAGCGAGCCCGAACTGCTCGACACGCTGGACCGCAGCCTGCACGGCCTGGACGGTCTGCTGACGCAATTCCTCGACTACGCGCGCGCCTCGCACCCGGCCGAGCAGGACCAGCCGCCCGTGGACATCGCGCTGCGCGAGTTCCTGGGCGAGACGCTGGCGCTGGCGCCCGGCCTGCCGCAACCACGGCTGCTCGACGGCCCGGCCGTGCACCGGCGTGCGCGGCCGCAAGCATTGCGCCGGCTGGTGCTCAACCTGGTCGTCAATGCGCAGAACCACGGCGCACCGCCCATCGAGCTGGCCTGCGGCGAACAAGCCGGCGCCGCATGGATCGAGGTCCGCGACCGCGGCCCCGGCATTGCGGCGGCGCGCGTCGATGAGCTGAAGCGCCCCTTCCAGCGCGGCGACGCGGCACGCGGCGGCAAGCCAGGCTCAGGCCTGGGCCTGGCCATCGTCGAGCGCATCGCGCGCGCAGAAGGCGCACAACTCGCGCTGCTGCCGCGAGAGGGCGGAGGGCTAGTGGCGCGGGTGCAGTGGCCGGCCGTGTCGGGCTGATTCGCCCGCTCAGCGACCGATCGCGACGAACGCCAGCACAGGGTCGTCAGTCAACGTGGCCACGATCAGACCATCCGGCGTGACGACCATCTGGCGCGCCTTGATCTCGCGGGCGTAGCCTGCGACCTTGTAGCCCTGAATCAGTGCGCCGGTTGAGGAATGCACCCAGAAGTCGCTGCTGCTGTACCAGCCACTGATGCCGCAAATGATGCGGCCATCGCTGGTCACCTCGACATTGTTCGGATAGTTGTCGCCGCCGGGCAGGCTGCCAATGACACTCATGTCACTGCCTGCCAGCACGGTGCAGCGATACGGTGCGCCGGTCGCGGTGTAGATGCGTGTGCCGTCGGGTGAAACAGCGATGTCACGGCCGTTGCTGGAGCCGTTGTAGTAAGACGCTGCGGCCTTCGTGTCAGATGCCATCAGCGTGCCGCCGTTCACTTCCGAATAGTCCAGGCTCACCGCGCCGGCCGACGCGGGGCTGAGGCCGATGTTCTGCCAGAGCAGCGTGCGACCGTCCGGTGTGGCCGCGTGGCTTTCGCCGCTACCCACCTTGCCCAGACGGCGACCCGCAGCGTAGGCGCCGCCGTCACCCATCACCAGCACGTCGACGCCGCTGGTGCGCAGGACCAGCGCGGTGTCGCCAATGGTGGTTGCAGTGCTGAGCGCCCAGCTGTCCACGGTCAGGCCGGTGTCGAGATTCACGCGTTTGACAACGCGGTTGGCTGTGTCCGCTGCGTACAGCAGCGAGCCATCCGGCGAGACCGCCATCGCACCCAGTGCGGCGCCCACATTGATCAGCGTCGTGACCTTCTGACCGGTGTAGGCGTTGTAGACATCGACGTCGGAGCCGCCGGCGTGGGTGTAGACGTAGGGCCGGATGGTGTCGGCCACGAGCACCGCGCGGTCCAGCGGCAGCTTCTGCATGGCGACCGCACCAGTGGCGTCCTTCCACAGCGCCACCCGTATGACGGCGGGCGCGACACCTGTCTGGCTGCTGCTCAGCGTGACCTTGGCCTGGCTGAGTTGGCCGTTGGGCAGGCCGGACGGGTCGGCGGTGACAACCAGTTGTGACGCGCCATCCGTGCGCCCCGAGTTGGTGACAGTGAGCCAAGTGGCATCGGACGCCGCGGTCCAGGCCAGGCCTTGGTCGAAGTTGTCGCGCACCTGCAGAGTCCGGCTCAGGACCTGCCCGGTGGGCGTGCTGGCCAGGCCGACGCCCCAGACGGACGGCAGCAAGCGGCGCTGGTCGGCGTTGATCGTCACGGTCACCGCTTTGGTGAGCGTCTCGCCGTTCACGGTGGCGCGCACAGTCAGCACGGATGTTTGGGTGCCAATCGGGGCCTTCAGGGCATCGACAGACACCGCCTGCGTGGATGACGTCGTGCTCGCCTTGCCAGACGTTGTGCCGGGCAGCAGCCAAGCAGGTACATCGGTCAGGGACCAGGGCCATTCGATGTTGGTGTTCAGGCCGATGCTTAGCATCTGTGCCGAGAACTCGCGCCCCTTGGCGCCGCCGAACACCAGCGCTGTCGTGTTCGTGGACAGCGTGGGTGCCATCAGCGTCAGCTGGCTGGTCACGGTCTTGCTGGCGATGTTTGGCGAGTTCAGTGAAATGTCAGCGCTGTATTTGCCCGACTTCAGCGGGCCTTGCGTCGGATCGGGCTGCAGTGTGATGGTTCCGGGCGTGACGCCGGTCGTCGGCGACAGCTGCATCCAGGCGGCCGTCGTGCTGGCGCTCCAGTTCACGGCCTGCTGGTTGTTCAACGTGAAGGGCAAGGCCTGGGCTTGAGCGACCGAGCCGTTGACCATCGTGAAGCTCGGCACGCCGCCATTCAGCACGAACTGTCGCTCCAGGTGTTGCAGCGTGAAGTCGACACCAGCGCTCTGGCCATCTTCTGTCGTGGCGGTGATCCGTGCCTTGTAGTCGCCAGGTAGCAGGTCGTCGGAGTTCACCGTCACCACGATGTCCTGAGCCCCCGTGCCACTGTTGGTGCCGACCTGCAGCCAGCTCGCGCTGCTGCCGACGTTCCACCTCAGCTTGTCGCCGGTCAAGCGCAACGTCAGCGCTCGCGTCTTCGCTTCGCCGCTGTAGGTGGTGATGGCTGTCGGGCTCAGGCTGCTGAAGTTCAACGCCGCAATGGCTTCCTGCACGTTGAAGTCATACGGTAGAGCCACCGGCGATCCGGGGATTTGCGATGCGCAGCCAATGTCCCAGCACAGTCTGACGGCCAGCGTGCCCGTGTAGTGCCCTGCTGCCAGCAGCGCCGATGGTGTCAGGCGCGCGCTGTACTTGCCGTCCGGCAGCGCGGACAGTGCGATGTTGGGCTGGATGACCTGCTTCTCGTCGATGGCGACGGCGTACACCTTCTGCTTGAAGTCATCGGGGTATGTCGCCGTGGCTGTGACGGAGATCGGCATCGGTAGGCCTGCCCGGAAGTTGGCAGCCAGCGTGGACGGTTCAAACGTCACGGCGGCAGAGACTGCCTGTACGGTGAAGTCATAGGGCAGCGGGATTGGCGAGCCGGGGAACTGCGACGTGCAGGCGAGGTCCTTGCACAGCCGGATGGACAGGGTGCCCGTGTAGTGTCCGGCCGCCAGCACCGCCGATGGCGTGATGGTTGCGCTGTACTTGTTGGCCGATAGGGCGGACAGCCCAATGTACGGTTGGATGACCTGCTTCTCGTCGACCGCGACGACGTACACGTTCTGCTTGAAGTCCTCAGGGTGCAACGCCGTGGCCGTGACGGTGATCGGCAGCGGCTGGCCAGCGCGGAAATTGGCAACCAGCGCAGCCGGTTCAAACGTGAGTGCCGGGCCTGAACTGCCGCCGCCATCGCCGCCGCCACACGCGGCCAGCGACAGGGCCACGAACCATGAAAAAGCGCGAGTCGCCCACTGTTGGTAACGCATGCAATCCTCCCTTGTTGCGCCCGGCCCGGCCTTCACGGAAGCCGGTGCTGCGGAGTGCCGCATCGAATGCGGCGCGCATCATAGGAGGAGTTAGGTGGCGCTCTCGCTGTTGCGCCCAGGGGCGACCAATGTTCAGCTGGCGGTAATCTTCACCGCCACCGTGCCCGTCGTCGTCTGCCCCAGGTTGTTCTTGAGCGTGATGACGAGGTTGTAGCTGCCCGTTACCGGCTTGGCCCAGCTCACCCTGATGGCGCTGTTGGTGGCGGAGATGCCCATGCCCGAGGGCACGCCCGTGATTCCGATGGACAGGGACGTTGCGCCCGGCGCGCTGTAGCCGATGCTGGCGCTGAGCGCCTTGCCGGCCACGCCGCTGAGGCTGGTGGTGGCGAGCTTCGGCGCGGTGGATGAGGTGGTGGTGGTCGTCGTCGTTGTGGACGAGCCCGTGCTGGTGCTCGATGTCGTCGCGCCGCCGAGGCTGGTCAGCAGCGAGGTGACGTTGGGCGTGCCCCAGCCGGTCGGGGTGTCGTAGCCGGCCTTGGCCGCGCAGGTGGTGCAGCTGCCGTTGCTGCCCGTGGCCACGTCCTTGAAGGCTGCGGTGTAGGCGGTGGGCACGGCGCCGATCTGCTGGTAGAGCGCGGCGTGCGGCTGGCCGAGCACGGTCTTGCCGCTGGCCACGCGCAGTGCGTTGGCCACGGCGATGACGCCGGCCCATTGCGGTGTGGCGAGGCTGGTGCCGCCGGCGCTGACCCAGCGCACGGTCGTCGTGCCCGGGGCGATCACGGCGACGTACTGGCCGGAGTTGGGGTCGGCGTTGAAGGCGACGTCGGCCACCGCGCGGCGTGCGTAGCCGCCGATGCTGCCGCTCTGATAGCTGGGCAGGGCCACGTAGGCGCTGGTGCCGCCGCCTGTGCCGCTCCAGGTGGTCTCGCTGCGCGAGCCGGTGCCGCTGTAGGCCAGCGTCGTGCCGCCGACGGCGACCACCTTGCTCGACACCGAGGGCCAGGACACGGCGGCGCCGTTGTCGCCCGTGGCGGCGAGGTAGCTCATGCCGGCCGCGCCGAAGACGCCGTCGTAGCTGCTTGTCCAGCTGCCCTCGGCGGCGCCGAAGCTCATGGACACGACGCCCGCGCCCATGCGGTTGGCCAGCGCCACGGCATTGCTAAGGCTGGCGACGCCGGCGTCCGGTGCCTCGATGAGAACGATGCGTGCCAGCGGTGCGGTGGCATGGGCCCATTGCACATCGAGCGCGATCTCGGTGGCCCAGCCGCTGTCGTAGGCGGGCGCGGTGGCGGTGAGCGCGCCGGCCGTCGTGCTGTAGGCGATGACCAGCTCGCAGGCGCTGGTGGGCGCGGCGGCCAGCGGCAGCGCGGCGTTGGCAGCCAGCGTGCGGGTGGTGCAGGTGGGCAGGCCGAACTTGCTGTTGAACGCGGCCAGCTCGGCGGCGACGTTGGGGTCGTGCTTGGCGTTGACGATGTAGATCGTCTGGCCGGCACCGAGCTGAGCCGCGCTGGCCGACAGCGCCGGCAGCCCATAGGCGGCGCGGATCTGCGCTGGTGTGTAGGTCGTCACCGTGGTCGTCGCGGCCATCGGCGCGGCTTCGCCGCTGCCGTCGGCCTGCGCGCTGCGGCGCTGGCTGGCGTCCAGCGTCAGGCCCTGGGTGGCGATGTTGGCGGCGGCGAGTGCGCGGTGCGGCTCGGCCGCGTCCACGTCCGGCGGTGCTTCAAGCTCGGTGGCGGCGATATGGAAGCTGTGGCTGGCCTGCACACCGGTGCCCGGGGCGTCCAGCGTGACCGCCATTGCGACCGTGCCGGTGGCGGCACTGGCCTGGGTGGTGGTGTCCGTCGTGCCGCCGCCTCCGCAGGCGGTCAGCGCGGCCGCGGTCAGGAGGCTCAGGGGCCAGGAGAGGCGGGTGCGGGGCATGGCCGGTGTCTTGGTTGGACGAGGGCCACGCCTGACATGACCTGGGGGATACCGAGGTCCTGGCGGCCCCGCTGCCATGGCACTCGTCGTGCGGTAGGCCGGAAGCTTTGCGTCCCCGCCTTTCGACGGGTTTGCCCTCTGGGTTGGTGAACGGGCGCAGTCTAGGGTGGCCGGGTGATAAATGCCCGGCCCACCTTGTGCTGGTGTGATTTATGTCCCGTTGTGGCCGCTGGGCTCAGGCTGGCGTGATGTGGACGGCGATGCCGCTGAGCACGGCGTTGCCCGACAGCGGGTCGCGCGCCGTGTCGTCCAGCAGCGCGTTCATGTTCACGCCCGGCCGCTCGCGCGCCACGCCCAGCTTCACGCCATCGAGGTCATGCCCCCAGCCATGCGGCAGGCTTACCACGCCGGGGCTCATGTCGGCACTGCGCTCGACACGCGCGACCAGTTCGCCGACAGAGCTCTTCACCTTGGCGAACTTGCCCAGCCCCAGCCGCTCGGCGTCGCCCGGGCGGACGAGCAGCGTGCAGCGCTCCGGTCCCTTGGCGAGGATGGGCAGGTTGTGCATCCAGCTGTTGCCAGAGCGCGTGTCGCGGCGGCCGATGAGGCTGAAGGCGGGCGCCGGCTCGGCCTTGACGTGGGCGAGGTCGGCCAGCACGGCGGGCGGCGCCAGCTCGATCTTGCCGCTGGGCGTGCGCAGCACTTCGGGGATGCGTGGCTGCAGCGCGCCGAGGTCCACGCCGCCGCCGTCGACGGTGCTGGCGGCTTTGACCTTGGCGAGGTTGAGGCCGCCAGGCTGGCGGCCGAACTGGTCGCCGTAGGGGCCGATGCGCAGCTGCAGGTCGATGAGCCGCTCGGGGCCGCGCCAGGGCTGCAGCGCGGCCAGCATGGCGGGCGTCTGGTCGCCGGCGAAGCGGCGCACATCGGCCTCGATGGCTTCATCGTCGAGCTGCGCCACGTCCACGCCGGTGCCGCGGCCTTCCAGCAGCGCGCACAGCTTCAAGATCGTCTGCCACTCCTGCGGCGTGCCGGCTGCGGCGTTGAACACCGGGCCGGAGAAGCGCGCGTGGTTGCGGTGGCTGAGCTGCGGAAAGGCGACGTCGAAGTGCAGATCCTCCAGCGGCGACAGCCCCGGCAGGATGACGTCGGCGTGGCGGGTCGTCTCGTTGACGTAGATGTCCAGGCTCAGCATGAAGTCCAGCTGTTCCAGCGCCTTCGCGATGCGCGGCCCGCCGGGCGCGGACAGCACCGGGTTGCTGGCGATGGTGATGAGCGCCTTCACCTGGCCGGCGCCCGGCGTCTGGATCTCCTCGGCCAGCACGGTGATGGGCAGCTCGCCGAACACCTCCGGCGCGCCGGACACGCGGCTCTGGCGCCGGCCCGTCGTGACGCCCTTGCCGTTGCCGGGCTTGCCCTGCGTGTTGGGCGCGAAGGCCGCGGCCTTGGCAAACATTGCGCCGCCCTCGCGGTCGAGGTGGCCGGTCAGCACGTTGAGGAGATCGACGAGCCAGGAGTTGACGGTGCCGAAGCGCGTGGTGCAGGTGCCGATGCGGCCGTAGACGGCGGCGCGCTTTGCTTCGGCCAGGTCGCGGGCGAGGCGGCGCTGCGTCTCGGCGGGAATGCCGCAGCCGGCTGCCGTCGCCTCGGGCGGGAACGGCGCGACGGCGGCGCGCGCTTCGTCCAGCCCGTTGACATGCGGCGCCAGGCGGCCGAGGTTGACCAGGCCTTCGTCGAACAGCGTGTGCGCGATGCCGGCCAGCAGCAACGTGTCGCCGCCGGGCCGGATCGGCAGATGCTCGTCGGCCGCCGCGGCCGTCTCGCTGCGGCGCGGGTCGACGACGACGATGCGCCCGCCGCGCGCGCGCATGGCCTTGGCCTTGCCGCGATAGTCGGGCACCGTCCACAGGCTGCCATTGCTGACCATCGGGTTCGCGCCCAGGATGAGCAGGTAGTCGCAGCGTTCGATGTCTGGGAGCGGGATGCTGAGCCAGTGGCCGAACATCAGCCCCGCGCTGAGCTGCTTGGGCATCTGGTCCAGCGTGGAGGCGCTGAACACGTTGCGCGAACCCAGGGCCTTCACGAGGCGCGGCGTGTAGGCCAGCAGGCTGACCTTGTGCGCCGCCGGGTTGCCGATGCTCAGCGCCACCGCGTCCGCGCCGTGCTCGCGGTGCAGCGGCAGCAGCCGGCGCTCGATTTCGGCGAAGGCCTCGTCCCAGCTGGCCTCGACGAACACGCCGTCCCGCTTAACCAGCGGCGTGCGCAGCCGGTCCGGGTCTTCGTGCAAGTCCTTCAGGCTCACGCCCTTGGGGCACAGATAGCCCTGGCTGAACACATCGCGCTCGGCGCCGCGGATGGCGACGACGCGGGCGCCGTCGGTCTTCACCTCCAGCCCGCAGCAGGCCTCGCACAGCGGGCAGATGCGGTAGTGGCTGTCGGGCATGGCGGGTCTCCTGGCGCAAGGGGCGGCCGGTCAGCTTAGTGGCGCCGGCACGGCAGC
>JACCDS010680322.1_pt1 | contig 22476 bp, 22 predicted proteins | sample 7446441 | NCBI WGS metagenome assembly JACCDS01 (sample SAMN15323445, study PRJNA562643) | freshwater metagenome | isolation source: river surface water | place: USA:Blue River Watershed | collected 2017-08-17 | reverse complement strand
GCTACACCTACTTTGTGCCCGATGTGGCCTACCACATCACCAAGTGGGAGCGCGGCTTTGCGCGCGTGGTCAACATCCAGGGCACCGACCACCACGGCACGATTGCCCGCGTGCGCGCCGGCCTGCAAGCCGCCGACGTGGGCATCCCGGTGGGCTACCCCGACTACGTGCTGCACACCATGGTGCGCGTGATGCGCGGCGGCCAGGAAGTCAAGATCTCCAAGCGCGCCGGCAGCTACGTCACCCTGCGCGACCTCATTGAGTGGACGAGCAAGGACGCGGTGCGCTTTTTCCTGCTCTCGCGCAAGCCCGACACCGAGTATGTGTTCGACGTGGACCTGGCGGTGCAGAAGAACAACGACAACCCGGTCTACTATGTGCAGTACGCGCATGCGCGCATCTGCTCGGTGCTGAGCGCCTGGGGCGGCGATCGCGCCAGCCTGGCGCAGGCCGACCTGTCGCCGCTGACCGGTCGCGAGGCGCAGGCCCTGATGCTCAAACTGGCCCAATACCCCGCCATGCTGCGCGCGGCGGCGCAGGACTTTGCGCCGCACGATGTGAGCTTTTACCTGCGCGAGCTGGCCTCGCTCTACCACAGCTACTACGACGCCGAGCTCATCCTGGTGGAGGACGAGGGGCTGCGCCTGGCACGCCTGGCCCTGGTGGCCGCCACGGCGCAAGTCCTGCACAATGGCCTGGCCATGCTGGGGGTGAGTGCCCCTGAGAAAATGTGAGGACATCATGAGCACCCCTACGCAACGCGGCAGCACCCTCACCGGCGTCATCATTGGCCTGGTGGTGGGCCTGGGCGTGGCCCTGGCCGTGGCCCTCTACGTGAGCAAGGTCCCGCTGCCCTTCTCGGGCAAGACCATCTCGCGCACCGCCGAGCAGGAGGCCCAGGAAGCCGCACGCAACAAGGACTGGAACCCCAACGGCCTGCTGCAACCCAAGGCACCGGCCTCCACCCCAGAGGCACCGCCCGCCGAGACTGCACCAGCTGCACCAGCCGCACCAGCCGCACCAGCGGCCCCTGCAGCCCCGGCCGCAATGCCTGCCCCGGCGGCCGCGCCGGCAGCGCCCAGCACGCCCCCTCCTGCGGCCGAGGCCACCGAAGCTGGCAAAAAGGCGTCTGGCCTGAGCACGCCCGCCCAACCCGCCGCCGCCGATCCTTTCGAGTATTTTGTGCAGGTGGGCGCTTTCCGCAGTGCCACCGAGGCCGAAGCCCAACGTGCACGCCTGACCCTGCTGGGCCTTGAAGCCAAGGTCAGCGAGCGCGAACAATCCGGTCGCACCGTGTTTCGGGTGCGCCTGGGCCCTTATGCGCAAAAAGCCGCGGCCGAGCGGGTGCAGACCCGCTTGTCCGAGCAGCAAATCGAGCACACGCTGGTGCGTGTGCAACGCTGATTTTTTCTGAGACCGCCATGCAACGTCGACAGCTCTCTCTTGGCGCCTTGGGCGCTGCTGCTTTGGGCGCTTTGCCCTGGGCCCCAGCCCTGGCGCAAGACTTTCGCCCGGGGCGCGACTACCTGACACTGGACAAGCCCTTGGCCACCGACGCCGGGCCAGGTCAGGTCGAGGTGATCGAGTTCTTCTGGTACTCGTGCCCGCACTGCAATGCCTTCGAGCCTGCCTTCGAGAAGTGGCGCAAAAGCGTGCCCAAATCGGTGCTGGTGCGCCGCGTGCCCGTGGCGTTTCGCGCCGACTTCGAGCCGCAGCAGCGCTTGTTCTACGCCCTGGAGGCCATGAACCTGATCGACAGCCTGCATGCCAAGGTGTTCGAGGCCATCCATGTGCAAAGGCTGTCGCTCAAAAACGAAGCGGAGATCACCGACTGGATCGCTCGCCAGGGCGTCAACGCCAGCGCCTTTGGTCAGGCCTTCAAGTCATTTGGCGTGACGAGCAAGGTCAAGCGCGCGGTGCAACTGCAAAACGACTACCGCGTCGAGGGCGTGCCATCGCTGGGCGTGGCCGGGCGCTACTACACCGATGGCTCCATGACCGGCAGCATGGAGCGGGCCATGCAAGTGGTGCAACACCTGATCGCACGCTCCTTGCCCGCCGCGCCGGCCAAGCCTGCCAAAAAATAAGGGCGACGGCGCCAACGCCTGGGCCTGCCAAGGCGCCAGGCTTTGCCTCTACAATCGCCGCATGCGGCGCACTACAGCAAGTTTCATGCCTTACACCCCAAGCCCAGGCCCCAAACCGGCCTCACGGGGTGTTTGTCACCGTGTCTGGCAGGCCCTGTGGCTGGCCTTGCCGCTGGCGCTGGCGCAAGCGCCAGCCTTGGCCGAAAAAGCCGATCGCGACAAGCCCATGCAGATCGAGTCGGACCAACTCAAGCATGACGAACAGCGCAAGCTGACGGTGTTCACTGGCAAGGTGATCGCCCTCAAGGGCACGATCGTGATGCGCGCCGACCGCGTCGAGGTGCAGCAAAACGACAAGGGCCAACAGGTCACCCAATTGTTTGCTGCAGCGGGCGAACGCATCTTCTACCGGCAAAAACGCGAAGGGCTCAACGAGTTCATCGAAGGCGAGGCGGTGCGCGCCGTCTACGACGAGCCGCGCGATCTGCTCACGCTGTACGAGCGCGCCGAGATGCGCATCCTGCGCAGCAACCAGCAGGTTGACGTGGTGCAGGGACAAACCATTGTGTACCACCAGCAGACCGAGCAGATGCAGGTCGATGGCCGCACCCCTGGCAGCGGCAATGCCGCGCCGCGTGTGCGCGCGGTGATCAATCCCAAGGCACAGGATGCGACCCCGGCCCCCGTGCCCGATTTGCGCTTGCAAACCGCGCCGGCCGGCAAACGCCCATGAGTGCGGCCGACACCGGGCGCCTGCAGGCCCTGAACCTGCGCAAGGCCTATGGCAGTCGCACCGTGGTGCACGACGTGTCGGTCGACATCCAGCAAGGCGAGGTGGTGGGCCTGCTGGGGCCCAACGGCGCCGGCAAGACCACCTCGTTTTACATGCTGGTGGGCCTGGTGCGCGCCGACGGTGGTCAGATCCTGATCGATGGTCAAGATGTCACCCGCATGGCCATGCACCGGCGCGCGCGCATGGGCCTGTCCTATCTGCCGCAGGAAGCCTCGATTTTTCGCAAGCTGAGCGTGGCCGACAATGTGCGTGCGGTGCTGGAGTTGCAGCAAGACGCCGAGGGCCGCTCCTTGCGCCCCGAGCAGGTGCGCGAGCAACTGGCGCGGCTGCTGGCAGAGCTGCGCGTGGACCACCTGGCCGAAAGCCCGGCGGTGGCGCTCTCGGGCGGCGAGCGCCGGCGCGTGGAAATTGCCCGCGCCCTGGCCACCGAGCCGCGCTTTATCCTGCTGGACGAGCCCTTTGCCGGCATCGACCCGATTGCGGTGATCGAGATCCAGCGCATCATTGCGTTCTTGCGCCAGCGCGGCATCGGGGTGCTGATCACCGACCACAATGTGCGCGAGACCCTGGGCATTTGCGACCGGGCCTACATCATCAGCGAAGGCCGTGTGCTGGCCAGCGGCAAGCCGTCCGACATCGTCGACAACCCCGACGTGCGGCGCGTGTACCTGGGCGAGCATTTCCGGATGTGAGCATGCCCCCTTGCCTCGCGCGGCCCCGGAGGTCCGCATGAAAGCCGGCCTCTCGCTGCGCATGTCGCAGCACCTGGCGCTCACGCCGCAGTTGCAGCAATCGATTCGCCTGCTCCAGCTCTCCACCCTGGAGTTGCAGCAGGAGATCGAGCAGATGCTGGACGACAACCCCTTTCTGGAAGCCAATCCCGACGAAGCGCCGCAAGAGGCGCTGGGCCTGGCGCAGGACGACGCGCATGTGAGCCTGGGCGACCGCCTGAGCGAGCAAGCCGAGCAGGGCGGCAGTGAGGACGCACCCGACAGCGGGGCCGACGAGGTGGTCAGCGGCGTGGCCGAGAGCTGGGAGGGCGACGGCAGCCTGGAGATGAACGCCCACGACAGCGAGTGGGGCGGTGATGCCATGCCCGCGCAGGCCGACCCCGAGGACGATCTGGCCAGCGCCATCGAGCTGGCGCGCAGCGCCCCATCGCTGGCCGAGGCCCTGCTGCAGCAGGCGCGCTGCCTGCGCCTGTCGGCGCTGGATCGGGCAGCGCTGGAGTTCCTGATCGGCTCGCTTGACGACGATGGCTATCTGGCCGATTCGCTCGAGGACCTGGCCGCATCACTGGCCGGCGACGACCTGGAAGCCCGCGAGGCCCTGCAAGAGCGCTTTGTGATGGCCCTGCACCTCTTGCAATCGATGACGCCCACCGGCGTGGGCGCGCGCGACCTGCAAGAGTGCCTGCTGTTGCAACTGCGCGAGCGCCAAGGCGCGCAGGCACACGACCCCGCCGTTGCGGCGGCGCTGGCCCTGGTGCGCTGCGACATGGCCTTGCTGGCGCGGCGCGACATGCGCAAGCTGGCGCAACAGGCGGGCCTGAGCGATGCGCAGGTGCGCTTGGGCCTGCAGTGCATCGGTGGTCTGGAGCCCAAGCCCGGCCGCGCCTTTGTCGATGTCGAGCGCCAGATCGTGGTGCCCGATGTGATCGTCAGCCCCCAGGGCCGCAGCCCGGGGCGCTTTCGGGTGCAGCTCAACCCCGATGTCATGCCGCGCCTGCGCGTCAACGACATCTACGCCCAGGTGCTGCGCGGCCACAAGGGCGAGGCGGTGCAAGGCCTGCAGCAGCGCCTGCAAGAGGCACGCTGGTTCATCAAAAACATCCAGCAACGCTTTGACACCATCTTGCGGGTCTCGCGCGCCATCGTCGAGCGGCAAAAGCAGTTTTTGCAGCACGGCGAGCTGGCCATGCGCCCGCTGGTGCTGCGCGAAATTGCCGACGAGCTGGGCCTGCACGAATCGACCATCAGCCGCGTCACCACCGCCAAGTACATGGCCACGCCGCAAGGCACTTTCGAACTGAAATACTTCTTTGGCTCGGGCCTGGGCACCGACAGCGGCAGCGCCACCTCCAGCACCGCCGTGCGCGCGCTGATCCGCCAATTCATCAGCGCCGAAAACCCGGCGCGGCCGCTGTCGGACAATCAGCTGGCCGACATGCTCAAAGAGCAAGGCATCGACTGTGCCCGCCGCACCGTCGCCAAATACCGCGAGGCGCTGAAAATCGCGCCCGCCAACCTGCGCAAAGCCTTGTGAGGCGCGCCCACCCACCGGATACCGATTGCCGTGAACGATCTTGAACTGTTTCTGCCCTGCGCCGCCGGCGTCGAGCCCTGGCTGGCCGACGAGGCGCAGCGCATCACCGGCCTGGGCCCGAGCGAGGTGCTGGCCACGCGCACCGGCGTGCAGGTGCGCGCCACCTGGCGCGACGCCATGCTGCTCAACCTGCACAGCCGCCTGGCCCAGCGCGTGCTGGTGCGCCTCTCGCACACCCCATACCGGCAGGAGCAGGACCTGTACGAAGCGGCCAGCGCCGTGGCCTGGGAAATCTGGTTCCAGACCCGGCAGACCTTTCGCATCGACATCACCGCCCAGCGCAGCCCGCTCAAGAGCCTGAACTTTGCCGCGCTGCGCATCAAGGACGCGGTGGCCGACCGCTTTCGCAACCGCCTGGGCGAGCGCCCCAGCGTGGACACCCTGCGCCCCGATGTGCGCCTGTACGCGCACCTGACGGCCGAGTACCTCTCGCTCTACATCGACACCTCGGGCGAGCCGCTGTTCAAGCGCGGCTGGCGCGCCGACAAGGGCGACGCGCCCCTCAAGGAAACACTGGCCGCGGCCATGATCGCGGCCAGCGGCTGGGACGCCCAACAGCCCTTCTACGACCCTTGCTGCGGCAGCGGCACGCTGCCCATCGAGGCCGCGCAAATTGCCTGTGGGATGGCGCCAGGCAGCCAGCGCCGCTTTGGCTTTGAGCGCTTGCTGCCGCACCAGGCGCATGTGTGGCGCGACCTGTGGGAGAAGGCCCGAGCCCAGGAACACGCGCCCACCGCGCCGGTCTACGGCAGCGATGTGGCGCACCGCATGGTCGACTTTGCCGAGCGCAACGCCGAACGCGCGGGGGTGGCCAAGGCCTTGCAACTGCGCGGCGGCGACGCGCTGCAGCGCATGCCGCCTTGCGACACCCCGGGGGTGATGCTGCTCAACCCCCCCTACGGCGAGCGCATTGCCGCGGCCGGTGTGGCCGGCGTGGGGCGCGAGGGCTTTGTGCCGGGGCGCCTGGCCGCGGCGCGCAGCGGCCGCGAGCAGGCCGAGGGCGAGGACGGCGGCGACTTCTTTTTGCAGCTGGCCGCGCACTGGAAGCGCCACTACGGCGGCTGGACCGCCTGGATGCTCAGCCCCGACCCCAAGCTGCCCGGCCGCATGCGCCTGAAGGAAAGCCGGCGCGTGCCCATGTGGAACGGCCCCATCGAATGCCGCCTGATGCGCTTTGACCTGAGCCCGCCGCGCCCGCGCGAGGCGGCTGCGCCCCCCGAGGCCGCATGACGCCCACCGTGCTCGACACCAACATCGTGCTGGACCTGTGGGTCTTTGAGGACCCGCGGGTGCAGGGCCTGCGCGAGGCGCTGGCCCAGGCGCAGCTCGACTGGCTGGCCAGCGCCCCGATGCGCGAGGAGCTCTCCCGCGTGCTGGCCTACCCGCACATCGCCGCCCGCCTGCAGCAGCGCGGCCTGCCCGCCGCCGAGCTGCTGGCCCGCTTTGACCGGCACAGCCGCTGCCTGCCCGATGCGCCGCGCGCGCCCTATGTGTGCAAGGACCCCGACGACCAGAAGTTCATCGACCTGGCGGTGCAACACCGCGCACAGCTGCACAGCAAGGACAAGCAGGTGCTGCGCATGAAAAACCGCCTGGCCCGCTGCGGCGTGGCCCTCAATCCCCCCCATCCAACGCCCCAACCGGAGGCCCCCGCCCCATGAGCACCCCCACCCCCACCGCCGCGCTGAGCGCGCAGGACTTTGACACCCTGGACGACCTGCTCGATGACCTGCGCACGCGCAACGAGGAAACCCCGCAGTGGGAATTCTGCGAAGGCTTTCTGGCCGCGCTGGTGTGCTGCCGCCGCGCCATTGCCGAGGACGAGTGGCTGCCGGTGCTGCTGGGCCTGGACGAGGGCGGCGACTTTGCCACGCCGGCTCAACGCGCGCAGTTCCTGGACCTGTGGCAGCGTCGCATGGCCGAGGTGCGCCAGGCCCTGGACACGCCGGTCGAATCGCTCGACCAGGACGCCGCCTACGCGCCCGAGGTGATGGATGTGCGCGGCGCGCTGGCCAGCCTGCCCCCCGAGGAGCGCGCCGAGATCGCCGACGAGGAAATCCCGGCCTTTGCCCAGGTGTGGGCGCTGGGCTTCATGTACGCCATCGAGAACTGGCCCGACGAGTGGGCCCCGCCGCGCGACCGCGAGGCCGCCCGCTGGCACGACAGCGCCATCGAGGCCATCGTGGCCCTGACCGAGGACGACCCGCACGAGCCCACCCTCTCGGCCCTGAGCGAGGACGGGCCGCCCAGCGTGAGCGAACACCGCCTCAATGCCTACGGCGAGGCGCTGTGGGCGGTCTACGACCTGCGCGACATCTGGCGCCAGATCGGCCCGCGGGTGACGCAGGTCATCAAGGCCCCCACGCCGGGCCGCAACGACCTGTGCAGCTGCGGCAGCGGCAAGAAGTTCAAGCGCTGCTGCGGCGCCTGAGCGCGGCGCGCCAATGGGGTTTGCCCGCTTTTGCGGGCCGCCCGCGCATGGCAGCATGCCAGCCTGCGCCGCCCGCACGATGGCGGCGTTTTGTTCAGGAGCTGCACATGATTCAACGTCGTCTTTGTCTGGCCGCCGCGTTGCTGGCCGTCTCGGTGGGCAGCTGGGCCCAAGGCGCCTGGCCCAACCGGCCGGTCAAGATCGTGGTCCCCTTCGCCCCTGGCGGCACCACCGACATCCTGGCGCGGGCCATCGCGCCCGATCTGGCCAAGGCCTTTGGCCAGCCCTTTGTGATCGAGAACAAGGCCGGTGCCGGCGGCAATCTGGGTGCCGAGCAGGTCGCCAAAGCCCCAGGTGACGGCCACACCTTGCTGATGGGCACGGTGGGCACGCACGGCATCAACCGCGCCCTGTACGCGCGCCTGCCCTACGACCCCTTCAAAGACTTTGTGCCCATCACCCTGGTCGCGGGCGTGCCCAATGTGATGGTCATCAACGCCGACCTGGCCGCGAGCCAGCGCATCAACACCGTGCGCGACTTCATCGCCTACGCCAAAGCCAATCCGGGCCAGCTGAACATGGCCTCGAGCGGCAACGGCACCTCGATCCACCTGGCCGGCGAGCTGTTCAAGACCATGACCGGCACCAACCTCACGCACGTGCCCTTTGCCGGCTCGGGCCCGGCCCTGCTCAGCCTGGCCGGCGGCAATGTGCAGGTGATGTTTGACAACCTGCCCTCGGCCATGCAGCTGATCAAGGCGGGCAAGATCAAGGCCCTGGGCGTGACCAGCGCGGTGCGCTCGGCGGCCCTGCCCGATCTGCCCACGGTGGAAGAGGCCGGTGGACTCAAGGGCTTTGAGGCCAGCAGCTGGTTTGGCCTGCTGGCCCCGGCGGGCACCCCGCCCGATGTGGCCCAGCGCATCCAGCAAGAGGTGGCCCGCTCGCTGGCCAGCCCGGCCATGAAAGAGCGCCTGACCACCCTGGGCGCCATCCCCAGCGGCAACACCCCGGCGCAGTTCGCCGCCCTGATCGAGGCCGAGCACCGCAAGTGGGCCGAGGTCGTCAAGGCCTCGGGCGCGCGCGTCGACTAAGCGCTGGGCGGCTCGGCCAGCAGGGCCTGCAGCGGCGCCTTGAGCACCTTGCCCAGCGCGCTTTTGGGCAGCTGCGGCAAAAAGGCCACGCGCCGCGGCAGCTTGAAGCGCGCGATGCGGTCCTGCAGATGCGCGAGCACCGCATCGGCCTGCAGCGCCGCGCCCATGGCGTCGTCGCTGCGCACCAGCACCGCCACCGGCACCTCGCCCCAGCGCGGGTCGGGCATGCCCACCACCGCACACTCGGCCACGCCCGGCAGCGTCACCAGCAGGTTCTCGATTTCGGCGGGGTAGATGTTCTCGCCGCCGCTGATGATCATGTCCTTGCTGCGCCCCACGATGTGCAGACAGCCGTCGGCGTCCTGCACGCCCAGGTCGCCGGTGCCAAACCAGCCGTCCTGCAGGCCCACGCCCGTGCGCCCGCTCGGGTCCCAGTAACCGCGCATCAGGTTGGCCGCGCGCAGCCAGACCTCGCCGGTCTGCCCGCTGGGCACCTCCTGGCCTTGCGCGTCGCGCAGCTGCAGCTGGGCCTCGGGCTGGGGCCAGCCGGCCGCGCCCGCGCGCGCCTGTGCATCGGGCAGGCGCAGCACCACCGACACCGGCCCGGTCTCGGTGGTGCCATACACCTGGCCCACCGGCACGCCGCGCACATGGAAGGCCGCCAGGTAGGGCAGCGGAATCGTCGACGAACCGGTCATCATGCCGCGCAAGCCCGACAGGTCGGTGCGTTCCCAGTCGGGGTGTGACTGCACCGCGCGCAAGGTGGCGGGCACCAGCAGCGACAGGGTCGGCCGGGTCAGGGCCATTTCCTGCAGCCAGGCGCCGGCCTCGAAGCGGTCGTGCAGCACCACCTCCAGACCAAACAACAGGGCTGGCAAGGTCTGGATGCACAGGCCGCCCACATGGAACAGCGGCAGGCAGGACAGCACGCGGTCGCCTGGCACAAAGCCGTGCGCCCAGGCGCTGGCGCGTGCATTGGCCAGCAGCGTCGCCTGCGTGTGCACCGCGCCCTTGGCGCGCCCGGTGGTGCCCGAGGTGTAGACCAGCAGCACGGGCATGTCGGCCTGCACTGCCGGCCGCATCAGGCCACGCGGCGAGGCCTGCTCGATCAGGGCTTCCTGCGGACACACCGCACGCCCCGGCGCGGCCAGCGCCTGGGCCGCCGTGGCGTGCGCCGCGTCGTGCACCAGCAAGCGGGCCTGGGCGTCGTCCAGCACCTGCGCCAGCTCGGGCAGGGCCAGGCGGTAGTTGAGCGGCACCAGCATCGCGCCCAAGCGCGCGCAGGCAATCAGGGCCACCAGCTGCAGCTCGTGGTTCAGGCCCAGCCAGGCCACGCGGTCGCCCACCCCCACGCCCCAGCGCGCCTGCAGATGCCCCGTCATGCGCTCGATGCGGCGCCACAAGCGGGCGCGGTCGCTCTGCATGGGCTGCGCCGCCGGTGCAGCGCCCAGCTGGCGCCAGCGCAAGGCCAGTTGATCGGGCTGGGCCTGCGCCAGCTCGGCCAGCCGCGCGGCCAGCGGGCTGCTTTCCTGGCCGGGGTTCATGCGTCGGTTTCGCCAGGCTCGTACAGGGCTTCGCGGCCAATGCGGTCCATGCACAGCTCGGCCGTCCAGGGCAGCATCAGGGAGCCGCAGCGCGCGTCGCGGTACAGGCGCTCCAGGGGCAGCGACTTGAGCATCGACTGCCCGCCGCAGGTGCGAATGGCCAGACGCGCCAGGTCCTGCGCGTTCTCCATGATGGTGAACTGCGCCGCATAGGCGCGCAGCCGCGTCGATTTGGACGGGTCCACCCGCGCGTCCTCGATGGCGCGCAAAAACAGATTGCGCGTCTGCTCGAGCTTGATGAACATCTCGGCCACCGCCACCTGCTTGGTCGCAAACTGGCGGCGTTTGACCGGGCCGGTGCCGGGCACCTCGCCCCGCAGATAGGCCACCGTGAAATCGTAGGCCGCCTGCGCAATGCCCATATAGGTCGGCGAGAGCGTCATGAACATGTGCGGCCAACGGCTGGCGGCCTGGAAGTACAGGCCTTGCGGCATCAGCGCCGCGTCCTCGGGCACCCACACATCTTCAAAGACCAGGGTGCGCGAGACGGTGGCGCGCATGCCCAGCGGGTCCCACTCGCCCTCGACCCGCAGGCCCGGCGCGGTGCGCGGGATCGCCAGGTACAGGGTGTCGCGGCGCGAGAGATCGGCGCCCTCTTTTTTCTCGGTGCACAGCACACCAAAAAAATCGGCCGCGTCCGACAGCGAGGCAAAGATCTTGCGGCCGTTCACGCGCCAGCCACCCGGAACCTTGACCGCGGTGGTGCCAAAGGCCACCGACCCGGCGGCGGCGGGCCCGCCTTCCGAGAAGGGCTGGGCATAGATGGCGCCATCGCGCACCACCCGCGCAAAGTGCACCGACTGGTGCGCGCGGTGCTGCGCGCGCTGCTCGGGCGTCATCTCCAGGTCTTCCGACAACAAGCCGCTCCAGAGCGTGGTGCAGACGTGCATGTTGAAGGTGAGCGCGGTGGCGCCGCAGTAGCGGCCGATCTCGGCCGAGACCATGGCATAGGTGGCGTAATCAGCCCCCAGGCCGCCATGCGCCTTGGGCACGCACAAGGCCAGCAGGCCCGCCTCGCGCATGTCGTCGTAATTGGCAAACGGAAACGCGGCCTCGCGGTCGAGTTGCGCGGCGCGCGGCGCAAACTTCTCGCGCCCCAGTCGGCGCGCCAGCGCCATCAGCGCACGCTGCTCGTCGGTCAAGGGGTAGTCGTCGCCGCAGATCGGCATGGTGCGGTCTACAGGGTTTGCGGTCTCGGTGCTCATCCTCATCTCCTGGGGGACAGGGCCGGCGCCAGGCCGGCCAGAAACTCATCCAATGCGGCCATGAAGGCCTCGGGCTGCTCGTAGTGCAGCAAGTGACCGGCCTGTGCCAGACAGGCGTAGCGCGCGCCCGGCATCTTGGCGGCCATGCGCTGCATGACCTGGGGCGAGGCCGTGCGGTCGTGCTCGGCGGCCAGGCACAGCACCGGCACCGTGACCGTGGGCAGGGCCTGGCGCTGCTCAAAGCGCACCAGGGCCTGCAAGGCCTGCAGGTACGCCGCTGGTGCGATCGAGGCCATGTGTGCACAGGCCGGCGCCAGGCGCTCGGCCGGCGTGCCGGGGGCGGCCATGGTGGGCACCAGGCGCTCGGCCACCTGCGCCATGGACTGGCCGGCCTCCAGGGGGGCCAGTCGCTGGGCCAGAAACTGCTGCTGGAAATCGCCGTCGCCGTGGCCAAACGCCGGGCTGGTGGCCGCCAGCAGCATGGCGGCAATGCCCTCGGGTGCGTCGGCCCAGGCCTGCAGGGCCACCATGCCGCCCAGGCTGTGGCCCACCAGCACCGCCTGCGTCACGCCCTTGTGGCGCCGCAGCTGGTGCAGGGCCTGCGCCAGCGCGGCCATGTCGCTTGCGGCCAAAGCGGGGCTGCGGCCATAGCCGGGCATGTCCCAGGCGATGCTGCGCCAGCCCTGCTCGGCCAGGTGCGTCTGCACCGCGTGCCAGCCCGCCGCGCGGCCGCCAATGCCGTGCAGCAGCAGCACCGCCTGCGACGCATCCGCCGGGCCCATGTCGATGGTATCGGGCAGCATGTGCACCACCTTCAGCCGGCCAAGGCGGCCAGCGCCTCGTGCTGCACCTGTCCGGCCTGCACCACCGCCTGCCCATCCAGCGCCACGGTGCAGGCGCGCAGGGGCAGATCAAAGTGACCCAGGGTGTGGCGACCGGCCACCTCGTTGGCGCCGGTCGAGTACAAAAAGTTGCCGGCAAAGGCGCGCAGCTCGGTGCCGTTGCAATCGCGCTTGTCGTAGAAGCTGAGCGCGTCCCAGCGCGCCGCCGGGTTCAGGCCAAAGCCCACATGCGAGACCGCATAGCAGGCGCGGTGTCCCTCGGCCTGCTCCCAGGCCTGCCAGTAGCCGCGCATCAGCTCGGCATCGACGCCCTGGCCGTCGATGGCGACCACATGGTCGTCCTCGATCTGCAAGCGCACCGGCTCGCGCAGGTATTGCTTGAAGGTCAGGTTCACATCGCCCGGCGCCAGCACCAGCGTGCCCTGCACGCTGCCCGCCGCCGGAAAGGCCAGGGCCAAGCCGCCCGGCCAGTGCGAGACCATGCCCGCGCGTTGCGCATAGCCCCACACCCCGCCCACCACCGCGCGCTGCAGGCTGACCCGCAAATCGGTGCCCGCGTCCGAGGTGACGTGCATGTGCTGGGCCCCCTTGAGCGCCTTCATGGCACGGCGCACCAGCGGCTCCAGGGCCGGGTCGGGCAGGGTGCGCTCCAGGATCTCGGGGTGCTCGTTCGAGACCATGAACACGCGCGGGCGATGCCCGTCGGCGCCTTGCAAAATCTGCGGCAGCTCGGGCGCGTGCAAGAGCCCCTCGACCGTGCAGTCGACCACCAGGCCCACCCGCTGCAAGCTGGCCACCACCGGCGCCAGGCCGGCAATCGCATCACTCGCCCCCGTCGAGCGCACCGGCGCGGGCGCCGTCAGCGCCGGGGTGGTGAGCGTGAGGTCGAACACCCGGGCGCCCAGGCGCTCGAGCGCCAGCCGCGCCAGCTGCACATTGACCGGGCGCGATTGCGTCTCGGACAACACCACCGCCACCTCGCCGGGCTGCACCTGGCACTGCGCGAGGGCGCGCTCAAATGCCAGCAGCCACTTGTGCTCGATTCTCTCGACCAACATGCCTGTCTCCTCTGGGGCCATGAAAACCCGATGTACCGTGCGCTTCAGTTTATATGAAAATTCATGTAAAACAAACCGCCATGAACCGCCCACCGCTTGCCCATCCCCCTGCCCGCACCGCGCTGGCACCCGACTTTGACGCGCTGCATTTTCGGCAGGCGCTCGGGCGCTTTGCCACTGGGGTGACCGTCATCACCACCCGGGTGCCCGGCACCGATCCAGCGCGCACCGACAGCGCGGCCTTTGTCGGCATCACCGCCAGCTCCTTCAACACCGTGTCGCTCGACCCGCCGCTGGTGCTCTGGAGCCTGGGTGCCAAGGCCAACAGCCTGCCGCTGTTCCATGCCGGCTCGCACTACGCCATCCATGTGCTGGCGGCCGACCAGCTCGATCTGTGCCAGCGCTTTGCGCGCGGCCAAGGCGACCGCTTTGAGGGCCTGTCCTGGCGCCTCGGTCAGGCGGGGGTGCCCCTGCTCGATGGGGTGCTGGCCTGGTTCGAGTGCCACAACCGAAGCCGCTACGAAGAGGGCGACCATGTGATCTTTGTGGGCGAGGTCGAGCGCTGCGGCCTGGCGCCGGCGCGCGCGCCATTGCTTTTCCAGGGCGGCGCCTTCCACACCACGCAGGCGCTGGGGCAGCCATGAGCGCGGGCTTTATCGACGACTACCTGCCCTATCTGCTGGCACGCGCGAGCCACCGCATCTCGAGCGAGTTCCATGCGGTGGTCGCGCAAAGCGGGCTGAGCCCGCTGGAGTGGCGCGTGCTGGCCAGCCTCTCGGGCCGGGTCGAGCGCAGCATCGGCGAGTTGGCGCAAATCGTGCTGGCGCAGCAGCCCACCGTCACCAAGCTGGTCGTGCGCATGGAGGCGCAAGGGCTGCTGGTGCGCCGCGCGGGCCCGACCGATCGGCGCCAGGCCCTGGTGCGCCTGAGCCCGGCGGGTCGGCGCAAGGTGGCGCCCCTGTTGCGCCGCGCCCGCACGCACGAACGCCAGGTGCTGGCGGCCTTGGGCCCCGCGCACGCGCAAGACCTCAAGCGCGTGCTCGACGCGCTGATCACGCCGCCCGCTTAAGCCGGGTCGGGCACCACGGCGGTGGCCTCGATCTCGACCTGCGCGCGGTCTTCCAGCAGATCGGCCACCTGCACCAGCGTCATCACCGGGTAGTGCTGGCCCATGATCTCTTGGTAGACCTGGCCCAGCTCGCGCGCGCGCGCCAGGTACACCTGTTTGTCGACCACATACCAGGTCATGCGCACCACATGCTGCGGGCCAGCCTGCGCGCAGGCCAGGGTGTCCAGCACATTGCGCAAGGCCTGGCGGCACTGGGCCACAAAGTCATCGGACTCGAATTGCGACTGGCCGTTCCAGCCGATCATGCCGGCCACAAACACCAGGCGACCGCGCGCCTCGATGCCATTGGCATAGCCCCGTGCGGGTGCCCATCCGGGCGGCTGCAATTGACGCCACATCTCAGGCCTCCTTCCATTGACGCAGCCGAAAGCGCTGCAGCTTGCCGGTCTCGGTGCGCGGCAGGGCGGCCATGAAGACCACCCGGCGCGGGTATTTGTAGGGCGCGATCTGCGCCTTCACATGCTCTTGCAGGGCCAGCACCATGGCCTCGTCGCCCACATGGCCGGGCTTGAGCACCACAAAGGCCTGCACGATCTGGCCACGCGCCTCGTCGGCCATGCCCACCACGCCGCACTCGGCCACGGCCGGGTGCTGCAGCAGCGCGCTCTCGACCTCGGGGCCGGCGATGTTGTAGCCCGCCGAAATGATCATGTCGTCGTTACGCGCCTGGTAGCTGAAGTAGCCATCGGCGTCCATGACAAAGGTGTCGCCGGGCAGGTTCCAGCCGGCCTGCACATAGTCGGCCTGGCGCGGATCGTCCAGGTACTTGCAGCCGGTGGGCCCGCGCACCGCCAGGCGGCCCACCGTGCCGGGGGCGACCGGCTGCATGGCCTCGTCGACGATGCAGGCCTCGTAGCCGGGCACCACCTGACCGATGGCGCCGCGGCGCACCCGCTCGCCGGCGCTGCTGATGTAGATGTGGATCACCTCGGTGCCCCCAATGCCATCGGTCATCTCAATGCCGGTGGCCGCGCGCCAGAGCATGCGCGTGGCGTCGGGCAGCGCCTCGCCCGCCGACACCGGGTGGCGCAAGGACGACAGGTCGTGCGTGGCATCGGCCTGCACCAGCTGCGCCATCTGGCGGTACAGGGTGGGCGCGGTGTAGCACTGCGTGGCGCGCTCGCGTGCGATGGTGCGCAGCAGGCTCTCGGGGCTGTGCTTTTCCAGCAGGACCGTGCTGGCCCCATGGCGCAAGGGAAACGCCAGCAGACCGCCCAGGCCAAAGGTGAAGGCCACCGGTGGCGTGCCGCAGACCACGTCCTGCGGCCCCATCTGCAGGACGTGGCGCGGGAACAGGTCGCACATGGCCAGCACATCGCGATGAAAGTGCAGGGTGCCCTTGGGCTGACCGGTGGTGCCGCTGGTGAAAGCGATCAGGCACACATCGTCACGGCTGCTGGGCGGCGCCTCAAAGCCCGCCGGCTGGCGCGCCATGCGGGCCTCCAGCCCGTCCTCGGCCGCCGAGCGAAACGCCACGCACTCCCGCAGCACCGGTGTGTGCTGGGGGTGACCCGGGTTCATGCAGTGCTGCAGCTCGTCCAGCAGCAGCGCATCGCACAGCGCGGCCTGCACCTGCGCCTTCTCCAGGATCACGCGCAGCTCGGCCGCGCGCAGCAGCGGCATGGTGGGCACCACCACCAAGCCGGCCTTGACCGCGCCCAGCCAACAGGCCGCCATCATGGGGCTGTTGCCGCCGCGCAGCAAGATCCGGTTGCCCGACACCAGGCCCATCTCGCGGGTGAGCACCTGCGCAATCGCGTCCACCTTGGCCTGCAGCTGCGCATAGGTCCAGACCAGGCGCTGGGTGTGGTCGTCCGGGTCGTGGGTGCCGATGATCGCCACCCGCTCGCCGTGGCCCGCGCGCACCTGGGTGTCCACCAATTCCACCGCGCAATTGAGCGACTCGGGATAGGCCAGCTCGGGCCGATCGGCCACAAAGCGCGGCAGCAGGGCCGGCGGGGGCAGGCGCTCGCGCGCAAACCGGTCCACGTGGGCGCTGGGCAACAAGGTGTTCCAGTCGTTCATGCGGCCCCCCTCAACACATCCTTGCCAATGATTTGCTGCTGCACCTCGGTCGCGCCCTCGTAAATCCGCAGGGCGCGGATCTCGCGGTAAAGCGACTCGACCATGGTGCCGCTGCGCACCCCCATGCCCCCATGCATTTGCAGCGCCATGTCGATGATTTGCTGCGCATGCTCGGTGGCGCTCATCTTGGCCATGGCCGCCTCGCGCGTGATGCGCTGGCCCTGGTCGCGCAGCCAGGCCGCGCGGTAGGTCAACAGCGCCGCGCTGTCCAGCAGCGTGGCCATTTGCGCGATACGGCTTTGCGTGAGCGGCAGATCGGCCAGGGTCTGGCCAAACATGGGGCGCGCGCGGGCCCAGGCCACCGCCTCTTGCAGGGCGCGCCGACCAAAGCCCAGCGCGGCCGCAGCCACCGAGGTGCGGAACACATCCAGCGTCGCCATGGCCACCTTGAAGCCGGCGCCGGCCTCGCCCAGGCGCTGCGCCGGGCCCACCCGCACACCGTCAAAGCGCAGCGTCGCCAGCGGGTGGGGCGACATCACCTCGATGCGCTCCTCGATCACCAGCCCCGGCGCATCCGCATCCACCACAAACGCGCTGATGCCGCGCGCGCCCGGGGCCTCGCCGCTGCGCGCAAACACCACATAAAAGTCGGCGATGCCCCCATTCGAGATCCAGGTCTTGCGCCCATGCAAGACGTGGCCATCGCCCTCGGCGCGCGCGGCGCACTGCATGGCCGCCACGTCCGATCCGGCCTCGGGCTCGGAGAGTGCAAAGGCGGCCAAGGCCTGCCCGCTGGCCACCCGGGGCAGGTAGCGCGCGCGCTGCGCCGGCGTGCCAAACAGGCTGATGGCGCCACTGCCCAGGCCCTGCATGGCAAAGGCAAAGTCGGCCAGGCCGTGGTGAAAGGCCAGCGTCTCGCGCAGCAGGCACAGCTCGCGCGTGTCGAGCGCGTCGTGCCGGCCGCCATGGTGCGTGCCCCCCACCGCATGCGCGAGCCAGCCCCCCGCCCCCAGGGCCTGCACCAGCGTGCGGCACAGCGCATCCACCGACGCCCCCGCGGGCGGATGCGGCACATCGCCCAGGTGTTGCGCGCACCAGGCGTCGAGCTGCTGGCGCAGCTGGCGATGCCGTTCGTCAAAAAAAGGCCAGGCCAGATGGGCCGCGTCAGGCTGCAGCAGCGTCATGCTCAATCCCCCTTGAACACCGGCGTCTGCTTGGCCACGAAGGCGTGGTAGGCACGGTGGAAATCGTTGGTGGCCATGCAGATGGCCTGCGCCTGCGCTTCGGCCTCGATCGCCTCGTCCACCCCCATGTTCCATTCCTGCTGCAGCATCTTCTTGGTCATGCCGTTGGCAAAGGTGGGACCGGCCACCAGCTGCGCGGCCATGGCCTGCGCCGCGGCCAGCACCTCGTCGGGCGCGCAAAGCCGGTTGAGCCAGCCCCAGCGCTCCCCCTCCTCGCCGCCCAGGCCTCGGCCGGTGAAGAGCAGCTCGCTGGCGCGGCCTTGGCCAATCACCCGGGGCAAGAGCGCGCACGCCCCCATGTCGCAGCCGGCCAGGCCCACCTTGTTGAACAGAAAATAGGTTTTGCAGCGCGCGGTGCCATAGCGCAGGTCCGAGGCCAGCGCCAGCAGGGCACCGGCCCCGGCGCACACCCCATCCATGGCCGCCACAATGGGCTGCGGGCAGGCGCGCATGGCCTTGACCAGATCGCCGGTCATGCGGGTAAAGGCCAGCAGACCCGGCATGTCGAGCTGGGTGAGCGGGCCGATGATCTCGTGCACGTCTCCGCCCGAGCAAAAATTGCCGCCCTCGCCGGCGATCACCACCGCCTGCACATCGCTGGCCGCGCTCAGGGCCCGAAACAGATCGCGCAGCTCGGCATAGGACGCAAAGGACAGTGGGTTTTTGCGCTCGGGGCGGTTCAGGCGCACCGTCGCCACGCCGTCGGCCACGTCCAGCAAAAAGTGCTCGGCGCGCCATTCGGCGATGCGCAGGTGGTGGCGTGGCAGCTGGTGCGGCTGGCCAGGCAGGTAGCGGTCATTCATCGGGCAGTCCTTTCTTGAGCTCGCCAAGCAGGCGGTGCAGTTGCTGTTGTTGGGTCTCGTCCAGACCCGCCATCAGGTCAACGATCCAGGGTTCGTGGGCGCGCGCCATGCGCGCAAAGGCATGGCGCCCCGCCGGGGTCAGGCGCACACGAAACGAGCGCCGGTCGTGCGCCAGCGCCTCGCGCTGCACCAGGGCCTCGCCTTCGAGCTGCTGCACGATGGCCGTCACGTTGCCGCCAGTGACCATCATGCGGCGCGAGAGCTCGCCCATCGTCAGCCCCTCGGGTTCGCGCTCGAGCTGGGCCATCAGGTCAAAGCGCGGCAGCGTGATGCCAAACTGCTCGCGCAGGCGCGCACGCACCACCTCCTCGATGCGGGTGGTGGCCGAGAGCATGCGCAGCCACAGGCGCAGCGAGGCATGCTGATCGGCATGCGCGCGCACCTCCAGGTCCAGGCGTTCGGGTTTGTTCATCCGGCCGCCTCCCCACCGTCAATGGCAATGGCCTGACCGTTGACCGCACCGCTCCCGGGCCCCACCAGCCACAGCACCGCCTGCGCCACCTCGGCCGGATCGACCAGGCGCTGCTGCGGATTGCGCTGGGCCAGTGCGGCGCGGGCTTGCGCTGGGCTTTGCCCGGTCTTGTCCACGATGCGCTGCACCGATTGCGCCACCAGCTCGGTGTCGGTGTAGCCCGGGCATACTGCGTTGACGGTGATGCCGGTGCGCGCCAGCTCCAGCGCCAGCGCGCGGGTCAGGCCCACCACCCCATGCTTGGCCGCCGCATAGGCGCTCACATAGGCATAGCCCATCAGGCCGGCGGTGCTGGCCACGTTCACCACCCGCGCGGTCTGCCCCTGCTGGGCCAGCGCCTGCATGCCTGGCAGCACCGCGTGCGTGACCAGGTAGGTGCCCGTCAGGTTGACCTGCAGCATCTGCTGCCACAGCGCCAGGTCGGTGCGGCCAAAGGGCGCGCTCACGGCCTGTCCAGCGTTGTTGACCAGGATGTTCACCGGCCCGTGCGCGGCTTGCGCAGCGGCCACCGCGGCCTGCACCGAGTCCGCGTCGCCCACGTCCATGGTCTGGATGTCGAGTCGGGCATGCGGCCACTGCTGGAGGAGGCGCTCGCGCTGCGCCTGCAGGCGGGCCGCATCGCGCCCGCACAGCGTGAGCACACAGCCCTGCGCCACCAGGGCCTGGGCAATGGCCGCCCCGATGCCACTGCCGGCGCCCGTCACCAAGGCATGCAATCCGTTCATGCGCCGTCTCCCCGGGTGTTCGCTTGCTGCGCGCGCTCGCGCGCAAAACCGGCCTCCAGCTGCGATTTGGCCGAGGCATAGGGCGCGGGCCAGCGCACACCGGTGTAGCCGATGCGCGCGGCCTCGGTCAGGGTCCAGGCGGGATTGGCCAGGTGCGGCCGCGCCACCGCGCACAGGTCGGCGCGCCCGGCGGCGATGATGCTGTTGACATGGTCGGCCTCGCTGATCGCGCCCACCGCAATCGTGGCAATGCCGGCCTCCTGGCGGATGCGGTCGGCAAACGGCGTCTGGTACATCCGCCCATAGGTGGGCCGCTGCGCCGCACTCACCTGTCCCGATGAGCAGTCGATCATGTCGGCCCCAGCGGCCTTGAACGCGCGGGCCACCTCGACCGCGTCGTCCGGGGTCAGCCCACCGGGCACCCAGTCGTGCGCCGAGATCCGCACCGACATGGGCCGCGCCGCTGGCCACACCGCGCGCATGGCCGAGAACACCTCGAGCGGAAAGCGCAGACGCTGGGCCAGCGGCCCGCCCCATTCGTCGGTGCGCCGATTGGTCAGCGGCGAGATGAAGCTCGAGAGCAGGTAGCCGTGTGCGGCGTGCAGCTCCAGCCAGTCAAAGCCGGCCTGGGCCGCGCGTTCGGTGGCGGCCACCATCGCCGCCAGCACCGCCTGCATGTCCTCGCGCGTCATCTCGCGGGGGACTTGGCCGTGCGGCAGATAGGGTTGGGCCGACGCGGCCAGCAGCGGCCAGTTGCGCTCCGGCCCCTCCTCGGGCAAGGCCTCGTCCATGCCCGCGCCCTGCCAGGGTCGGCAGGTCGATCCTTTGGGCCCAGCGTGCCCGATCTGCACCCCGATCAGGGCATCGGTGTTCTGGTGCACCCAGTCGGTGATGCGCCGCCAGTCCTGCACCTGCGCATCGCTCCAAAGGCCCGGGCAGCCTGGCGTGATGCGGCCATCGGGCGTGGGGCTGGTCATCTCCACCATCACCAGCGCGGCACCGCCCATTGCCCGCGCGCCCAGGTGAACCAGGTGCGCATCCCCCACCCGCCCGTCCACCGCCTGGTATTGCGCCATTGGCGAGACCACCACGCGGTTCTTGAGCGTGACACCGCGCACGGCATAGGGCGTGAACATGGGGGGAATGGCCTGCGCCTGGCCCAGCGGCGTGCGCGCGGCCAGCCAGGCCTCGTAACCGTCGAGCCAGGCACGATCGCGCAGGCGCAGGTTTTCATGGCTGATGCGCTGGCTGCGCGTGAGCATCGAGTACATGAACTGCTCGGGCTCGAGCTGGTCGCAGTAGCGCTCGCCGCACACCTCAAACCACTCCATGGCGTTCCAGGCGGCGTTCTGCAGCCGCAGCACATCGATCTCACGCACCGACTGCCAGGCCGCGAGCACCTGCGGCAGGTCTTCGCGCCGATCGCCCAGGCGCTGGAACTGGCGCACCAGCTCGATCGCGTCCTCCAAGGCCAGCTTGGTCCCCGAGCCAATCGCAAAGTGCGCGGTGTGCACCGCGTCGCCCATCAAGACCACATGGCTGTTGCCGTTGTGCGTCCACCATTGCTTGCAGCGCACCCGCTCAAAGTTCAGCCAGGCCGAGCCGCGCAAATGCCGCGCATTGGTCATCAGGGCATGGCCCTGGAGGTTGTTCGCAAACAGCTGTTCGCAAAAAGCAATCGACTGCGCCTGATCGGCCTGGTCCAGGCCATGCGCACGCCAGACCGCCTCGGGGCATTCCACGATAAAGGTCGAGGTCTCTTGATCAAATTTGTAGACATGCGCCTGGAACCAGCCGTGTTCGGTTTTCTCGAACAAAAAGGTGAAGGCGTCGTAGAGGCGCTTGGTGCCCAGCCAGATGTAGCGGTTGGGCCGTTTGACGATGTCGGGCTGGAACACCTCGGCCAAGCGCTTGCGCACCCGCGAATGGATCCCATCGCTGGCGATCACCAGGTCGGCGTCGGGAAAGTCCAGGTCCGATTGGGCATCGCATTCGAACACCAGGCGCACCCCCAGCGCTTCGCAGCGCGCTTGCAGGATGTTGAGCAGGCGTTTGCGGCCAATCCCCACAAAGCCATGGCCGCCCGAGCGGATCACGCGGCCCTTGAAGTGCAGCTCGATGTCGTCCCAGTGGTTGAAGGCCTGCTCGATCTGGGCAGCGGTTTCCGGGTCCCACTGTCGCATGTGGTCCAGCGTCTGGTCGGAGAACACCACACCCCAACCAAAGGTGTCATAGGCTTGGTTGCGCTCGACCACCGTGATGTCGTGGTGCGGCGCCAGCTGCTTCATCAGCAACGCAAAGTACAGGCCGGCGGGACCGCCGCCCATGCAAACCATCTTCATGCAGCACTCCTGGCCGGCCCGAAACCCCGGGCCATGCGACAAGCGGCCCAGATATTTCAAGCTTCAAATATCTGCCCGATTCTGTGCCTTGCGCTGTGGCGCATCAAGCTGGTGCAAACCCGTGTTTGGTGAGTGGCTGGATGTGGATATGTGAGGTGCAAAGACAAAAGCCCCGGCTCTTTCGAGACGGGGCTTTTGAGGCTGTAAGAGCCTGACGATGTCCTACTTTCACACGGGAAT
>JACCDS011057397.1_pt1 | contig 22478 bp, 21 predicted proteins | sample 7446441 | NCBI WGS metagenome assembly JACCDS01 (sample SAMN15323445, study PRJNA562643) | freshwater metagenome | isolation source: river surface water | place: USA:Blue River Watershed | collected 2017-08-17 | reverse complement strand
GGGTACCGGTGCCGAGGCACAAGCCGGTCAGATGGTGACCGTGCATTACACCGGTTGGCTGACGGATGGCCAGAAATTTGATTCGAGCAAGGATCGTAACGATCCGTTCGTATTCCCGCTGGGTCAGGGCATGGTCATTAAGGGCTGGGATCAGGGCGTGGTCGGTATGAAGGTGGGCGGCAAGCGCAAGCTGACCATTCCGCCGGAGCTGGGCTATGGTGCCCGTGGTGCCGGTGGCGTCATCCCGCCGAATGCGACGCTAGTCTTCGAAGTCGAACTTTTGGGCACTAAATAATTCCATCTAAATCGTTCCAGCACATTGTCGGTCGCGCTTGCCGTGCCATGTGCACTGTCTGCGCTTGACCTTCGCGTTCTGAATCGATTTGCAATGGAATAGACCCTATGACGGTTGAACTTGTCCGCCTATCGAAGCTGATGGCCGAGCGCGGACTCTGTTCGCGCCGCGAAGCCGATAGCTACATCGAGCGCGGCTGGGTATTAGTTGATGGCGCTGTGGTCGATACATTGGGCACGAAGGTGCTGCCCGATGTATCGATTGAACTGAAAAATTTGGCGCAGAGCGCGCAAGCGAAGCGCGTCACGATTCTGCTCAATAAACCGGTGGGCTATGTTTCTGGTCAGCCGGAACCCGGTTGCAAACCGGCCGTACAGTTGATTGGCGGCGCTTCGCGTTGGGCCGAAGATCCGGCCATTCGGCAGCAGCCATTTTCACCGGGCATGCTGCGAAATCTGGCGCCGGCAGGCCGACTGGATGTGGATTCCACCGGCCTGCTCGTCATGACGCAGGATGGGCGCATTGCGCGCCAGTTGATTGGCGATGACTCAACGACAGACAAGGAATATCTGGTGCGTGTGACAGGCAAGCTGTCGCCCGATGGATTAAGGCTTTTGAATCACGGTCTCTCGCTCGACGGCAAGAAGTTGCGGCCAGCCAAGGTGAACTGGCAGAACGAAGATCAGCTGCGTTTTGTGCTGCGTGAAGGCCGCAAGCGTCAGATTCGCCGTATGTGCGAGCTGGTTGGCCTGAAAGTGGTCGGCCTCAAGCGCATCCGCATTGGCAAGATCAAACTCGGCAATCTGCCAGTCGGACAATGGCGCGTGCTGGGGCCTGACGAGCAGTTCTAACGGCGCAGCGCGGAAGGCGCGGCTAATCGTTATTGCCCGGTTTTGCCCCAGCTGTCGCGCAGCGTGACGGTGCGGTTGAATACCGGCTTGCCAGGCTGTGTATCGAAACGATCCGCCACAAAATAGCCATGACGTTCAAACTGGAAGGCTGTTTCCGGCGATACTTCCGCAAGACCGCCTTCCACCTGCGCCTGAATCGTCGTGATGCTGTTCGGGTTCAGATCCTCAAGGAAGTCACGTTCCACGCCCTCGGGTGTGTCGGGTAATTTGCCACCCGGATTGGCGCGTGCGAAGAGGCGGTCGTACATGCGGACATCGGCCGCGCAGGCATGCGGCACGGAGACCCAGTGGCTGTTGCCTTTGACCTTGTAGTTGTCAGCGCCGGGGGTGCCACTCTTCGAGTCTTCGAGGTAGGTCGCAAATACCGTGGTGACGTTGCCGGCGGCATCCTTCTCGCAACCGGTGCACTCAATGACGTAGCCATAACGCAGACGCACCTTGTTGCCGGGATACAGGCGGTGGAAGCCTTTGGGCGGCTCTTCGGCGAAGTCTTCACGCTCGATCCACAGTTCACGGGAGAACGGGATCTCGCGTTTACCCAGTTCCGGTTTGAGCGGATGGTTTGGCGCGTGGCAGATTTCGGACTGGCCTTCGGGGTAATTGGTGATGACCAGCTTGACCGGGTCGAGCACGGCGATGCGGCGCTCGGCGGCGATGTTGAGATCTTCGCGCATACAGTCTTCGAGCACGCTGTAGTCGATCAGCGAGTCGGAGCGCGATACGCCGATGCGTTCGGCGAACAGGCGTAAGCCGGCCGGCGTATAGCCGCGGCGGCGTGCACCAACCAGTGTTGGCATGCGCGGATCATCCCAGCCCTGAACGTGGCCTTCTTCGACGAGCTGGATCAGCTTGCGTTTGGACAGCACAACATAGGTGAGGTTCAGGCGCGAGAACTCGTACTGACGGGGCAGCGGGGTATTGAGGCAACCCAGTTCGGCGAGACGTTCGTTCAGCCAGTCATAGAGCGGCCGGTGTGATTCGAACTCCAGCGTACAGATGGAGTGCGTAATATTTTCCAGGCTGTCGGAGACGCCGTGCGTGAAATCGTAGAGCGGATAGATGCACCAGGCATCACCGGTACGATGATGGTGGGCATGACGAATCCGGTACGCTAGCGGATCACGCAGGTTGATGTTGCCGGAACTCATGTCGATCTTGAGGCGCAGCACCAGGCTGCCATCGGCAAATTCGCCAGCCTTCATGCGACGGAACAGATCCAGGCTCTCAGTCGCAGGGCGATCACGCCACGGTGAATTGGTGCCGGGCTGCGTCAGCGTGCCGCGGTTCTGACGGATCTCGTCGGCACTCTGTGCATCGACATAGGCGTGGCCGGCTTCAATGAGTTTCTCGGCGAAGGCATAGAGGAAATCAAAGTAGTCCGAGGCGAAGTAGAGGTTGGTTTAGCCCTGGAACTGCCAGCCAAATCCCAGCCATTTCACGGATTCGATGATCGAATCGACGTATTCCTGTTCTTCCTTGGTCGGGTTGGTGTCGTCAAAACGCATGTGGCAGGCGCCACCAAAGCGTTCGGCAAGGCCGAAGTTCAGGCAGATGGACTTGGCGTGACCAAAATGCAGATAGCCATTAGGCTCTGGCGGAAAGCGCGTACGAATCGCCGCGGGGTCGAGCGGACCCGCTTTCTGCTGTACCGCCGGCCCCGGTTGGCCGGACCAGTGACGCTGGGCGTACTTGTTATCGGCGAGGTCTTGTTCGACCACCTGCACCAGAAAATTCGTCGCGGCAGGGGTTTCGGCATGTGGGGTGGCAGATTTTGCGTGGCTCACGGTCGGGTCACTGTCAGAGAATGTTTGTTGCAATGCATTCTACCGGATGCGACCGTTAAAATGACGCTTATGAGTGCTTCTCCTCCCCCCAATATGGCGGCAAAAATTGCGGCCCGTCAGGCGCGCATGGCCACGCTGGCCGATAGGATCTCGTTCCCCGAAGCGTTGCCCGTCAGTGGCCGCCAGGCAGACATTGCGGCGGCCATTGCGGCGAACCCGGTCGTGATTGTGTGTGGCGAAACCGGTTCCGGTAAAACAACGCAATTGCCGAAGATCTGCCTGGCCCTCGGCCGGGGCGTGCAGGGGCTGATTGGCCACACTCAGCCACGTCGTCTGGCGGCACGATCCGTTGCACGGCGCGTGGCCGAAGAGCTAGACACCCGGGTGGGTGAGGGGGTTGGTGTCAAGGTGCGTTTCCAGGATCGTACGGCACCGGATTCCCTGATCAAGCTGATGACGGATGGCATTCTGCTCGCCGAGTCGCAGCATGACCCGCTACTCAAAGCCTACGATACGATCATCATTGATGAGGCGCACGAGCGTAGTCTCAATATCGATTTTCTGCTGGGTTACCTGAAGCGCCTATTGCACAAGCGCAAGGATCTGAAGGTCATCATTACGTCAGCAACGATTGATGCCGAGCGCTTTGCCACGCACTTTGCCATCGATGGCAAGCCGGCGCCGGTGATCGAGGTCTCCGGGCGTTTGTATCCGGTGGAGGTGCGCTGGCGGCCGATTGAAGACCCCAGAGACAAGGCGCCTCACATAAAGCCCGGCCTGCCCGAGCGCCAGGAGCGCAGCCCGCGCGAAGATCGTGAGGCCGACGAGGATCGACTCTACGAAGCCATCAGCGATGCGGTGGACGAGCTGTCCCGATGTGGTTCGGGCGACGTGCTGGTGTTTTTGCCTGGCGAACGCGAGATCCGCGAAGCCGCCGAAGTCCTCCGTAAACGCCATCCACCACATACGGAAATTTTACCGTTGTATTCACGGCTATCGGCCGAGGAACAGGATCGGGTGTTCCGTGGCCACAGCGGTCGCCGGGTCGTGTTGGCGACGAACGTTGCTGAAACCTCGCTGACCGTACCGGGCATTCGCTATGTCGTGGATGCCGGGTTGGCGCGTGTGAAGCGCTATTCATACCGGAGCAAGGTCGAGCAACTACAGATCGAAAAGATCTCGCGCGCTGCGGCGCGTCAGCGTGCGGGGCGTTGTGGTCGTGTGGCCGATGGGATCTGTATCCGTCTGTATGACGAGCAGGACTTCGAGGCGCGCAGCGAGTTTACGGATCCGGAAATTTTGCGGTCGTCGCTGGCCAGTGTGATTCTGCGCATGCTGGATCTGAAGCTCGGTGATGTCACACAGTTTCCGTTCATTGAGCCGCCGCCCGACAAAGCCATTCGTGATGGCCTGCTCCTGTTGCAAGAGCTCGGTGCTGTTGAGGTTGCGCCGTCGGGCCCTCAGCAGTTGACCCGTATCGGCCGTGATCTGGCGCGGCTGCCGCTGGATCCCAGGCTTGGCCGTATGGTGCTGGCTGCCCGTGAGCATCAGTGCCTGACCGAGTTGACGATTATTGCCAGTGCGCTCGGTGCCCAGGACCCACGACAGCGACCGCCGGAACAGCAACAGGCGGCCGATGAGACACATCGCCGCATGATGTTCGGGCCCGAAGAGCAATCGGAGTTCACGGCCTGGCTGAAGCTCTGGACGTGGTACGAGGAGGCGATGAAGCACCACTCGTCGCGCAAGTTAACGCAGCTGTGCCAGAAAAATTTTCTGTCGATTCTGCGCCTGCGCGAGTGGCGCGATATCCATGGTCAGCTCCATACGCTCGCGGCCGAGCTGGGCTGGAAATTCAATACGGCACCGGCGACCTACGAGCAGATCCACCGCGCGTTGCTGACGGGATTGCTCGGCAATATCGGTTGCAAGTCGGAAGAGAAGGGTGACTATCTCGGTGCGCGCGGGATCCGCTTTGTCGTGCATCCGGGGTCGTATCTGCAAAAGAAGGCCGGCAAGTGGATTGTGGCCGCGGAACTTGCCGAGACATCGCGCCTGTTTGCCCGGTGCGTGGCGCGTGTGAATCCGGAATGGATCGAACAGATTGGCGAACACCTCCTGCGGCGCAGTTATAGTGAACCGCACTGGGAAAAGAAGGCCATGCAGGTCGTGGCGTATGAACGGACAACCCTCCATGGCCTGACCCTGCAGGCCCGTCGTCGTGTGCATTATGGGCCGCTGGATGTGGCTGCATCACGCGAGATCTTTATCCGAGATGGCCTGGTGGCTGGCGAGATTGATCCGGCCTGGGTGAACCGCTGGTCGTTCTACCGGCACAACCAGCAACTTATTGCAGAGATCGAACAGCTGGAACACAAGCAGCGCCGTCAGGATGTGCTGGTGGATGATGCGTTGATTGAGGCTTTTTACGACGCACGCATTCCGCCCGATATCGTCAATGGTGCCGGTTTTGATGCCTGGCGGCGTACCGCTGAAAAGGCGGATCCGAAATTACTCTACCTGAATCGTGATGACCTGATGCGGCACGAAGCCGGTGGGGTGACAACGGATAACTTCCCGCCTGAAATCGTGATCGGCGGTGCCCGGTATGACCTGTCGTATCACTTTGCGCCGGGGGCCACGGATGACGGCGTGACGCTGACTCTGCCGCTGGCCCACCTGAATCGACTTTCGTCGGAGGCCTGCGAATGGCTGGTGCCGGGGCTGCTCCGTGACAAGGTGTTGCAGCTGTTGAAACATCTGCCACAACGCTATCGCAGTAAGCTGGTCCCGTTGCCAGCGTTTGCTGATGAGTTTATTGCGGCACAAGCGGTAGCTAGATCCGGGACTCAAAATCAGGATGAAGCCGGCTTATTGTCGGCGTTGATTCATCACATTCTGTTCGAACGTGGCTTGAATGCACGAGGCTGGACACTGACGCCGGATGCTTTTGCGCCAGAGTCGTTGCCTGCCCATTTGCAGATGAATTTTAGATTGGTCGATGGCGATGGCCGACAACGGGATCAGTCGCGTAGCCTAAGTGATTTGCGTGCGCGCTGGGCGCAGGAAGCCCGCGAGGCATTCAGCCAATCTGCCCAGGCGGCTGTACAGGCGGTGGCGCAACAAACAGAAAGTGTTGATCGAAACTCATCTCAAAAGGATGCGGCACCTACGCAAACTGCGAGAATCACTGACTGGTCTTTCGGGCAATTGCCAGAGCTGATGGCGTTAACGGTGGGTGGCCAGACACTCTTTGGCTATCCAGCATTGCATGACGATGGTGATTCGGTATCGATACGCGTATTTGATTCGCCGGAAGCGGCGCGAGACATTCATCGTCAGGGCCTGTTGCGGCTATTCGCGATGGCGTTGTATGAGCCGATTAAAGGCTTTGATAAACAGCTGCGCAAGGACAGCGAGCTGGGCATGCGGTACATGCCCCTGGGCGATGTTTCAGAGTTGGCGCAGCAGATTATTTGGTGTGCGCTAGCGCAGGCGTGTTTACCAGACTCGGACAAGAACTGGCCAAGAAATGCTGAGGACTTTGCTGAAGCAGCGCGACGTGGTCGGGAACGCTTTGGTTTATTGATTCAGGAATTGTCCCGTCTGGTGCGCGTGATTCTGGATGAGTGGTCAGCGGTACGTAAAAAGCTGTTGACGGCCAAAGCCTGGCCCGCGGTGGTGGCGGATATCGAAGCGCATCTCGCCCGTTTGATCACGCCAAGTTTTGTCCGGGATATTGCAAGGGATCAGCTGCAGCACGTGCCGCGGTATCTGAAAGCCCATAGTGTCCGTCTTGAGCGTTTGAAGAGTGGCGGGGCACCTGCACAGGCGCGTGATCAGATGGCACTCGCCGAATGGTCGGCGTTGTGGCAGTCTTATGAACGGCGGGCCCGCGAGTTGGCCCGCAATGGTGTGCAGGATGAGCGACTGAATCAGTTCCTTTGGCAACTGGAGGAGTTGCGTGTCAGTCTGTTTGCCCAGGAATTGAAAACGCCGTTGCCAGTGTCGGTGAAGCGTTTGGAAAAAGCGTGGCAGCAATTAAGCCACGGTTAGCATGTCGGAGAGCGAGGGTGTTTTGGATCTAATTTTTGTGACACGGGTATTCTGGCGCAGCCTGGCGGCGGTGCGAAACCCGGCTTTGTGGAAATTGCTGGCGATACCTGTGGTCGTTGCCGTGGGCAGCCTGATCGTACTGTTGTTCGCTGCGCTGCAGCCCCTGTCAGCCCAGTTTCTGACGATAGCGCCGGCCACCTGGCTGGTGGGTATCGGCTGGACGGGCGTTGCGGATATTTTTGCCTGGGTGGCGGCCTGGCTGATGCTGTTTGCCATCAGCTACGGTCTGGCGGCACTGGTTTCCGGTTTGCTGATCGTCAGCCAGCTGACGGATTGGCTGGGCCGGACGACCTATCCCCAGCTACGTCGCCATGGGTCAGATCGCGTGCTGCAATCGGGGTTAGTGAGCTTGATTTCGACCATCGTGTATCTGGGCGGCTGGTTACTGACCTTGCCGCTCTGGCTGGTGCCGGGGCTGGCCTTCGTTTTGCCGGTGGGTTGGCTGGCCTGGTTCAACGCGCGGACGCTGTCCTTTGATGCGTTGACCAGCTACGCCAACGATGCTGAGTTGGCCGCGGTGCGCAAGCGCTTCCGGGGCAGTTTTTTGGTGCTTGGTGCCGTGGGTGCCCTGATGGCGCATATTCCGATCATCGGATTCTTCGCAGCCTCTTTTACGGCACTGATGTTTGCGGTGGCGGCGCTGGAAGCCTTGAGTCTGCAGCGGGGTCAGGCAGACGGCGCTGGCGAAGTGATGGAAGGAGAAGTGATTATGAGCTCAACACGGGACACACTGCGATGAACAAAGACGTAACAAGTGCGCGGGCACCCATGCCCACTTTCGGTGCCGTCATCATCGGCGACGAAATTCTGTCCGGCAAACGTGTCGACAAGCATTTCAGCTGGCTGGCCGGCGAGATGGCGCAGCGTGGCCTACGTTTATCCTGGGTGGAATACCTGGGCGATGATCGTGAACGCTTGGCATCCGTTTTTGCCCGCACCCGTGCGGCAGGTGATGTGGTGTTTTCTTTTGGCGGGATCGGCAATACTCCGGATGACCATACCCGCCAGGCGGCGGCTGCCGCATTTGGTGTGCCGCTGGTACTGCATCCGGATGCCGAACGGGAGATCCGTCAGCGCTTTGCCGCTGACGAGGTGACACCGCAGCGTTTATTACTGGGGACGTTTCCAGAAGGCTCGGCGATTATCCCGAACCCATTCAACCGGATTCCCGGTTTCATGATGCATCAGCATTATTTTGTGCCGGGCTTTCCGCAAATGGCACACCCGATGCTGACATGGGTGCTGGATACCTATTACCACCCATGGTTCAATCGTGAGCCGGATGTGGATCGTGCGATTCTGCTCACAGGCGATAATGCCTATGAAAGTGCCCTGCTGGATCTGATGGACCGGATTGTGGCGTCTTACCCGGACCTCCGGCTGTTTTCATTGCCATCATTGACCGAGGACGGGGTGCGTCGCCATCTGGAGCTGGGTGTGAACGGGCCAGCGGCACGGGTCGCTCTGGCTCTGGATGAAATTATTGCCGAGGTGGAGCGTCGGCAGCTGCGCTGGACGTATCGTCCCGATTGATGGATCCCTAACCCCTGGGTAACGCCGGGGGGGTTATTTCCCCGGGCTCAGTACCGCTTTGGCGCGGCCATCGGATGTGGTGCTGATGGTCGGAGCGTTCTCACTGGGGAGTTTCGCCTTGCTCGGTGCGGGCGTCCAGCCGCTTGGCTTCGGTGGGTGTTGCGGGGCTGCTGGTTGTGCGGGCAAGGCCTTACCCATTTCCGGAATCGGTTGGCCCTTGGCGAGAATCTGATAGCGCTCGGTGACGTTGTCAAAAATGATCACGTCGCCTTTGGCATCGTCGGTTGACGTCTTGATGTGCGCCTGATCGAAGAAGACGAAGGTGTCGGTGCGGTCGTTATATTCGATGCGTTCCCCCCAGCCCTCCATCCAGCCTTTGCCATCATTCTCACGCTGCTTCACATAGGCCAGTTTCTGCGCCGAACCATACGCAATGCTTTTGCTGAAACCGGCGGCATCCTGTTGGATGCTGACTTTGTCCGATGTGAGCAGTCGGGTGCCCTGGGTCATCCGCACATGGCCCACGTAATGGTAGGTTTTGTGCAGATCATCCATGTCGGCGCTATTCGATGAAAAGTTCATCGGTTTGGTGCTGTCGTTTTTGTCGGCGAGCACGCTGCCGCTGAACAGGAAGACGGGCGCCAAGAGCGAAAGTAGGAAACGTTGCATCATCAGCGTTTATACGACCCGGTGACATTGCTGCGGAAATGGTAGGTCTGGGTCACGTTGTCGGCGTCAAACCCGGTGCCGCTGATCCAGGAACTGCCCTGCTGGACGCGGGCGAAACCCGGGGTGCGGGCGCGTTCCTCATCCACCAGAACGAACATGTGCGGTGCCGTTAACGTGACGGCCGCTTTGCCGCCCTGCGCCGGTCGGTAGGCGCGCACATCCCCGGTCAGATCCACTTCGGAACCATCGCTGTTGATGACGGCCTGGTTGGCGTTGACGGTGGACGCCTCGGTGGTGACGGAGAAGCGTCGTAGAAAAGGTTTCTGAATCACTGAAGTTTCGTCGTCCGGGAAGTGTCGGAGTTCAGCGCCGCGCAGACCGGCTTTACGATTGCCGAGCTCGTCATAACTGATGGCGTCGAAGTTAACGACAATGGTGTCCGGGTCGTGGCGGAAACGGCCGCCGATATCCACCGGTTCCGCCGCAGAGACGACGGCTAACCAGTAGGATAGACCCGCCAGGACGGCCAGTAAGCCGATAGGAAACGCAGCCGTGAACACATCTCGTAGGATGGGTTGAACAACGTTCGGAGCCGTTGGTCGGAACATACTTAATGGATACCGCTGGTTAGAAAAGCATCCAGCTTGCCCTGGGCTTGCAGAATGTGTTCGCAGACGGTGCGCACGGCACCGCGACCACCGTGTTCTTCGGTGACCAGGTGGGCGGCATCGCGCACCACCCTGACTGCGTTGATGGGGGCGGCGGCAAAGGCGCAGGCCTTCATGGCAGACAGATCAATGAGATCATCGCCCATGAATCCGGCCTGGGAAAAATCGAGCCCCATCTCAGATAGCCAGGTGCCATACACCTTGAGTTTGTCGCTGACGCCTTGCGCCAGGTGGGTGATGCCCAGATTCTTGGCGCGGTGTTCGACGGCGGGGGATGAACGGCCGGTGATCCAGCCGACGGTGATGCCTGATTTCTGCAGCATGCGGATGCCGGCACCATCCAGCGTGTAGAAGGTTTTTGTTTCGCTACCGTCCGGCAGATAGGTCAGCGTGCCATCGGTCATGACACCGTCGACATCGAAGGCCATGAACTTCAGTTGCTCGAGTGCGTTCGACATCAGACGACCTTGGCCCGGAATAGATCATGCATGTTGAGCGCACCCTGCAGCGTCCCGGCGGCATCTGCCACCACCAGCTGATTAATGCGGAATTGCTCCATGAGCGCAACAGCTTCTACCGCCAGTTTTTCGGCGCCGATGGTTTTGGGGTTGGCCGTCATCACGTCGCCAACGGCGACCGTTTGCAGATTCAGTTGTTTTTCGAAGGCGCGGCGCAGGTCACCATCGGTGAAGATGCCCATTACTTTCTGTGCGTCATCGCAGACAACCGTCATGCCGAGTCCGCCCCGCGAGATGGCCAGGACGGCATCGGCGAGCGCACTGTCCGGTCGGACGGTTGGGACTTCTGCGGCTGTGTGCATCACATCACGGACATGCGTCAGCAGACGACGCCCCAGGGCACCGCCCGGATGTGATTGCGCAAAGTCTTCCGGGCTGAAGCCGCGGGCCTGCAGGAGGGCAATCGCCAGGGCATCGCCGAGGGCGAGTGCAGCGGTCGTGCTGGCCGTGGGCGCCAGATTATGGGGACAGGCTTCGCGGCGGACGCTGCCATCGAGGGCAATGTCGGCTTCCCGGGCCAGCGTGGCGTTGAGATTGCCGGTGAGGGCAATCACGCGGGTGCCGCGTCGACGCAGCACGGGCAGAATATTCAGCAGCTCTTCGGCTTCGCCGGAGTACGATAGGGCCAGAAAAACGTCGGCGCCGGTGATCATGCCCAGATCGCCGTGGCTGGCTTCAGCCGGGTGCACGAAATAGGCCGGCGTGCCAGTCGAGGCCAGCGTGGCGGCGATTTTACGGGCGACATGGCCTGATTTACCCATGCCCGAGACAATCACGCGGCCATGGCTGTTCAGAATCAGTTGAACGGCGCCCAAAAACGCATCACCAAGTCGGGGTTCAAGATCGAGCAAGGCTTCGGCCTCAGTACGCAGAACGCCGCGCGCCAGCGACAGCAGGTCGTCGGCGTTTGTAAGCGCGGATTTATTTATGGCACCGGGGGCTGGGTGTGCGGACATGGCGTGCGGCAGAGGTATGATTGAGTTCGAGTATAACAAACCGGATGTCTTGATCCGGCACCTACGGTCCGTTGCCCTCTATGTCTACGTTGTCTCTGGTCCTGTTGCTACTGGCTGCCTCGGTTTTCGGGGTGATTCTGGTGCGCCGGGTCAATATGCCGCCGATGTTCGGTTACCTGCTGGTCGGGTTGCTGATCGGGCCGCATGCGCTGTCGCTGCTGAAAAATGTGAAGGCGGCAACCACACTGGCCGAGTTCGGGGTGGTATTCCTGATGTTCTCGATCGGGCTGGAATTTTCACTGGCGCGCCTGTACACGATGCGCAAAACCGTGTTCGGTTTCGGGATGTCGCAGGTGCTGGTGACCATGGCGGTGGCCGGTGGTCTGGCTATGATGACGGGTTTGAACTGGCAGGCCGGTTTAGCGCTGGGCGGCGCCGTGGCGATGTCGTCGACGGCGGTCTTGTCCAAACTGCTGGTGGAGCGTCGTGAATTGCAAGCGCCGCACGGACGTGAAGTCATGGGGGTGCTGCTCGCGCAGGATCTGCTCGTGGTGCCTCTGCTGATCATGATTCCGGCCTTAGGCCAGCCCGCCGCCGATATGGCACTGGAAGTCGGGGTGGCGCTGCTGAAGGCGACCATCGTTCTGGGGATTGTGCTGTTTCTGGGGCAGAAATTCATGCGTCGCTGGTTCCACATTGTGGCGCTGGGCAAATCCTCCGAGCTCTTTGTGCTCAATGTGCTGCTAGTGACCCTGGGTCTGGCCTACGTGACTGAAGAAGTCGGGTTATCGCTGGCGCTGGGTGCCTTTGTGGCCGGGATGCTGATTGCGGAAACCGAGTATCGCCATCAGGTGGAGGAGGACATCAAACCGTTCCGCGATGTGCTGATGGGGCTGTTCTTCGTGACCATCGGCATGATGCTGAACCCCACCGTGATCTGGAAGAATCTGGGTCTGGTCTTACTGCTGGTCGTCGGCGTGATCCTGGTCAAAGCCGTGGTGGTGTTCGTGTTGTCACGGGTTTTCGGTGGTAGTCATTCAACCGCACTCCGTTCGGCGCTCTGGCTGGCGGCCGGTGGCGAGTTCGGCTTCGTGTTACTGACGGAAATTGCGACAGCACGTCTGGCACCACGTCCGATTATCCAGGTGGTACTGGCCGCCTTGCTCATCTCGATGATGCTGGCCCCCGTGATTGTGCACTGGTGTGACCGGATTGTGATCCGTTTTTCTGCGGGGGAATGGTTGGCCCGCTCCATGCAGCTAACGCAGTTAGCGGCGGCCTCGCTGGCCACGCAGAAGCATGCGGTGCTCTGTGGTTTTGGTCGTAGTGGTCAGTCACTGGCCCGGATTCTGGCGCAGGAGCACATCAGTTATGTGGCGCTGGATCTGGATCCGGAGCGCGTACGTGAAGCGGCGAAGGGAGGCGAGACCGTTATGTTCGGCGACGCCGGGCGTCGCGAACATTTGATTGCGGCCGGCATCAAGCGTGCCAGCGTGGTGGTGATTACCTTTGCCGATACGCCAACGGCCGAAAAGATTCTGCATTACTGTCGCGAATTGCGGCCGGACCTCCCGGTGCTGGTGCGCACCGAAGATGAGCGTGATTTGTCGCGCCTGGTGGCGGCAGGGGCGGCCGAGGTGGTGCCGGATGCCCAGGAAGCCAGTCTGATGCTGGGTTCGCATGCCTTGCTCCTGATGGGGGTGCCACTCAATCGGGTGATGCGCAGGGCGCGGGATGCCCGTAATGCCCGCTATCGCTTGCTGCGCGGTTTTTTCAAGGGGATGTCGGATCAGCCGGAAGAAACCGATGCCGAATCCGCCCGCATGTACTCCGTGATGATGGAGCCCGGCGCCTTTGCCGTAGGGCAGAGCCTGGAGGAGTTGGCGCTACAGGATGTGGAGGTGAGCGCGATCCGTCGTCACGGCATCCGCGGCCTGGAGCCGGGGCCGGAGACCCGTTTGCAGGAAGGCGATGTCGTCGTCCTGCTCGGTCGGCCCAATGCGGTCGCCGCCGCCGAGGGGCGGCTACTGCAGGGGGTTTGATCAGGCAGTATCAGTTGACCGCTTGCGTGGTCGGTTGTTGGTCGCCTGACGGTAATGGCGTGACCGTGCCCTGGGTCTTTGCAGCGTCCTCGCGAGCACTCTCATCCAGCGCCTGTGCTTTCGGTGCTTCGATGATCGTGATCAGCGAGGTTTTGACCACACGCTGAACACCTGCCGTTGTGCGAACGATTTCGATGCCGCGCTCCACTTCGCTCTGGGTGAGCATGCCGAAGACGTAGACGACGCCATTCTCGGTGACCACCTTCATGGCGTTGCCCAGTTCAGGCTGGTCGTTAACGAGTCGGGCTTTGACTTTGGAGGTGATGAAACTGTCGTTGTTTCGCACATCAAGTGTCGTGACCGGGCCCACGACCAGCTGATTGTCCACACCCTTGACGCCGGAAATGGCTTGCACCACATCCGTTGCTTTCTGTTTGTCAGCCTCAGAGGCCACCTGGCCGGTCAGGAGCACGCGGCTATTGAAGGCGTTGGCAATGATGTGGGTATTCTTGGTGCTGCCGATTTCACTGAGGGGCGTGGCGGCCTGAATATCAATCCAGGCATCTTTGCTGTAAGTCGCGACTGAACGACGATCACTGAGCACAATCGCGCTGGCCGCGACGGCGCCAATGATGGCGGTTTCGACACAGGCCGTCAGCTGGGTCGTCAGGCAGACTGCCGCCAGTGCGGCGACGATGGTACGTTTGACAGGCAGGGTTTTCGATCGCGTCATGCATCTTCTCCGAGCAGCGATACGTCAATCCCATCACAGAGTGCGTGAATGATGGTGAGGTGTGTTTCCTGCGTGCGGGCGGTGCGATCTGCCGGGGCGCAGAGGTGGACGTCGCCGTCGCGCAGCATGGCACCGATCTGGCCGCCACCTTTGCCGGTGAGGGCAATGATCTTCATGTCATGCTCGTGGGCCGCCTTGATGGCTTCGATGACATTTTTCGAGTTGCCGGAGGTGGAGATGGCGAGCAGGACATCCCCGGGGTGGCCGAGGGCGCGGACCTGTTTGGAGAAGACGACATCGTAGGCGTAATCGTTGGCGATGGCTGTCAGAATCGAGGTGTCCGTGGTCAGCGCAATGGCGGCCAGCTCCTGACGCTCGCGCTCAAATCGGCCAACCAGTTCGGCGGCAAAATGCTGGGCATCGCCTGCCGAACCGCCGTTGCCACAGGCCAGAATTTTGCCACCGGCGATCAGGGCCTGGACCATCGTGTCGATGGCGTTGGCGACCGGGCCACTGAGGGTTTCAGCGGCTTTCAGTTTGGTCTGGGCGCTATCTTCGAAATGACGTTTGACGCGGGCTTGTAAATCCATAAGGGGCTCCGTAACTGACTGTCCTGTCAGGCTTAAAGGTTGGCAGGATCTTAACATGGGGAGGTGCGCCAAGCAGCCTCTGCGGGGCGCCCGCATACCGCGCCTAATCCGAAAGTCGGGTGCTGATTTCGAAGCGCAGGCGGCGCCAGGGGGATTCGTCGGGGCGTAATGCCACCACACGGGCGACCAGGGGTTCACCCCGGTCCAGTGCGCGTGCAATGCCTTTGTTTTCACGGCGAGGCACATAGCCGAGCATATGCCCCTGCCATAGGACGCGAACCGCATTGGCGTCATGGGGGTTGTCCGGTTCACGTTGCAAGGTTAAAGCATCGCCAACCCGGATCCGGGCAACGACTTCGGGAAGCGCATGAAACTGGCTGCCCGCCAGCGGCGAGGACTGGATGAGCAGCGTCGCCTGGCCCTGTGTGACCGGCGCGCCGATCTCCGGGCCGACCGGTGGCTTGGCCAGCACGGGCTGCGCAAGCAGCAGCGCGAGCGCCGTGCTCCAAAAGAAGCGGCCGGCCATGGTCCGCACAGGGCCCGCCGGCTTAATACGTTTGAAAGGCATCTTTGATCCATTCGACGTCGGCGTCGTCCAGACTGTTGAGCAGGACGCAGTCAAAACGACACGGCCGTTCGGCCTGCCGTGGGAAGCGTAATAGATAACAATGTGCTGCGTGGATAATGCGCTGCTGTTTACGACGGTCGATGCTCGCAGCGGCGCCGCCGAAGCGCGCATTGCGACGTAAACGTACCTCGACAAACACCAGCGTGTCGCCATCGAGTGCGATGCAGTCGATCTCGCCACCGCGCACGCGGTAGTTGCGCATCAGAATGCGTAGCCCGGCCCGGGTCAGATGTGTGGCAGCCAGGTCTTCGGCCGTGATGCCGGCCACTTGCTTTGGTGTGAGCGTGGTATCTTGGTGTGGCATTCGCTTCTTTCATCAAGATCATTTACTAATCGCAATGACGACTCTAACGCAAACACCAGAAAACAGCACCGCGACTTTGTATGTGGTGGCAACGCCGATTGGCAATCTGGAAGATTTAACGCCCCGTGCAGCGAGAGGCTTGCGGGAGGTGGCGGTGGTGGCGGCGGAAGACACGCGACGGACAGCCACCTTGTTGCGGCAGGTGGGCAGCGGTGCCAGCATGCTGGTGGCCGATGAGCACCATGAGCAACGGGCTGCCCAGAAAATTGCACAGCATCTTGCGGCGGGCGAATCGGTGGCATTGGTAAGCGACGCAGGAACGCCAGCCATTTCAGACCCGGGTGGTCGCGTGGTGGCCGCATTGCGTGCCGAAGGCTGGCCCGTGGTCGCCGTGCCCGGCGCGTGTGCGGCGGCAGCAGCGTTGTCGATTGCCGGTTTGACGCATGTGGGCGGCGGCTGGATTTTTGCCGGATTTTTGCCGACGAAGACGCAGGAACGATTACGCGTGCTCGCCGATTGGAAATCGCGGGCGGCGGCGGATCTGGCCCTGGTTTTCTATGAAGCGCCGCATCGCATTGCTGAAACACTGGCGGCTTTAGCCGAGGTGTTTGGTGCCGAGCGCGAGATTCTGATCGGGCGTGAGCTGACCAAAGTCTTTGAGCAGTCGGTGCGCTTGCCCTTGGGTGCAGCAGTGGCATGGCTGGGCAGCGACGCGAATCACGCACGTGGCGAGTTCGTGCTGGTGGTCTTTCCGCCCGTTGAGCAGAAAGGCGTGTCCGTCGGGCTAGATGAGGCGGCCGATAAGGTCGTGCACACGCTCGTGGCGGCAGGCTTGCCGACCAAGCAGGTGGCGCAGATTGCCCAGCAACTCACAGGGGCGCCTAAGGATCTACTCTATCAGCGGGCGCTGGCGCTCAAAGACGGATGATCCGGTAGCCCTGTGGCACGCGTAAAATGCGGGGATCAATGATTGACTCAAGGATATCGCCGTGACCTCAGTGATGAACGAACTCATTATTCGCCAACCGGATGATTGGCATATCCATCTGCGCGATGATGCCGCGCTGGCGGTGACGGTGCCGCATGTGGCGCATCAGTTTGCGCGGGCGATCATCATGCCGAATCTGCGGCCACCGGTGACGACCGTTGAGGCTGCGCAGGCGTATCGCGAGCGGATTCTCGCGGCGCGACCAGCGGGTTCTGCCTTTGATCCGCTCATGACCTTGTACCTCACGGACACAACAACACCGGAAGAGATCGCCAAGGCCAAGGCGTCCGGTTTTGTGAAGGCCGTAAAGCTCTACCCGGCAGGGGCCACCACCAACTCGGATGCGGGTGTTACCGCGATCGAAAAGACCTATCCGGCCCTGGCCGAAATGGCGGCGCAGGGCATCCCGCTACTGGTGCATGGTGAAGTGACCGATACTGCGATTGATCTGTTTGATCGGGAAGCCGTATTTATCGAACGGGTGTTGAAGCCATTGCTCGACAAGTTCCCGGATCTGCGCGTGGTGTTTGAACATATCACGACGGCCGATGCGGCTGCCTTTGTGCATAGTGCGGGTGCTAATGTGGGTGCGACGATTACGGCACACCATTTGCTTTATAACCGCAACGCCATCTTCCAGGGTGGCGTGCGCCCGCATTACTACTGCTTGCCGGTGCTCAAACGTGAGACGCATCGCGAGGCATTGGTTGATGCAGCGACATCGGGTTCGACGCAGTTCTTCCTGGGGACCGATTCAGCACCGCATGCCAAGCTGACCAAAGAGGCGGCTTGTGGCTGTGCCGGTTGCTACACGGCTGGCGAAGCCATGGAAATGTATGCCACCGCTTTTGATGCCGCGGGTGCGCTGGATAAGCTCGAAGGCTTTGCCAGCCTGCATGGCCCGGCCTTCTACGGCTTGCCCGTCAATGAGCGCAAGGTGGTGTTGCGTCGCGCGCCGTTGACGGTACCGGCCGGTTATCCGTATATCAATGGGGATATGCTCGTGCCGCTGGAAGCCGGAAGCGTACTGCCCTGGTCTTTTGGCGGCACCGTATAATAGTCACGGGAAGTCGCCCAGGCAGTCGCTGCGTACCGTCAGGTACGGGGAGGAAAGTCCGGGCTCCGCAGAGCAGGATGCCGGCTAACGGCCGGGCACCGTGAGGTGACGGAAAGTCCTACTGGAGACAGTGGGCAGTAATGATGCGTGTCTGATTCAGGTTCGTCCCATCGCATTATCACTGGCAACAGAAAGCAAACCGCCGATGGCGTCAGACGCCAGGTAAGGGTGAAAGGGTGAGGTAAGAGCTCACCGCGTCCGGGGTCAACGCCGGGCGGCACGGTAAACCCCATCCGGAGCAAGACCAAATAGGGAAGCATGGCGTGGCTCGCGCGGCGCTTCCGGGTAGGTTGCTTGAGCGCTTCGGCAACGATGCGCCTAGAGGAATGGCTGCCACGCAGCCGGGTTCGCCCGGTTGTGCACAGAACCCGGCTTATCGGGCGACTTCCCCCTCTTTTTGAGCACCATGTGATGGTTCGCACAGAAATCGCCCGCGGGTGTTTGCCGACGGGCGATTTTTTTGGCGCGCGGAAAATTTTTTGTGGATAACTTTGTGGGTTTTCTTAATTTGGCACTTTAAGTGCCGATTTTGACCCATTGATTTATATGGATATTTTTCACCAACTTTTTCTGGGGAAAGTGCGCTAACTCCTTGTTGTCATTGAGAAAAATGTGAAAAAAGGGCTTGACCTGGTTATTTTTGTTCTCTAAAGTGGAAAAAAGTGGGGAGAAGTGGGGAGCCGATGGTTTCACGCCGATCCTGTTTCGAAGTTTTCCGCTGTTAATTAGACGCAAAAACGGTCCATGTCCTTTCAAGGTGCTATCGCTCTGACGCTTGATGCCAAAGGTCGGCTTGCCATTCCGGCGCGCCACCGGGAGCCATTGGCGGCTGCATTGGCGAATCGTGAATCGGCGACAGCAGACGGCGGTGGTCTGATTCTGACGGCGCATCCGCATAAGTGTCTGCTGCTCTATCCGGAGCCGGCCTGGACGCCGATCCGCGACCGTATTCTGAAGGCGCCAAGTTTTGATGTGCGTTCGGCGGCGCTGAAGCGTGTGCTGATTGGTAATGCCCGTGAGGAAGCCATGGATTCGGCCGGCCGTTTGCTGATTGCGCCGGAGTTGCGTGATTTTGCGGGTCTGGAGCGCAAGGTGTGGATGGTCGGTCTGGGTTCGCACTTCGAGTTATGGAGCGATGCCGGTTGGCAGGCCCAGAATGCGGCTGCGGTTGAAGTGCTGCAGTCGGCGGAACCGCCGGCTGGTTTCGAGGACTTCGCACTGTGACAACCCGCGTCGAGGTGAGCCGCCCGACACCTCGCGCCCCTAGTGCCTCCGCCGCCGCAGAAATCGCCAGCCCGATGTCCGAATTTCATCAGACCGTATTGCTCGACGAGGCTGTCGAGGCACTGGCGATTCGGCCGGATGGTTGTTATATCGATGCCACCTTTGGTCGGGGTGGGCATTCCCGAAAAATTCTGTCGCAACTGGGCCCGCGGGGTCGGTTGCTGTCGCTCGATCGTGATCCGCAGGCGATTGCTTCGGGCGCGTTGCTGGATGATCCGCGTTTCACGCTCGTGCATACCGCGTTTGATGGCATGGCGGATGCGGCAAAGCAAGTTGGTTTTGATGTGGCCCGGGTAGACGGGGTGCTGTTCGATCTGGGGCTCTCCTCTCCCCAGCTTGATACGGCATCCCGTGGGTTCTCGTTCCGTTTCGATGCGCCGCTGGATATGCGCATGGATACAACCCGCGGCCAGACGGCTGCAGCCTGGCTGGCAGAAGTCGATGAAAAAACTTTGGCGGAGGTGATCAAAGATTATGGCGAAGAACGGTTTGCTCTCTCGATTGCAAAGAAGGTTGTGGCTGCTCGGGCCGAGCGTCCTATCACCACAACAGGGGAGTTCGCAGCGCTTGTACGCGCGTGCGTGCGCACCCGTGAGCCCGGCCAGGATGCGGCGACGCGCACCTTCCAGGCTGTACGGATTTATATCAATCAGGAGCTCGGCCAGCTGGCGTTAACGTTGCCGCAGGCGATGAACCTGTTGAAGCCGGGGGGACGGCTGGTGGTGATCAGCTTCCATTCCCTGGAAGATCGTGTTGTGAAGCGTTTTATGCAGGCGGGCGCCAAGCCGGCCGAGCCGCCCAAAGGCGTGCCGCTGACGGTGGCGCAGTTACCGAAGCCGGCGCTGGCGATTGTCGGTAAGCCGGTCAAGGCGGGTGAGGCAGAGCTGGCGATCAATCCGCGGGCGCGTAGCGCCATCATGCGCGTTGCAGAAAAGCTGTCGGCCTAGGAACGATCATGCGCCGACTGAATCTTCTGCTTATCGTCGTTGTGCTGGTCTCTTCGATCGGTGTGATTACCAGTCAGCATCAGGCGCGTAAGCGCCTGCAGGCGCTGGAGCAGGAGCGTGAGCGTTCGCATAATCTGGATGTCGAATTTGGCCAGTTGCAGCTAGAGATGTCGTCGTGGGCGGCGCATACGCGCATTGAAAAAATTGCCCGTGAAAAGCTGGGTATGCAACCGCCCGATATGAAGAAAGTGCAGAAGCTCGGAGGGGCGCAATGAGCCGCAAGGATCATCGCTTTACCGAAAGCCCCGTGCTCAAGGATCAGCTGGCGGGATGGCGGATTCATCTGGTGTCGGCGCTGATTTTTGGCGCCTTGCTGGCGCTGGTGGGGCGTGCCTTCTATCTGCAGATCATCAACGAAGATTTCCTGCAGGAGCGAGGGGATGCGCGCTATCGTCGCGTGCTGGATATCCCGGCATCGCGCGGCAAGATCCTGGATCGTCATGGCGACATGCTCGCGCAATCGACACCGATGCGTGCGGTGTGGGCGACAGCCGATGCCAAGCTGGATAAAGACCAGTTGAAAGCCCTGGGTAATCTGCTGGAGATGGATCCGCGTCAGATCGAGAAAAAGCTGACCGGGGATAAGAGTTTCGTCTATCTGAAGCATCAGGTGTCGCCAGATGCTGCCGCACGCATTGCCGCCCTCAAGCTGCCGGGCATCCAGATGGATCGCGAATACAGCCGTTTCTATCCCGCGGGTGACATGGTGGCCCATATGGTGGGCTTTACGGGTAAGGATGATCGCGGTCAGGAGGGCGTCGAGCTGGCCTTTGAATCACGCCTGGTGGGCAAGAACGGCGAGCGGACGGTGATCAAGGATCGCCGCGGTCAGATCGTTGAAGAAGTGGGGTCCGAGCGTCCGCCGCAGGACGGTGATGATATCCAGCTGGCGATTGATTCGAAGATCCAGTTCATTGCGTTCAATGCACTGCGTAACGCCGCCGAAAAGTTTAATGCCAAGGGCGGCAGTGTGATCGTGGCGGATGTCAAGACAGGCGAGATTCTGGCGTTGGCTAACTGGCCAACCTACAACCCGAATAACCGTTCGCAGCTTTCCGGGGGGCAGCTGCGGAATCGTGCCGTCACCGATAGCTTTGAACCTGGTTCGACCATGAAGCCTTTTATTGCGGCGTTGGCGCTGGATCGCGGCAAGTACAAATTCGATTCGATCATTAATTGCGCACCCGGCAAGATGACGATTGGTAGCGCCACGATCAGTGATGCACACCCGCATGGTGCGCTGACGTTGGCACAGGTGATCCAGAAGTCGTCAAATATCGGTGCGACTAAAATCGCGCTGGGTTTTCCGTCGGAAGACATGTGGACGATGATGAGCAAGGCCGGGTTTGGTAAACCGACAGGTCTGGGATTTCCTGGCGAAGTCGGGGGTCGTCTTCGCCCCTGGCAGACCTGGAAACCGATTGAACAGGCCACCATGTCGTATGGTCATGGCGTGTCGGTGACCGTGGCTCAGCTGGCGCATGCCTATAGTATCTTTGGCCGAGATGGCGATGCCGTCCCGCTTTCGCTGCTCAAGACGAACGGACCGGTTGCCGGGCAGCCGGTCTTTGCGCCGGAGACATCGCGCCAGGTGCGTCTGATGCTGGAGATGGTGGTGAGTCCGGAAGGTACGGCCAACAAGGCAGCAGTACCGGGGTATCGTGTCGGCGGCAAAACGGGTACCGCCCACAAGCTGGTGAATGGTCGTTATGCCAATAAGTATCTAGCCTCTTTCGTGGGTATTGGTCCGATCTCCGATCCGCGCCTTGTCGTGGGCGTGGTGGTCGATGAACCGGTCGGCGCGCACTATGGTGGCGATGTGGCCGGGCCAGTGTTTTCTGAAGTGATGGGCGGTGCGCTGCGTACGCTGGGGGTGCCGCAGGATAAGGAGATGGCACCGGTGGCTGTGAAGACTGCTGCTGTCGTCGCGCCTGCGCCGGTGTCGGATAAGAAGAAGGGGGCGCACTGATGCAGCCGCTTTCAACCCGTGAAGATGTCTTGAGCTGGGTGCTCGCACAGGGATTGCGACCAACCGGTGTCTGTGCCGATAGCCGTCGTATCCGGGCGGGCGATCTGTATGTAGCCGAAGTGCCGGAGTCGGGTGCGCGCGCCGTATATGCGCGTGATGCACTGGCCAATGGCGCTTGTGCCGTATTGTGGGCGGCCGATCTGCCGCTCTGTGTCGCCGAGTTTGGCAGTGCACCGGTGATTGCTGTCGAAGGATTGCATGCGCTGGTTGGACCGATTGCCCAACAGGTGTATGGCCATCCGAGTGCACGTCTGCGGGTACTGGCCGTCACCGGCACCAACGGTAAAACGACGGTCACACAATGGC
>JACCDS012127716.1_pt1 | contig 22482 bp, 24 predicted proteins | sample 7446441 | NCBI WGS metagenome assembly JACCDS01 (sample SAMN15323445, study PRJNA562643) | freshwater metagenome | isolation source: river surface water | place: USA:Blue River Watershed | collected 2017-08-17 | reverse complement strand
GTTTGGCATTTAAAGCGGCTTCTATGGAATCTGTATTACCATTGTATTTCTTTTCTAATTTTTTGTACAATGGCAGACGCTTTGCTAATGTATTTAAGAAATTAGGAATCTCGTTTCCGTTTTCGTCTCGCCAAGGAACTTCATTTTGCCAATGATTTTGAAACCTCTTTTGCAATGTACGCATCCATTCTTTCATAGCTTCCTCTGCATGTTTCTGTATGATAGGATCGATGCTTGTATAAATCTTTAATCCATCAGCATAAAGATCAACGTCGTTATCTTCACACCAATCTTTTAAATAATTTGCTACGGCTGTTCTTATGTAAGAATCTTTACTTAGATCTTCATCGTCTTCGGTAATTTGTAAGCGAAGTTCTTTGTTTATTAGTCGATTATATTCTTTTTTAGTAATAAATCCAGATTTATACATTTGAGAAAGAACTACATTTCTTCTGTCTTTTGCTTTCTCTGGATTGTTAATTGGATTAAACGTAGAAGTTGCTTTAAGCATACCAACAAGTAATGCTGCTTCTTCATCTTTTAATTTTAGCGGATCTTTACTGAAATATTTTGTTGACGCAACTTTAATTCCAAATGTATTATTTCCAAAACCAACAGTGTTTAAATACATTTCAAGAATTTCTCTTTTCGTGTACAGCATTTCTAGTTTTAATGCTGTTAGCCATTCTTTTGATTTGTAAACGATTGTACTTAATCCTGGGATATAACGAATGAGTCCTTGTGAAGATTTACTCCTAGTTCTATATAAGTTTTTTGCTAATTGTTGTGTTATTGTACTTGCACCACGTTTGTCGCCTCTAGCAGTAGAATAAACACTAGAGAATAAAGATTGGAAATCTATACCATGGTGTTTATAGAATCGTATATCCTCCGTTGCAATTAAAGCATCTATTAAATTTTGTGGAATTTCTTCATAGTTAATAGGAGAGCGATTCTCTCTATAATATCTGCCTAATAAACTACCATCGTTTGCATATACTTCTGATGCTACTGTATAAGAAGGGTTTTTAAGTTCAATGATACTTGGAGAATACCCAAACATCCAAAGAAAATTAACTTCAATTAATAATAAATATATAGCTATTAGTCTGCATGTAATATATAGAAACCTAATCCATCTCTTGTCCATACTGCAAATATATTAATTGCAAAGAAAGCTTAATCTTTAAAATCAACTTTTCGATGTGAACCATCACAAAATGGTTTATTGTTGGAAGAACCACATCTACATAAAAAGAATTTGCCCGATTTATAGCTCTCATTTCCATCCTTATCAACGATAACACACTCGCCATTAAATTCTATAGGTCCATTTTGGAGTAGTTTTATTTTAACTGAATCTTCTGATGCTGAATCATTAGAAAATTCATTAACAGTATCATTGGAAGCATCGTTTTTATAATATCCTAATGCTTTTGAAGGGCATTTATCGATAGTATTCATGATTTCTTCACTTGTACCTCCTTCTATAGTAATCCATGGGCGCTTTCTAGGATCGAATACTTTCATAAGATTACCAAAACATTGTCGAGAATGTATGCATTTTTCGGGTTCCCAAGTGACTGTTATTTCCGAGTTAGAGTATTTTTTCATTATGTAATAAATTTTATACAATTTAAGAAAAATTATTATATTGTAGATACATCTAATGAAATGAAAAGAATTGTTCGAAATATGCTAATAGGCTTTGTTTCTATTAGTTTATTACTATTGACCATTGCTTCGCTCACCTACATCAGTATGGGTGATTTAGTCAATAGAGAATTCGACAATTCTAAATCCCTAAAAATTTTAAGGACTATAGAAGACATTAAATTTAATTGTTTAAATATTGAAACTGGTATGAGAGGATATCTTATCGTAGGAGATACCAATTACCTAAGACCTTACAAAGAAGGAGCTAGTTCATTAAGGAATAATATTGATTTAATGAAAAGTTTCGTATTAAGTGATGAGGAGATGCAAACAGATATAGATGAACTTTCCATTTATACTAACAGCCTATTAGAAGTAGCATCAGAATTAATACAACAAGAATACACAAGCAATACAGACACTCTAAGTAGAATGAGAAGATTATATCAAACGAAGAGATATATGGATGGTATACGTGTTATTACTGATGATATTGAAGCGAAAGAAAGAGTAATTTTATACAATACAAACAAGCAAAATATTGAGAAAGCAAAATTAACGAAGTATGGATTTTTAAGCACAGCAGCATTAATTATCATAATTTTGATTCTTGTGTTTTTTATCGTTAGAAATGAATTAATAAAGCGTATAAAATCCGACCAGCAAATATTAGTATTGATTGATGAGTTGAATTTGAAAAATGAGAGTTTAGTTCAAGCAAATAATGAATTAGAAGCTTTTAGTTACTCAGTTTCACATGATTTAAGGGCACCATTAAGAGCAATTGATGGCTATTGTCGTATCATTCAAGAGGATTATATTAATGAACTAGACGATGAAGCAAAGAGGATTTTTGATGTAATTCAAGCAAATTCTAAAAAAATGGGAAATCTAATCGATGATTTGTTAGATTTTTCGAGGATTGGGAGGAAAGAAACCAATATTGCTATTATTGATAATTCTGATATAGTTCAGTCTGTTATACAAGAACTTGCACCAAATAGTTCTGTGGAGATTAAAATAGATAATTTAGATAAGTGTACGGCCGATAGAGTATTATTGAAGCAAGTATGGTTCAATTTATTATCAAATGCCATAAAATATAGTTCAAAAGTATTGAAACCTTCTATCCATATATACTCGTATATAGATAAAGATGAGTATGTTTATGTAGTAGAGGACAATGGTGTAGGTTTTGATGATAGGTATAAACACAAGTTATTTAACGTATTTCAACGATTACATCATGAAGATGAATACGAAGGTACAGGTGTTGGTTTAGCGATTGTTGCTAAAATTGTAATGAAACACAATGGAAGAGTATGGGCAGAATCAAGGCCAAATTTTAGTACAAAGTTTTACTTTTCTATTCCAAATCTTTAATTTTCATAAATATTTAAAAAGCACCTTTATGGAACATGTTGAAATTTTATTGGTAGAAGACAATATAAATGACGCAGAATTGACCATTCGTGCATTAAAAAAGAATAATTTAGCTAATAACTTATTCCACGTAAAAGATGGAGCGGAAGCACTAGATTTTATTTATTGCAAAGGATTATACATAAACAGAAGCAATAATAACAAACCAAAATTGATATTATTGGATCTGAAAATGCCTAAAATAGATGGGATGGAAGTGCTAAAAATCTTAAAATCAGATTTAGATACCAAGCATATTCCAATTGTAGTATTAACATCTTCTAAAGAAGAAAAAGATTTAATAGTGAGTTATGAATTAGGAGCCAATAGTTTTATTCAAAAACCAGTAGAGTTCGATAAATTTGTAAGTGCAATTGTTGAGATAGGGATGTATTGGGTGATTCTAAACCAGAATATAAATAATTAATGCAACAACAAAAAGAGATATATAAAATTATAGTTGTAGAAGATAATAATTCCGATTATGAGCTATTTGTTCGTGCTTTGGCACGCAACAACTTAAAAGCTGAATATTGTAGAGTTCAAAATGAAATTGAGTTAAGAAAGGCTATTTCAACATTCAATCCAGATGTTATTATTTCGGATTTTATGTTGCCAAGTTTTACAGGATTAGAGGCTTTAAGGATATTTAAAGAATATCAATTAAACATTCCATTTATTACTTTAACAGGTACTGGAGCAGAAACCATTGCTGTTGATATGATGATGGAGGGATCTGATGATTATGTCATTAAATCTCATTTAGATAGATTATACCATAGTATAATTACTCAAATCAAGAAATACGAAACTATCAGAGAAAAGAATGAGCTCAATCTTGCCATTCAGCAAAGTGAAAAAGCGTATCGTTTATTAGCGGAGAACACAAACGATGTGATATCCTTACATAATTTGTCGGGAGACTTTTTATATGCTTCTCCAGCTATTTATGAACTTTCAGGGTATACTCCAGAAGAAGTAATTGGAAAAAAACTTATTAATTATTTTCATGAAGCGGATATTATAAAAATGCGAGAACAATTGCACTATATAATTTATTCTGATGAAAAAATAAGATTTGAGTATCAATTCAAAAAGAAAAATGGTGATATAATTTGGATAGAGACAAGCGGTAAGCTTATTTATGATTCGATAACTCAAAAACCCAAAGAAATAGTTGCTGTAACGAGAGATGCAACAGAAAGGGTGTTAAAGGATTTACACATTAAAGAGAGTGAAGAGCAGTACCGATTAATTGCTGAGAATGCAACGGATATGATTACTCGCCATGATATAGATGGGGTTTACAATTATATTTCTAATTCGTCGTATACTTTATTAGGCTATTCGCCTGGAGATATGATTGGTAAGTCGGCTTATGATTTTTTACACCCAGAAGATGCCGAAATAATTAGAGAGGGATTGATGGATTTTGTGAAAAAAGGATTAGGTATCTATACCGCAAGTTATAGGTATAAGAAAAAAGATGGAAGATATATTTGGATAGAATCTACTAATAAATTAACCATAAAAGAATCTACAGGAGAAGTTTTAGGAATTATTTCAATCAGTAGAGATATTTCTGAGCGTAAAGCTTTTGAACTACGATTAGAAGAAAAAATAAAAGAATTAGATACCTTTATTTATAGATCATCACATGATTTAAAGGGTCCTTTGGCTTCCTTACAAGGTTTATTAAATGTTGCAAAAACAGAAATTTCAGAGGCTAAAGCACAACAATACTTTAAATTAATTGAAAGAAGTGTAATGCACTTAGATACCATTTTAATGGATCTATTAAATATCACTAAAATCACTCAAGGATCACTGAATTTAGTTGATATTGATCTCGAAGAATTAATAAGAGCCATTATTAATAATTTTGAGAATTTACCAGAATACAAAAACATTACTTGGACTTTAGATTTCAATGCTACTCCATCTATAAATTCAGATAAATCTTTAATAAATAATATATTTCAAAATTTAATTATTAATGCGATTAAGTATAGAGATATAAACAAACCTAGCTCTACCATCAGCATTCATACTTTAACTTATAATGATGAGATGATGGTACAAATAAAAGATAATGGTGAGGGAATACCAGAGAGTCTTCAAAGGAATATATTTGATATGTTTTTTAGGGGTAATACAAAGTCATCGGGAACAGGATTAGGGTTGTATATTGTAAAAAATGCAGTTGAAAAACTCGGTGGAAGAATAGTACTAGAAAGTAAAGAAAAAATTGGCTCTACTTTCACGATTTACCTACCAATAACTTATAATGTTGAACCACAAATTTCACAATTGGTTAAAAATACATTGATATGAGCGAATACAAATATAATTGCATAATGCTTATTGATGATAGTGAGATTGACAATATGGTCAATGCTCATATTCTGAGCAAAAACAATATTGCAAAGAATATTATTGTACATAGTTCGGCAAATGATGCTTTAACTTATTTGTCTAAAATTGATATGGCAGAAAGCAACATAGATGTACCTGACGTAATTCTTTTAGATATTAATATGCCAATTATGAATGGCTTTGGATTTTTAGTGGAATTTGAAAAATTTGATGAATCGTTGTTGCAAAAAATAAAAGTAATTATGCTGACAAGTTCAGTAGATCCAAATGATATTAGACGATCAAAAGAATATAAAACAGTACAATCTTTTATAAGTAAACCTCTTTCCTTAGAACATCTAAGCACTATTTAATATGTGTTCAGTTAAAGCACAAACAGAACTTAAATTTAAAAATAGAAGAACATCTAAAATTGCTTCAAAAACACTTGAGCAAAGAATAATCAAAGGCGATCAAGCATTCGTATCGAATGTTAATATTTGGATCGGTATGCAGGCTTATGTGATAACCGATAAAGAGCCACAATATTATCAACAGATGGTATTTGGTTTAACACCAAATTGGGCCGACAAAAAAATGTATTTGTTTAATGCTAGGGTAGAAGGAAAGCTAAATGCAGAAAACGACCCATCTTATCAATCTGAAATGGGAATATTCTCAATGCCTTCTTTTAGAAATGCTATACAAAAAAGAAGATGCATTATTCCAGTCGATTATTTTATTGAAGGTCCTGAGAAAGAAAAATTAAGTAAACCTTTTTTAATTAGAAGGAAAGATCAGGAAGCATTGATATTAGCTGGAATTTGGGAGGAATGGGTTGATAAAAAAACCGGCGAAATTGTAAAAACCTATGCAATTCTTACAACTGCTGCAGCTAATCTATTGCAAACAATACAACACCATCGTTCTCCATTAATTTTAAACGATGAAGAAATTGATATTTGGTTAAATCCAAATGCTAGTACAGATCAGTTAAAATCAATTATGTTTCCGCACGACTTTTCAAATGCAGAAGCATTGCCCATAGACCCGATAATAAAAACTAAAGTAAACGATCCAGAAATTATACGTTTTGTTTAAACGTTAAATCGGAAATGCATTATATCTCCATCTTCAACAATGTATGCTTTTCCTTCTACACCCAATTTACCTGCCTCTTTACATGCTGCTTCTGAACCTAGAGTTATGAAGTCGTTGTATTTAATTACTTCGGCTCTGATAAATCCTTTTTCAAAATCAGTGTGAATTACACCTGCAGCTTGTGGAGCTGTCATACCTTTCGTAATAGTCCATGCTCTAACTTCTTGTACTCCAGCAGTGAAATAAGTAGCAAGATTTAATAATGAATAGGCAGCAATGATAAGTTTGCTAACTCCCGATTCTTGAAGACCTAAATCGTCGAGAAACATTTTTCTTTCATCGTAGCTTTCTAGTTGTGCAATATCAGCTTCGATGGCTGCCGAGATAATTAGTACTTGAGCATTTTCATCTTTTACAGCTTCTTTAACTTTATTCACATACTCATTACCATTTAATATAGATTTCTCATCAACATTACATACGTATAATACCGGCTTTAAGGTAAGTAATTGTAAATCGTTGATATGTTCCATATCCTTTTCATCGATAGAAACAGTTCTAGCAGATTTACCACTTAAAAGTGCTTCTTTTACTTGACTAAGGATTTCGTAAGCCTTTTTAGCATCTTTATCACCAGTTTTTGCCGATTTTTCAACTTTAGTAATTTTCTTTTCAACTGAATCCAAATCTTTTAATTGTAATTCAGTATCAATAATTTCTTTATCTCTAATTGGATCTACAGAACCATCAACATGAACTACGTTTGGATCATCAAAACATCTTAGCACATGTATAATTGCGTTTGTTGTTCTTATGTTTCCTAAGAATTGATTCCCTAAACCTTCACCTTTACTTGCCCCTTTTACCAAGCCGGCAATGTCTACAATTTCAATAGTATTTGGTACTATCTTTTGTGGATTTACTAACTCTGCAAGTTTAGTTAATCGTTCATCAGGTACTGTTATTACACCAACATTTGGTTCGATTGTGCAAAATGGAAAGTTTGCAGCCTGAGCTTTTGCGTTAGATAAACAATTAAATAAAGTTGATTTTCCTACGTTGGGTAATCCAACTATTCCACACTGTAATGCCATCTTATTGAATTATGAATTATAAATTATGAATGTATGTGTTACTAATTTCGTTTTTTTTCTTAATGTATACTCGGTGTAAGCCAACATAAGTTACTTTTAAAATAGTGTAAACTGGAATTGCTAAAAACATTCCGAAAGGGCCTGCTATAGTGCCTCCAACAAAAACCATTAAAAATATTTCTAATGGATGTGCCTTCACACTTTTTGAAAATATAATAGGTTGAAATAAAAAACTATCGAGTGTTTGTGTACCAACTACTATTGCTGTAATTTTTATTAAAAAGAATAATAATTGTTCTGAATTAATGATATCAATATTAGATGCAACACCTAATAAGAGTGCAATAACGATAGATATTACTTGTCCTAAATAAGGTATAACATTAATGATTCCAACTAAAATTCCAATCAGAATATAATTATTAATACCTAGAATCATCAAGGCAATTGATACAATTGTAGAAATAATAGTTGCTTGAACAAGTAAGCCAATAAAATAACGCGACAATAAGTTTTCTATGTTATTAAATACATGTAGGTAGTCGGCATAATATTTACCTGGAATAATATTAGCAACTGATTTCTTTAATAGGTTTTCATCTTTCAATGAGAAAAAACTAATAAATAAGATAGAGAAAATAGCAATGACACCATTCGTTAAACCACTAAAAATTCCTGAAATTAAACTTTCTGCATTCTCTTGATTCATGAAAGAGTTTAACTCCTTAATTAAAAAAGGTTTCAGAAATCCTGGTGCTTGTTCTGTTAGATGGTTTTCAATTAAAAGATGTTCTACATAGTAAATTTGTTGATCGAATACTGCTGTGAACTTCGTAGGATCTACAGATTTAAGATGTTCTACTTCATTGCTTACTAATGGAAAAATAGTAGCAAAAAAGAGGTATACAATACCAAAAAGGATTAAAAATGCTAAAATCGTTGATAATAATCTTGGTACTCTGTACTTAATTAACTTTCCTTTAGTGATAAAATTTACTAAAGGATTAAGTACAAAAGTTAAGAATAAAGAAAATAGTAAGTAAAGAGCTATTATTCTAAAATACCAAAGCAAAAATATGGCAAGTACGGCCCCAAGACTGTACCAATAAACTTGGTATTTTTTATCTGTTAACATGACTATTTTTTAAACTTTTCCATGTAACCAATAATTCTGTATGCCAATTTTGCTAAAGTATATTCTGATAAAATAGTACCTTCCATAGGAGCACATTCAACAATATCGAAGCCTACTACATTTTTTTGTTTACAAGTTTCTCTGAGTAAATCAAGTGTTTCATTCCAAAACAATCCGTTTGGCTCAGCTGTACCTACTGCTGGCATAATGCTAGGATCAAAACCATCGGCATCAATGGTAATATATACGTTGTCGGTCATTTTGCTCACGATTTCTTGCACCCAGTTAGAATTATTTCTTATTTGATGTGCATAGAAGGTATGAATGTTTGGATTTGACTTGATCTCATTCGCTTCTTCAATACATTGAGCTCTAATACCAGCCTGGCAAATAGTAAGTCCCATGTCTTTAACACGCGCCATTACTGAAGCATGAGAATAAATATTGTTATGATATGATTCTCTTAAATCAGAATGTGCATCAAATTGTAGGACTGTTAAATTATCGTATTTCTTTGCATAAGCTTGAACAAAACCATATGTAACAGTGTGTTCAGCACCAAAAGAAACAACAGTTTTATTGTGTGAAAGTAATTTCTCCGTTTCACTAGCAATAAAATCAACAGCATCTTTATCTACTTTTCCTTCGAAGTTTAAAGGTTCTAATGTAGCAATAGGAGCAGTCTTTACTGTTTCCATCTCTAATTCTTCATCATAAAATTCAACGTATTTTGATGCTTCTATGATTGCAGCAGGACCTTTAGCTGATCCTTCTAAATATGAGGATGTATATTCGTATGGAACCGATTGAATTACATATTTAGCATTCTCAAAAGAATATAATTGTTTGTCTTCTAATCCGAGAAAATTGTGATCTGTATCTAGTACTTTCATTGTTTATTTTTCGCAAAGATAAAAAATGAAAAGAATTAAGCCCTACGATAAGGCATAAAAAAACCCCGATTAACGGGGTTTTAAATATTATATTTCAAAATCGATATCCGGACTGCTCGGCGAAGAAGAGTTAAAATCTTCATATCTACGTTCTACAACTTCCTGATTTGATTTAATGTATTCAACTGTATCTGTTAAACCTTCCATAAACTTCTCAAAGTCTTCTTTGTATAAGAATATCTTGTGTTTAACAAAAACGCCATCTTCCATACGTTTTTTACTCTCGGTGATAGTGATGTAGTAATCATTACTTCTTGTTGACTTTACATCAAAGAAATATGTGCGCTTTCCAGCTCTCACTTTCTTTGAGTACACCTCTTCTCTGTCTTTATTGTCAAATTCTCCCATGTTTTTTAACTAAATATGCAGTAAATAAAAGTATTTAATTTCAAACTTCCAAACACCTATTGATTGATTTTTTCCTCAAAATTATCCACCGTATTCTGCTCTTCTTCTAATAATTGCTTCTGATAGAGCTCACTATAAGCATTTTGCATGTTTAATAACTCCTCGTGAGTTCCCATTTCTATAATATTACCTTGATCTAAATAGATGATTAAGTCGGCATGTTTTACCGTAGAAATACGATGAGATATAAGAATATTCGTTTTATTCATCATAATCTCTTTTAGATTATTTAATATAGCTTCTTCAGTCTTTGTATCTACTGCCGAAAGCGCATCATCAAATATTAATATTTTAGGCGATTTTATTATTGCTCTAGCGATGGAAACTCTTTGTTTCTGACCTCCCGACAAAGTAATGCCTCGTTCACCAACCAAGGTCTCAAAACCATGTTCAAATTGAATTATATTATCGTATACTGATGCAAGTTTTGCAGCTTGTTCAACTTGTTTGCGATCAGCATTAACAGAACCAAATGATATGTTATTTGCAATCGTATCTGAAAATAGAAATACCTCTTGTGGCACCATCGACAATTGTTTTCGAACAGAACTTAGATTCAATTCTTTAATATCTATGCCATCTAAGAGTATTTCTCCTTTGTCGCATTCGTACATTCTGAAAAGCAAGTTTGCAATGGTAGATTTTCCTGATCCTGTTCTACCAACAATTGCTAATGTTTTACCAGCATCGATCGTAAAACTAATATTATGTAATGCCTGTATCCCTGTATCTGGATATTTAAAACTCACATTTTTAAATTCAATTTTTCCTTTTAAATCTATACTGAGTTGGCTTTCATCGTTTTTAATTTCGGGCTCTAAATGAACAAATTCATTAATTCTTTTTTGAGATGCACTAGCCCTTTGAACTAATGAGGTAACCCAACCAACCGATGTTACTGGCCAAGTAAGCATGTTAACATAAACAATAAACTCAGCAATATTACCGGCTGTTATTCTTCCGTCAATAACCTCTTTACCTCCAATATATACAGTTAATAAGGTGCTAATTCCAATTAAGGTTAAAACTGTTGGAAAAAATATTGCTTGTACACTTACCAAGCCCATCGTTTTTAAACGATAATCTTCACTTTCAACATTAAATTTTGCTTTAATTTCTTCTTCTCTTACAAATGCTTTTATTACTCGTATCCCCGAAAAGCTTTCTTGTATAGTACTTGATAGGGTAGAGAGTTGCTCTTGAATTTGTTCACTTTTTTTATTGATTATGTTTTGAACATAATAGATGCTCAAAAACAATAAAGGCATGGGAAGTACTGCATACAATGTTAATTTAGGATTTACACTTATCATAGTGCTAATTACTAATACGAACAACACTATTAAGTTTAAAGTGTACATAATAGCCGGACCGATATACATCCGAACACGACCCACATCTTCTGAAACCCTGTTCATTAAGTCGCCAGTATTGTTTTTTCTATAAAAACTGAGGTTTAATAGTTGATAATGTTCATAAATCTCATTTTTTAAGTCATATTCTATTAATCGCGATACCACTATAATCGTTTGACGCATGAAAAACATGAAAATACCTTTGATTACAGCCACTAAAAACACAATAAAGCCAAAAAGTAATACAATTGTTATGAAGGTATTGTAAAATAATTCTTGGTTATTAAATCCTTCAACATATTGATATATAGACACTTGTTCTTTTACTAAGTCGAAGGCTAAACGGATCACTTGAGCTGGAAATACACCAAACCAATTAGATAAAACAATGAAAATGACACCTAATAGCATTCGGTATCTATATTTATAGAGGTATTTGTTTAAGCTGAATAGTTCTTTCATTAGTTTTCAATAAATACAGAAAAAAACATACTTTTGTTCGCTCACAAATTACTAACAAAATATTAAATCGAATGTCAGATATTCTAGGAGAAAATTCAGTATTTAACTCAATGGCTGAAAATGACCATCAAAAAGTTGTTTTTTGTTATGATAAAGCTACTGGATTAAAAGCAATTGTTGCCATACATGATACAACTTTAGGTCCTGCCTTGGGTGGTACACGTATGTGGAATTACAAATCCGAAGGCGAAGCATTAAATGATGTATTACGTTTATCACGTGGTATGACATACAAAGCAGCTAGCACAGGTTTAAACTTAGGAGGTGGAAAAGCCGTTATCATTGGCGACTCGAAAAAAGACAAGTCGGAAGCCATGATGAGAAGATATGGTAAATGTATCGAAAACTTAAATGGCGAATACATTACTGCAGAAGATGTTGGTACAAGTCCGAAGGATATGGAGTACATTAAAATGGAAACAGATCATGTGGCAGGTATCCCTGAGTCGTTAGGAGGATTAGGTGATCCATCACCAGTTACGGCATATGGTGTTTACATGGGTATGAAAGCTTGTGCTAAACAATTATGGGGTAACGATAGCCTTCAAGGCAAAGCAGTTGCTGTTCAAGGTGTAGGACATGTGGGAGAGAACCTAGTGAAACACTTGAGGTCAGAAAACGCAAAAGTCTATATATCAGACATTAACGAAGAAAGATTAGCTGAAATATCTAAAAAATACGGTGCAGAAGTTGTTGCTAACAATTCTATCTATGATTTAGATATCGATATATACGCACCTTGTGCATTAGGAGCTACCGTTAATTCTGAAACTTTATCAAAATTAAAGTGTGCAATTATAGCTGGAGCAGCTAATAACCAATTAGCGGATGAAAACATTCATGGACGTATGGTGATGGAAAAAGGGATCTTATATGCACCTGATTTCCTAATCAATGCTGGCGGTTTAATTAATGTTTACTCAGAATTAATGGGTTACAGCGCTAAACGTGCCATGGAAAAAACAGAGCATATATATGAGGTTACTCTTGAGATATTGAAAAAATCTCAATTGGAAAATATACCAACGTACGAAGCAGCAAATAAAATTGCTGAAAAACGCATTCAAGATATACGTAGAATAAAAGCTTGTTATTAACTTGTTAATAACAAAAATGCGGAGTACCTTTGCTCCGCATTTTTAATTTAATATTAATTCGTTCTTTATGTTAAATCGTCGCCATTTACGTATTAAGGCATTTCAAACTATCTACGCTTTACAACAAGTAGAGAAACCAGATAGAAAACAATTCGAAAAGAGTCTTCTCGACTCCATTTATGCTGTTCATAAATGTTACGCTCAACTATTACAACTTATTATAGAACTTAAAGATTTTGAAGTTCGTGATGTTGAAGATAGAGCTTCAAAATATTTACCCACCAATGATGATTTAAATGCTGAACCAATTTTACAAAAAAACAAGTTCATCACATTATTAGAAACGGATAAAAACCTCAAAGAATTAATCAAAAACTATAAAGTATCGTGGCAAGGTGAAGATGTTTTGTTACGAGAATTATACAATAAAATTAAAACAGACGAGACTTACCAGAGTTATGGTAAAATAGAAACCCCTAGTATTTCTGATGATAGAGATATTTTAAGTCATTTATTTAAAACCATTCTTTTTCAAGATCCATTATTAGAACAGTTTCTGGAAGAGAATTACATTAATTGGCCTGTTGATAAGCAGTCGGTGGATGGTATGATATTAAAGAGCATCAGAGCCTATAAAGAAGGAGCTAATGATGCATTAGATATTTTACCGATTACAGCTAATTGGGAAGAAGATAAAGAATACGTATTAGATTTATACAATAAAACAATATTGAGTAATGAAGAGACGGAAAAGTATATTTCAGATAAAACTCAAAATTGGGATGTAGAACGTATTGCTATGGTTGATACTATCTTAATGAAAATGGCAATTACTGAGTTGATGAACTTTAATTCAATTCCAATTAAAGTGAGTATGAATGAATATATTGATATTTCAAAAGAATTTAGCACACCTAAGAGTAAAGGCTTTATTAATGGTATTTTAGATAAAATCTTAATTGATTTGAAAAAAGAAGGAAAAATTAATAAAATTGGCCGAGGATTAATTGAATAATAAACAATGATGAAAAACAAATTACAACTTCTGTTAGTAGTGATGATTGCTGTAATGACTGTATCATGCGCTAAAAAAGAACAAAAATCAATGTCAATTGATGTTCCTTTAACAAGTGATGGAAAGGTTGACACTTCTAAATTGCCAAAGTTTACATTCAGTAATGATACATACGACTTTGGTTCAATTAAACAAGGAGAGAAGGTGTCTTATTCATTTAAGTTTAAAAACACCGGAAATACACCTTTAATTATATCATCTGCCAGTGCTAGTTGTGGTTGTACCGTTCCATCTTACCCAGAAGAACCTATTCAACCGGGTGAAGAATCAAAAATTGATGTTGTTTTCGATAGCAATGGTAAAATGGGTATGCAAACGAAGACAATTACACTAGTAGCTAATACCATACCAAATACAAAAGTGCTTTATCTAAGAGGTGAAATTACAAACTAATAAAATTTAAACTTAATTATAAAAACATGTTCAACACTATTTTAATGGCTCAACCATCAGGAAATTCTAATCCTATTATGAGCTTTTTACCATTAATTCTTATTGCTGTAGTTTTTTATTTTTTCATGATTCGTCCACAAACGAAGAGAATGAAAGACCAAAAGAACTTTATTACCAACTTAAAAAAAGGGGATAAAATTGTAACTGTTGGTGGTATTCATGGTAAAATTGCAGAAGTTAATGATGATACTTTTATGATGGAAGTAGAAAACGGAGTAAAGATGAAAATCGATAAAGTATCTGTATCATTAGAAGCATCAAAAAAACTTAACGAAACGAAGTAATTCTTTTGTAATATTGATAAATGCTAACCAATTATTTTATAAATTTGGTTAGCATTTTTTATTTTGAAACGTCGATTACTACAGTGGAAACAAATACTTAAAGAGAGAACTCGAAAGCGTTATCGCCGAAGAATTTTGCTCTTTTTTAGCTGTGTTCTTTTGGCATTGGCATTTTGGTTTTTAAACATCCTCAATAAATCACATCGTTTTGAATTGAACACCATTCTTCAATTCACAAATATTCCTAACGATAAAGCCCTAAGTATTAAAGAGAATAGAGTAGTGTCCTTTACTGTAGAAGGAAGTGGATGGAATTTACTTAGATCAAAATTATTATCATTCTCAGATACATTAACCATTGATTATAGAGCGATAAAAGGCAAGGAAGAAATTGATTTAAATAAACTGCTATTAGATTTTGAAAGTCAATGGAGTAGAAAAATGAAAATAATGAATGTTTATCCCACCAAGATTGATATCATTGTTGAAAAGAAAAGAATTAGAAAAGTACCTATAGAGGCCATCCTAAACTTAACATTTGCCGATGGTTATGATTTATCTTCAAAAGTAAATTGGTACCCAGATAGTATATATATTACAGGTCCACTAGAATATATAAATGGAATTAATTCCATTAAAACTCAACCAATAATTCTTCAAAATTTAAACTCAAATAAGAGTATAGATATACCTCTCGACTTTGATAAATTTCCAAATGTTAATTCTAATATAAAGTCGGTAAAATTAAATATACCTGTTGAACAATTTACAGAAGGTGTAATGGATATTGCCATTTCTCAAAGAAATGAAAGTGCAGGATTAATTACTTTTCCTACTAAATGTAAAATAACCTATAAAGTAGCCTTATCGAATTATAATAATATTATACCTCAATCTTTTAAAGTGATTGCTGAGAGAGATAAAAACCTAAGTAATCGAATGAAATTAAAACTTATTTCTAAACCAAACAGTGTTAAGGATATTCAATTAAATCCAGAAACTGTTGAATTTATAGTACTTAAAAGATGATAGTAATTGGAATTACGGGTGGTATTGGAACAGGTAAATCTCTTGTTTGTAAGATATTCAATAGTCTAGGAATTCCTATAAACGACGCTGATGCCAGTGCAAAAAACATCATTGTTCAAGATCCTGAGGTAATAAATTCAATCAAAAATTTATTGGGAAATGAAGCATATCATGCAGATGGTAGCTATAACAGAACCTATGTATCTTCTATTGTGTTTAATGATAAATTGAAGTTAGAACAATTAAACGCTATTGTTCATCCAAAAGTGATTGAATATGGAAATGATTGGGCTAAAAAACATAGTCAATTTCCCTATTTAGTTCGCGAGGCGGCATTAATGTTCGAATCGGGGTCTTATAAAAACAATCAATTTAACATATTAGTAGAGTCGCCAATTGAATTACGTTTAGAAAGAATTTGTAAACGTGATAAGTGTTCAAAAGAAGAAGCACAAAAAAGAATCAACGCACAATGGAGCGATGAAGAGCGTAGAAAATTTGCCGATTTGATTATATATAACAATGAAGAAAAATCGCTGATTCAACAGGTTTATCAAATACATCAAAATATACTATTGAAAAATGATCCTCGATGATTTTCTTGTAAAAACAAACATTGGGTATTATTGTAAATATGCTGATGTATATATTGATCCTCAAAAACCTGTAAATATTTCCGTAATATCTCATGCTCATGCCGACCATGCATGTGCAGGAAGTAATTCGGTATACTGTACTAAAGCTACCGAAGCTTTCATGAAGTTGAGGTATAAACATAAAGCAGCTCGCCAGTTTTATATTTTAGATTTTAAAGAGAGTGTAACTATCAATGGAGTAGAATTTTCGTTTATTCCTGCAGGTCATATTCTTGGCAGTGCGCAAGTACTTATGCGATACAAGGGAGTATCATATCTATACAGTGGTGATTTGAAGTTACAGAACGACCCCACCGTTGAAACAATAGAATTTATTAAAGCGGATGTTCTCATTACTGAATGTACATTTGCAAACCCCAAATTTGTGCATCCAGACCCATTACTTGAAATAGAAAATCTTAAAAACCTAAAAGGGCCCATCGTTATTGGTACTTATGTACTTGGAAAAGCACAACGCTTAACACATTTGATAAATACTCAATTACCTGAAATGCAGGTATATATACATTATGATATAATGGCATATCATAAAATCTATGAAAACATCGGCCAAGTAAAACTTAATTATAGCGAATTGCAAAAACGCGATTTACGATTGGCTGTACCAGGAATTTACTTGGTTCCGCCACTTACTTATCAAAGTTATCGTTTAAAATACCCTTATCATTTTGCGTTTGCTAGCGGTTGGGATCATTTACAGAGCAATGGACAACAATTAAAAATTAGCGACCATATGGATTGGTTAGAGCTACAGAAATATATTAAAGCCGTTCAACCGATAGAAATTTGGGCAATACATGGCGATTCTGCTTATTTATCTGAACATTTTAGGAATACGGATGTTAGGCTTAAAACATTATAATATGCTTGAAGAAGACGAATATTATATAGAAAATGGATTTTACGTTTTTACTGAAAAATACCACCTAAAACGTGGATATTGCTGTAAAAGCGAGTGCCGACATTGTCCTTGGAAGTATTCAAAAAAAAATAAAGAGAATAATAACAAAGAACAAAATGACGACCATGTTAATAAAATATAAATATTAACTATATTTAATTACTAAACTAACATTAACACAACATGGAACTTGAGAAAGAGATATCCCAAAAAACATTTAAATCAGAGCAGCATAAAGCGATGATTAATATGATTTACACTTATTCTTGGGCTACAAACTTGGCTCGTAGAGATTTCTTACCTTATGATATTACAATGCAACAATTCAATATTTTGCGTATTCTTAGAGGTCAGTTTCCTAACCCGTCTTCAATAAATTTGCTTCGAGAAAGAATGCTCGATAAATCCTGCGATGCCTCACGAATGGTAGATAGGCTTAAACAAAAGGAATTAATTGAACGATGTGTAAACAAAAAAGACAAACGTTCTGTAGATATATTAATTTCTCAAAAAGGCTTAGATTTACTTAAACTCATAGATGAGCAGGTCGATGCTGAAGGTCCAATGAAAAATATAACGGATGAAGAGGCTAAAATTTTAAATGAGATATTAGATAAAATTAGAGGCTAATTATTGAAGCAAAAAGTTTAAAATAGCTAATCCAGCCCCAATAATTATAGCAATCATTTTATAAAAATTAAATCGGTGATCTACGTTTGATTCAAATAGGATTGTTGTTGATATATGTAAAAAGATACCAATAACTACACCCATGATATAATGAAAATAATTACTGATAAAATCGTAAGAATTATTTTGTAAGAAGGTTGAAAAGATGCTTCCAAGTGGTGTCATGATGGCAAAAATTGCCAAAAATATAAACACAGATACTTTATTTAATTTATTCTGATATAATACGCTTGTTAGTGCAAAAGCAGCAGGAATATGGTGTAAGGCAATTCCGTATAATAAAGTATGTTCTGTATGTTGTTGTTGAATACCTTCCGATGATTCTACAAGAGGCATACCTTCCAGAAATGCGTGTAAAGATAAACTAAGCATTATTCCCCATGGGAATACCGATTGTTTGTGATGATGAACATGTATATGTCCATGCTCAATTCCTTCAGAAAATTGCTCTAATACGATTTGAAAGCTAAATCCAAGGAGAATATACAAACCAACATAAGAATCTCCAGAGGCATAAACTTCAGGTAATAAATGAAGAACAGTAATGGAAAATAAATAAGCTCCAGAAAAGGAGAGGAGCAACTTTAGTTTTTTGCTTAGGTCGTTCTTTATTAAAAAAATAAGTGAACCACCCAGTAAAGCAGAACTAAAAAGTATGAGGTAATCGATTATTTCCATTCTTTATTAAAATGCGATGATATATATAATATGTTAAATACGCAATACCAATACCCAAGAACATTCCAGCCAATATATCGAAAGGGAAATGTACTCCAACATATATCTGTGCAAATGATATAGATGCTGCCCAAAGTATAAATAATCGTCCGACCCATTTAAATTCAGAAAAATATAAACTTAAAAAAATGGCCAGACCAAAATGATTGCATGCATGTGATGATACAAAACTATAGCCTGAGCCACATCCTACAATATTTCTAACATACACCATAAATTCAGGTTCATTACATGGTCTTAATCGTTGAAAAGCTTCCTTGAATATTCCAGCACTTACAAAATCAGTTAATGCGAAGGTTAGTAGAATAAAAAATATAGTTAAAATTGAATTTCGGGTGGTGTTTGTTTTTATGATGTAAACAATAAGAAATAGATACAATGGCGACCAAAAAAATCTGCTTCTTAATAGTGGCATAATCCAATCAAATAAAGGATTAGCCATTCCTCTATTAATTAGTAAAAATAATTGATGGTCTATCGTATTTAAAGTTTCAATCATTATATCTTTTGAGCTAACAAGATTAATCGTTCAGAATGATTGCTTTCGTAAGGATTAAGTTTATAATCACCAAATTTGGAAATTATTTTAAAGCCGGCAATATTAAAATACCTTTCAAAGTCGTCTAAACTTAAGGCTTTTACCTCTTCTTTAAATTCAAAATGTCTACCTCCGTCGTAAAAGTCGATTCGTTTAACAATTAAACCATTTTCAATACTTTTTTTGATATTAAACTTAATCCCATCGATTGTTTTTTCTTCGATAGACTGAATGGAATTACAAATTCTTTGGGAATTTAAAAAATCAATTAAAATAAATCCATTGATTTTCAGTGCCTTGTGGAATACTTTAATAGCTTTTACATTTTCATTTTCGCGATTAAAGTAACCGAAACTGGTAAAAAGGTTAAAAACATAATCAAAGCTGTTTGTATAAAACTCATTTCTAATATCATGTTCATAGAAACGGAGTTTTTCATTTTCAAACTGTTTAGCGTATTGAATGCTTTCTTGCGATAAATCAATACCCATAACATCCATACCTTTTTTGTTTAAATAGATAGAGTGACGACCCTTACCACAGCAAGCATCCAGTATTTTTGAGTTATCGTTTAATTTGAGTTTATCGTACAAATTATCTATAAAATGCTCAGCCTCACGATGGTCGCGCTTTGAATACAGAATATGATAATAAGGCGAGTTAAACCAACTGCGGTACCATTTTTTCATTATTCCTTAATCATGGACTAAATATCACTACAAATCTCTTATTTTTTTTATTTTTGTGATATAAATTTTAAAAAATTGACATTAATTAAATCGATTTCAGGCATTAGAGGTACCATTGGTGGTGCTCCAGGAGATGCATTAACACCCATAGATGTAGTAAAATTTACTGCAGCATTCGGACAATGGATTATACAAACTACAGGAAATAAAAAAATAGTATTAGGCCGAGATGCTCGAATCTCTGGTGAAATGGTAAGAAATATTGTAGTAGGAACACTTCAGGGACTTGGTATTGATGTAATTGATTTAGGATTATCTACAACTCCAACGGTTGAAATAGCAGTACCATTAGAAAATGCTGGCGGGGGAATAATTCTTACAGCAAGTCATAACCCTAAACAATGGAATGCATTAAAATTATTAAATCATAAAGGTGAGTTTATTTCAGATGCTGATGGTAAAGAAGTATTAAGCTTGGCTGAAAGTAATGATTTAGTATTTGCTGAAGTTGATCATTTAGGTTCATATGTACAGGATCATACCTATATAAACAAACACATCGATAAAATTCTTGAATTACCTTGGGTCGACGTACAAGCCATAAAGGAACGTAAATTTAAAGTTGTTATCGACTGTGTGAATTCATCGGGTGGTATTGCTTTACCACCATTGTTAAAGGCATTGGGTGTAGAACAAATAACAGAAATATATTGTAATCCTGATGGTAAGTTTCCACACAATCCGGAGCCATTACCAGAAAATTTAACCGCATTATCTACAGAAGTTATCACTAAAAAAGCTGATTTGGGTATTGCAGTAGATCCAGATGTTGATCGTTTATGTTTTGTTTCAGAAGATGGTAATATGTTTGGAGAGGAGTACACCTTAGTTGCTATTGCCGATTTCTTACTTAATAATACATCTGAAAGTTATTTAAAAGAGAACAATTACGAATTAAATACTGTATCAAATCTTTCATCTACAAGAGCCTTAAGAGATGTTACTGAAAAAGTAAATGGTAAATACAATGCAGCGGCAGTGGGAGAGGTGAACGTTGTAAACATGATGAAAGATACCAAAGCCTTAATTGGTGGAGAGGGTAACGGTGGTGTAATTTTACCTGCATTACATTACGGAAGAGATGCTTTAGTTGGAATTGCACTTTTCTTAACTCATTTAGCAAAAACTAAAAAATCGTGCTCTGCATTAAGAGCTTCATACCCTAATTATTTTATTTCAAAGAATAAAATTTCATTAACTCCAGATCTAGATATTGATGCTTTATTGAAGAAAGTAGAGTTAAAATACAAAGATCAACCAATCAATACGATTGATGGTCTAAAAATTGAATTTGATAATGAGTGGGTACATTTACGTAGATCGAATACTGAACCCATCATCAGAATATATTCTGAAAGTCAAACAGAAACAACAGCTAACAACCTTGCGAATAAAATCATGAATGATATTCGCGAATTTATGAATAACTAAAATGAACAGGATTTATTTAGACAATGCTGCTACTACTGCCATCGATAAAGAGGTATTAGAAGTTATGAAAAACACAATGGAATTTCAATTTGGAAATCCATCATCTATACATGCACATGGTAGAGAAGTTCGTACGATTATTGAAAATGCAAGAAAGAGCATTGCTAAATTATTAAATACCAGTCCTGCAGAAATATTCTTTACATCTGGTGGTACTGAGGCCGATAATATGGCAATCAATTGTGCTATTAATGATTATGGAATAAAACATGCAATTACTAGCAAAATTGAACATCACGCAGTTTTACATACTTTAGAGGTATTAGAAAAAAACGGGAAGATCAAACTAAGTTTTGTTGATTTAGATGAATTCGGACATGTTAAATTAACACATCTTGAAGAATTGCTAGCAAGTAATGAAAGAAGTTTTGTTTCTTTAATGCATGCAAATAATGAACTCGGAAATTTATTAGATCTTGAACAAGCAGGATTAATCTGTGAAAAATACAATGCCATTTTCCATTGTGATACGGTACAAACAATGGGGCATTACAAACACGATTTATCGAAACTTAAAGTCCATTTTATTACCTGTGCTGCACATAAATTACATGGCCCAAAAGGTGTTGGATTTTTATATATAAATAAGGAAATAAAAATTAAACCTATGATTCACGGTGGTGCTCAAGAACGTAATATGCGTGGAGGAACCGAGAATGTATATGGAATAGTTGGTTTGGCTAAAGCACTAGAAATAGCCTATGCTGAATTAGATGAACATCAACAGTATATTCAAGGGTTAAAATCATACATGATTGATCAATTAAAATCTACCATCCC
>JACCDS010072080.1_pt1 | contig 22485 bp, 23 predicted proteins | sample 7446441 | NCBI WGS metagenome assembly JACCDS01 (sample SAMN15323445, study PRJNA562643) | freshwater metagenome | isolation source: river surface water | place: USA:Blue River Watershed | collected 2017-08-17 | reverse complement strand
GTCAGGGGGTCTGAATGGCCCGGCACGCCCCACCGCCGGTTCCGTGCGCAACTATGTGTGGGGGGCGCCGTTCATCAATGGCCAGGGCGAGCACCTGACCTTTGGCGGTCAGGTCTTGAAAAACGTGGCCGGTTACGACGTCAGCCGACTTATGGCGGGCAGTTGGGGCACGCTGGGCTTGATCACCGAAGTCAGTCTGAAGGTGTTGCCCGTGGCCCCGGCCGAAGCCACGCTCATGTGTGCCGGCTTGTCGCAACAAGATGCACTGAACGTGTTGCACCGATGGGGCGGGCAACCCTTGCCGCTGAACGCCAGTGCATGGGTGCGAGACACCACGGCTCAGCCTGTGGCCGATTATTTGTTTGTGCGCTTGCGAGGTGCGGTGGCGGCGGTTCAGTCGGCGGTCACCAAAATGCGCGCTGATGTGGTGGCTTTGGGTGCGCAAGTACAAGTCATGGACAACGCGCAAGCCTTGGCAGATTGGCGTGCCAGTGGCGACCAAACCCTGCAGTTTTTTGACCCTCCCACCCCCGATGCTTGCCTGTGGCGTTTGTCGTTGCCACAAACCGCACCGGTGCTGACCTTGCCGGGCCCAACACCGTCGCCCTACATTGAGTGGCAAGGCGCGCAGCGCTGGTTGTGGGCGCCTGCAGGCGCTGCTGAAGCGTTGCGCGATTTGGCTCAGTCGGTGGGCGGACACGCCACCTTGTTTCGCTCCAGCACGGCACAACCTCAAACCGACAAGAGCGTGGGCGTGAACACCCCACTCGATGCTGTGCAAGCGCGCATTCAGCAGCAGTTGCAAAAACAATTCGACCCCAAGGGCGTGTTCGCCACAGGTCGTATTTATTCACTTTGATCGCGGGACGAAAGCCATGCAAACGAACCTCGCCCCCGAATACAAAAACACCCCCGAAGGCATTGAAGCCGAAGCCATTTTGCGCAAATGTGTGCATTGCGGTTTTTGCACCGCCACGTGCCCCACGTACCAAATCTTGGGTGACGAGCTGGATGGCCCGCGTGGCCGCATCTATTTGATGAAGCAGGTGTTGGAAGGTGAGACCCCCACACGCAAAACCCAGTTGCATTTGGACCGTTGCCTGACTTGCCGCAATTGCGAAAGCACTTGTCCGAGCGGCGTGCAATACGGTCACTTGGTCGACATTGGTCGCAAGTTGGTCGACACCAAAGTGGCGCGCCCCGCCGGTGAAAAGCTGGTGCGCTGGGCACTCAAAGAGGGCTTGCCCTCGCCCTTGTTTGCACCTGCCATGAAGATGGGCCAAGCCGTGCGCGGGCTGTTGCCTGAGAGCCTGAAAGCCAAAGTGCCGGCGCCGCAAAAGGCCGGTGCTTGGCCCACCGCCACACACCCGCGCAAGGTCCTCATGCTGACGGGCTGTGTGCAACCCAGCATGAGCCCCAACATCAACACCGCCACCGCCCGCGTGTTGGACGCGGCAGGCATACAAACCGTCAGGGCCGATAAAGCGGGCTGCTGTGGCGCGGTGAAGTTTCACTTGAACGACCACGATGGCGGCAAAGACCACATGCGAGCCAACATCGATGCGTGGTGGCCTTGGGTCGAGTCGGGCGAAGTCGAAGCGATCGTGATGAACGCCTCAGGCTGCGGCGTGATGGTGAAAGACTATGGCCACGTGCTGAAAGACGACCCGGCCTATGCTGAAAAAGCCGCACGCATTGGCGCCTTGACGCGAGACTTGAGCGAGTTGCTGCCCGACTTGGTGCCGCTCCTGAAACCCCGACTCAAACCTCAAGCCCTGCAGGCGGCGGGGTTGCAGGCGTATCACCCGCCGTGCACCTTGCAACATGGCCAGCAACTCAAAGGCGGCGTTGAAAAGCATTTGAGCGATTTGGGCTTTCAGATCAAAGTCACAGCCAACGAATCTCATCTGTGCTGTGGCTCAGCGGGCACCTACAGTGTGCTCAACCCCGACTTGTCCAAGCAATTGCGCGACCGCAAATTAGGCCACCTGAATGCGCTGCAACCCCAAGGTGTTTTGAGCGCCAACATTGGCTGCATCACCCACCTGCAAAGTGGCAGCGGTTTGCCGGTGAGGCATTGGGTGGAGTTGCTGGACGAAGCCATCCTCTGACCACGCGCAGAGCCCCAAGCCTTCGCCAGGGCTCAGGCTGCGGCCAGCGCCGCCTCGATGTCTTGCGCGATTTTGGCGGGCGCATCTTGCGGCGCATAGCGCTTGAGCACTTGGCCATCGCGTCCGACTAAAAACTTGGTGAAATTCCACTTCACGGCTTTGCTGCCCAAAATGCCGGGCGCTTGCGCAGTCAACCATTGGTACAGCGGGTGCGCTTCGCTGCCGTTCACCTTTACTTTGCCCATCATCTGAAAGCTCACGCCATAGTTCTTTTGGCAGAAGTTGGCAATCTGTGCCTCGTCGCCCGGGTCTTGGTTGGCGAACTGGTTACAAGGAAATCCCAGCACCGCCAAGCCTTTGTCAGCATAGGTTTGGTGCAGTTTTTCGAGGCCAGCAAATTGGGGCGTGAAGCCGCAGGCGCTGGCGGTGTTCACGATCAACATCACCTGACCTTTGTAGCGCGACAGGGGCACAGTGTGTTGGTCGATGCTCAGGGCTTCTAAGTCATACAGGCTCATGGGGTGCTTTCTCCGCGTGGAACTGGCTTGCATCATGCCAGTTTCAGACCGAATTAGTGGCTGTTCGTGTTGGATTTGATGATCGACAACAAAGCCGCCAACAAGATCAAGCCTCCGCCGATCAGGGTGCGGTGATCCCAGTTGGAGGCGCCCAGCATGACCGATGAGACGCTGGCAAACAGCACTTCAGACAACATGACCAGCGATGTGGTGTGGGCGGCCAAGCGGGCGGCACCGTATTGCAAGGCCAGGTTGCCCAACAAAAACGAGACGCACAAAACGGCAATGTAGGGCAACCATGTCCAACTCGGCGCTTGTCCCGAGGGCACCACGCCAAGGCCTAAACCTACCAAGGCCGCCAAAGTGGCCATGACGGCGCCGCCGCCAAACATGGCCAGTGTGCGCGATGAGCTGGGCGTGTGTTTCAGCTTGAGCAGCAATGTATTGGTCAAGGCAAAGGTGAAGCCACTCAACAAAGCCAGTACATCGGACAGGCTTTCGGGCACCGGCCAAGGGGTCTCTGGGGTTTTCAGCACGATGAACAAACCGGCCAGCGCAATGAGCAAACGCAACAGGGCCATACGGCTGGGTTTTTCGTCCAACAGCCACCACGCCACCAGCACCGACCAAGCCGGCATCAAATAAAAGAGCAAGACCACGCGCACCACATCGCCCACCGTGACCGCCCAGTTGAAGCCCACATTGGTCAAACCCGAGGCCAACATGAGCACCCACAAACCAGGATGTTGGCCCCAGCGAATCAGTCGGTCGGTTTTCCAGAGCCAAAGCGCGATGGAGCCAAAGACAAAGGCGTAAACCAAGGCGGTGGCCCACAGTGGGTGCAGGCCTTGTGCTTCGAGTTGTTTAAAGGGCCACCAACACACGCCCCATGCGAAGGCGTTGACGAGCAGCCCGGCCACAGCCAGACTTTTGGTAGAGGTAGCACCCATTCAGAGAGTCGGTCTCAGGACGGATCGTTGGGCGTGTTGGCTGCGGCACGGCTTTGGCGCTTGCGCCACCAGCGCCAGCCCAACCAGACGATGCCAATGCCCAGCAGTGCAAAGATGCCGTGTTGGAATTGACGCAGCACCGAGAACATCCAGTCCCAGTTTTGTGCCCCAAAGTAACCCAGATAAACCCAGATGGGCACACTGATCAGGGCGGCGAAACCGTCCATCAAGAACCATGTGCCAAAGCTCACTCGGTGGCTCATGCCCGCAGAAAAGAACACGGGGGTGCGCAGCCCAGGTAGAAAGCGGGCGACAAACATGACCCATTTGCCGTATTTCTGAAAAGCTTCTTGCGCACTGGCAAAGCGCTCGGGTGTGAGGATTTTGCGGAAGCCGGGCAGCTGCGCAATGCGCTGGCCATACAAACGGCCCAAGGTGAACATCAGGCCGTCGCCAATCATCACGCCCGCCATGCCCACCGCAAACATGGTGTGCACATCGGCGTGGCCCAAGCCGGCGATCACGCCACCGGTGACCAAGGTCACATCTTCAGGAACAGGCACACCAAAACCACAGATCAGCAGCATCACGAAAACAGCCAAATAGCCGTATTCGGTAAAGATGGGCATCAAAAACTGAAAAACTTCCATGGATTACAGGTTCAGCCAGCGTCTGAGTGGATCAGGCGAAATGCGCGGTGTTGAGAAGCAGCGGGCCAGTGTAAATCATTTGCAAGCCCCTTTTGACGCAAGGAATCTGGCAGCTTAGCAGTTGCTCCAGGGCTAGCGCGCACGGTCTGCGGCTCATTGAAACTGGCATACTTCATGAGCGGATTTTTGCCCGCCCAACCCCATGCCCCGTCCCATACAAGCCACCATTCACACCGCCGCACTGCGCCACAACTTGGCAGCCGCGCGGCGAGCTGCGCCCGACGCGCAGGCTTGGGCGGTGGTCAAGGCCAATGCTTACGGGCATGGCATTGAGCGGGCATTTGAGGGATTGCGGGGGGCAGACGGCTTTGCGCTGCTGGACCTGAACGAGGCCGAACGGGTCAGAGCACTGGGATGGCGCGGACCCATTTTGTTGCTCGAGGGTGTGTTTGAGCCGCGTGACCTGGAGTTGTGTTCGCGCCTGCACCTCTGGCACACGGTGCATTGCGACGAACAAATCGACATGCTGGCGTTGCACAAAACCCATGAGCCGCATCGGATTTTTCTCAAAATGAATTCCGGTATGAACCGACTGGGCTTTGCACCGCAGCGTTTTCGCTCTGCTTGGACACGCTTGAATGCGTTGCCCCAAGTTGACGAAATTTCTTTGATGACCCATTTCAGCGATGCCGACAGCTCCAAAGGCATTGCAGAGCAAGTCGCCCGGTTTGAAGAGGCCACCCGCGACTTGCCAGGCGAGCGCAGTCTGTGCAACAGCGCGGCCACTTTGCGGCATGCGCAAGCGGCCTCTGTCAAGGCCGATTGGATTCGCCCGGGCATTGCGGTGTATGGCAGCGCGCCCGATTTTCCTGAGCACAGTGCCGCGCACTGGGGCTTGCAGCCCGCCATGAGCTTGAACGCCAACATCATTGGCGTGCAAAACCTTGAGGCTGGGGACAGCGTGGGTTACGGCTCCAGTTTTGTCGCCGACAAAACCATGCGCATTGGCGTGGTGGCTTGCGGCTATGCCGATGGTTATCCGCGCCTGTGCCCCACAGGCACCCCGGTGTTGGTGCAGGGGGTTCGGGGCCGCACGCTGGGCCGTGTCAGCATGGACATGCTGGTGGTGGACTTGACCGACCTGCCACACGCCGGCATCGGCAGCCAAGTGACCCTGTGGGGTCAGTCGGCCCAAGGGGCGGTGCTGAGCATCGATGAGGTGGCGCAAGCCGCGGGCACGGTGGGCTATGAATTGATGTGCGCTTTGGCGCAGCGTGTGCCGGTCACAGTCGAAGACTGAGCAGGACATGCCACCTGCTTTGCACCGATTTGACCAACGCGCCTTGGCCGTGGCCTTGGTGTTGGTGGTCATTTGGGGTGGCAACTTCACCTTGCAAAAATACTTGTTTGGCTTGATCGCGCCGGGCGGATTTTTGTGGGCACGGTACCTGATCATGCCCGCGTGCGCGCTGTTGTTGATGCGTTGGCGCTTTGGGCGTTGGCTGCCCCCTTTGCCGCGCAAAGACTGGATGCACATGGCGTGGCTGGGCTTTATTGGCCATTCAATGCATGTGGGCTTGGTGACCTACGGCATCCACTGGTCGACAGCGTTTTCCAGTTCGGTCATCTTGGCTTGTGGCCCGATATTCACGTTGCTGATTTTGCGTTTGCAAGGCCTGGAGCGCATCAGCCTGCCGCAAATGGCTGGCGTCTTGTTGGCCTTGCTCGGGGTCTTGATGTTCTTGTCCGACAAACTGCTTGGTGGTCAATGGCGTGCCGGTGGCGGCGATTTGATTTTGCTGATTGCCGCGGCGTTTTTTTCTTATTACACCGTGGCCGTCAAGCCCGTTATGGAGCGCCATGGCCCGGTCTTGACCATGGGTTACGCCACTTTGTTGGGGGGCTTGCCTGTGTTGCTGTTGTCCATGCCAGAAGGCTTGCAAGCCCCATGGGCCAAGCTCGACTTTTGGGCTTGGGTTGGTTTGTTTTGGTCCATCATGGTTTCCGCCTTTGCCGGTTGGTTGGCGTGGGGCTGGATCAACACGGTGCGTGGCGTGGCGCGCACCGCACCCTTGATGTACTTGATGCCCCCTGCAGCGGGTGTGTTTGCTTGGGCTTTGTCGGGCGAGCATTACAGCTGGATCAAGATCGCCGGGGCAGGCGTGACTTTGGTGGGCGTGGCGTTGGCCCAATACGCGGGTCAAATCAAATGGCGTCTCAGGGCTTGAGCCAAGTGTCGTAGGCGGTTTTGCAAATCAGCGCCAACACCACCACGATGAAGACATGTCGCACAAAACCGGCACCATGTTTCAAAGCCAAGCGGGTGCCAATCAGACTGCCCACGATGTTGGCAGCGCCCATGGCCAAAGCCAAATGCCACCAAACATGCCCTTTGAAACTGAACAGCATCAGGGCCGATAAATTGGTGGCGACATTGATCATTTTGGCGGCTGCTGAGGCATTCAAAAAGTCATAGCCCAGCAAGCGCACATAGGCAAACACCAAAAAGCTGCCTGTGCCCGGCCCAAAGAAGCCGTCGTAGAAACCAATCACCAAACCAATACCGGCCGCCACCCAAGCTTCTTGGCGCCCTGCAAAGCGGGGCGCGTGGCTGCGGCCAAGGTCTTTTTTGACCAAGGTGTAAATCAACAGCGCTAACAACAGCGCAGGCAAAAATTGTCTAAATAGGGCGGGGTCCACTTCGGTCACCACCCATGCGCCAGCCAACGAACCCAGCAAGCCCGCGCCTGCAGCGGGCAGCAAAGAGCGCCATGGCATGACCACTTTGCGGCTGTACTGAACAGTGGCAAATGCGGTGCCCCAAATCGACGCGCTTTTGTTGGTGCCAAACAAAGTGGCTGGCGCTGCTCCTGGGAAAGTGGCAAACAACGCGGGCAGCAAGATCAAGCCACCGCCGCCGACAATCGCGTCCACCATGCCGGCCAACAAAGAGGCCAGCGAAACAATCAGTATTTCCATAGCGAAGATTGTGGCATCCGTGGCGGTGTTACACAGCCAACAACAAGACAGCCAACAGCAAGTCAGTCAGCAGACAAGCAGGCAAAAAAAAGCGCCGCTTTCGCGACGCTCATAAAAGTACACCTCGTTGGGATGTTGGTTTGTGTTCGTGTTGTTGGACTTGAGTTGTCTCCTCGGCCCTCAAGATGCAGATACTGCTTTGCATCAAGTGGGTGAAATGTAAGTGAACAAACCCGCCGGTTGACTCAGGGATTTCCCCATTTTGGTGAAATCCCTGCCCGATATTGAACAGGTGGAAACGAAAAGGAATGATTTCGTACGCTCAGATGTTCAGGCGGCACTGTGGCGTGCGGCATCCTCGGCAATCCACTGAGCGGCTTTTTCCGCAATCATCAACGTTGGGCTGTTGGTGTTGCCGCTGGTGATGGTGGGCATGACACCGGCATCCACCACGCGAAGACCGGCCACACCCCGCACTTGCAAACGCCCATTGACCACGGCCATCGGATCGTCTTCTTTGCCCATGCGGGTGGTGCCCACCGGGTGAAAGATGGTGCTGGCAATGTCACCCGCTAAGGTGGCCAACTCTTCGTCGGTTTGGTACTGCATGCCGGGTTTGAATTCTTCGGGCGCAAACGGGGCCATCGCCGGCTGCGACATGATGCGCCGCGTCACGCGCAAACTGTCGGCGGCCACTTGGCGGTCTTCGGGCGTCGACAAATAGTTGGGCGCGATGGCCGGTGCGTCTTCAAAGCGGGGGCTGTTGATGTGCACCGTGCCGCGGCTGGTGGGATTGAGGTTGCACACGCTCGCTGTGATGGCCGGAAATGGGTGCAGGGGCTCACCAAAGGCGTCCAGACTGAGTGGCTGCACGTGGTACTCAAGATTGGCATGTGCTTGTGTGGGATCGCTCTTGGTGAACGCCCCCAATTGGCTGGGTGCCATGCTCATGGGGCCGGTGCGTTTCAGGGCATATTCGAGCCCAATCATGGCCTTGCCCCACCAGCTGTTGGCCAGCGTGTTCAGCGTTTTGGCGCCCTTGACTTTGTAGACAGAGCGGATTTGCAAATGGTCTTGCAAGTTGCCGCCAACCCCTGGCAACGCTTGTTGCACCTCGATGCCGTGGCGCGTCAACAACTCTGCAGGACCAATGCCTGAGAGCTGCAATATTTGGCTGGAGCCAATACTGCCGGCACTCAAAATGACTTCGCGTGTAGCAGTGACTTCGACCATCTCAAGGCCTGTCCAGACTTGCGCGCCGGTGCAGCGCTTTTCGCCGTTGGGCTGGGTTTCGAGAGTTAAGCGGGCCACCTGGGCTTTGTTCCACAACTCGAAGTTGGGCCGCGAGTAGCAAGTGGGGCGCAAAAATGCTTTGGCCGTGTTCCAGCGCCAGCCATTTTTTTGGTTCACATCAAAGTAAGCCACACCCTCGTTGTCGCCTCGGTTGAAGTCGTCGGTGGCTGGAATGCCCGCTTGCTGAGCCGCTTGCGAAAAAGCGTCCAGCACATCCCAACGCAGGCGCTGTTTTTCGATGCGCCACTCGCCCCCACTGCTGCGGCCACGCAAGGTGTGCAAGTAACTGCCTTTGGGCAAATCCGAGGGTGCCAGCAACTCTGACTTGGCGCCCTTGGCACCATGGAACTCGTTGGCCCCGTTGTAGTGGTCTTCGTGCAGCTTGAAGTAAGGCAAGGTTTGCGTCCAACGCCACTCGTCGTTCCCGGTGATGTTCGCCCATTGCTCGTAGTCACGGGACTGACCGCGCATGTAAATCATGCCGTTGATGCTGGAGCAACCGCCCAACACTTTGCCGCGCGGATATCGCAAAGTGCGACCGTTCAGACCCGCCGCTGGCTCGGTTTGGTACAGCCAGTCGGTGCGCGGATTGCCAATGCAATACAAGTAGCCCACCGGAATGTGAATCCAGTGGTAATCGTCTTTTTTACCCGCTTCGATCAGCAGCACGCGCTTGCTGGCGTCTGCACTCAGGCGGTTGGCCAACAAACAGCCAGCAGTGCCGCCGCCAATGATGATGTAGTCGAAGGTGTTGTCGTTCATGGTTGTCCCGGTCTCTTGATGGATCGATTGTGCCTGTGGATTTTGAATCAATTCCATGGGCGCAGCGTCCATAAGTCGGGCTGCCACTTTGCGCCAATGGGCTGGCACAAAGCGACGGATAAGGGTCAGCGGGCCAGCGCAGCGCACGGATGCGCCACTGCAACTGCCCCACTGTTTCGCGTCCTTATTTGGCCGTCGGCATCACAAATTCGGCACCTTTGCCAATGCTCTCAGGCCAGCGCTGCATGATCGATTTTTGCTTGGTATAGAAGCGCACACCCTCTTCGCCATAGGCGTGCATATCGCCAAACAAACTGCGCTTCCAGCCGCCAAAACCGTGCCAAGCCATCGGCACTGGAATTGGCACGTTGATGCCGACCATGCCCACCTGAATGCGGCGTGCAAACTCACGGGCCACGTTGCCGTCACGGGTGAAACAGCTCACGCCGTTGCCAAACTCGTGGTCGTTGATGATTTGCACCGCCGTTGCAAAGTCGGACACGCGCACACACGACAACACGGGACCAAAAATCTCTTCTTTGTAGATCTTCATGTCGGTGGTCACGTGGTCAAACAGCGTGCCGCCGAGCCAGAAACCATTGTCGCAACCGGCGCCGGCTTTGGCGCCATCAAAGCTGCGACCGTCGACCAGCAGCTTCGCGCCTTCGGCCACGCCGGCATCGATGTAGCCCTTGATGCGCTGACGCGCGGCGTCGGTGACGATGGGGCCCATCTCGGCGGCCAGGTTTTCACCGTTGAGCACTTGCAGCGCCTTGGTGCGCTCGATCAGCTTGGGCAAAATTTTGTCGGCCACATCGCCCACCAAAACCGCCACGCTGATGGCCATGCAGCGTTCACCGGCCGAGCCGTAGCCTGCGCCAATCAAGGCGTCCACGGTTTGGTCAATGTCGGCGTCGGGCATGACCACCAAGTGGTTTTTCGCGCCGCCTAAAGCCTGCACGCGCTTGCCGTGGTGTGCACCGGTTTCGTAGATGTAATTGGCAATCGGCGTCGAGCCGACAAAGCTGATGGCTTTCACATCAGGGTGCTCCAACAGCGCGTCGACAGCTTCTTTGTCACCTTGCACCACGTTGAACACACCGTCGGGCAGACCGGCTTTTTTCAGCAGATCGGCCATGAACAGCGAAGGCGTCGGGTCGGTCGGGCTGGGCTTCAAGATGAAGGTGTTGCCCGCCGCAATGGCGACCGGGAACATCCACATGGGCACCATCACAGGAAAGTTAAACGGCGTGATGCCCGCCACCACGCCTAAGGGCTGGCGCAGCGTCCAGTTGTCGATGCCGGTCGAAACTTGGTCGGTGAAGTCGCCCTTGAGCAGCTGAGGGATGCCGGTGGCGAATTCCACAATGTCAATGCCGCGCGAGACCTCGCCCTGCGCGTCGGTGAACACCTTGCCGTGCTCGGCGGTGATCATGTGGGCCAGTTCGTCTTTGTGCTGGTTCAACAGTTCGAGAAACTTGAACATCACGCGGGCACGGCGCAGTGGCGGTGTGTCGGCCCAAGCCGGAAAGGCGGCTTGCGCCGCGGCAACTGCCTTGGCCACTTCGGCGCTGTTGGCCAGTGCCACGCTGCCGGTCACGGCACCGGTAGCCGGATTGGTCACGGGTTGGCTGCGACCCGAGCCCATTGGGACGACTTGGCCGTTGATGAAGTGGCCGATGTTGGAAATGCTCATGTGTAGCTCCCGATGGGCTTGTGCGAGGGTGTGCACAAATGGTTAAAAGGAAGTGCAGTTTAGGTAACGCTGCCAACCCTCACAAGACCATAATCTTGAATTGATTGTTCAAAATGGTGAACAATACACCGATGGATGAGCAAAAAATCAACACCCTCTGGACCCATTTGCACTGGCTGAGTGTGCTGGCCCAACAAGGCAGCTACACCGCAGCGGCAGCTCGCTTGGGGGTCAGCAAAGCGGCCATGAGCCAGCGCATTGCTGAACTGGAGCGCGCGGCCAAAGTCACCTTGGTGCAGCGCACCACCCGAAGCCTGCGCCTGACCGAGGCTGGGCAAAAGTTGGTGGACGACACCCGAACGTCTTTTGAGCAGATTGAGCAGAGTTTTTCTCGGGTGCGCGACATGGCCGCGCAGCCCAGCGGTTTGTTGCGCGTGACCGCACCGGTGGCCTTGGCGCGGCAACAACTGGTGCCGTTGCTGGCCGACTTTTTGCGCGACTTTCCAGAAGTGCGGATCGAGTTGGATTTGTCGGACCGCCTAAACGCGCTGGCCACCGAAGGCTTTGACCTGGCCATTCGCCACACCGCCCGCCCGCCGGATACCCATGTCGCTTGGGCGTTGTGTGGCACCGAGTCGGTGCTGGTGGCGACCCGCGCATATTTGCGCAAGCAGGGTGAGCCGCAAAACCCGGCTGACTTGGCGACCCACAACTGCTTGCACTATCCACGCTCGCAAGACACACCGGCCTGGACCTTTGAGCCGCGAAAGGCTTCCCGTTCAGCCGAGCGCATCACGGTACCGGTGATGGGCAACTTGGCGGCCAACAACAGCGAAGCCTTGCGCGAAGCCGCACTCACGGGCGCAGGCATTGCGCTGATGCCCGACTTCAGCGCGCAGGCCGCGTTAAGACAAGGCAAGTTGGTGCGTGTGTTGCCCGACTGGAAACCCGTGGGCGCATTTGCCGAAACGATTTACGCCATTCGCCCCTATGCACCCCATGTGCCTCGCGCCGTGACGGCACTGGTAAACCATTTGAAAGCGGCGTTGGCTCAGGGATTTTCAGACGCCGTTTGAGCTCCATCAGACCTGTTGTTGGGCAAAAGCTGTCCGCGAGATTCGCAGGTTGCGGGGTGGCCGTTAGCGCCCGGCTAACACTGGAAATAATTTGTGCAATCCATCGGCCATGACTTCAACCGCCAGCGCAGCCAAAATCAGACCCATGAGCCGAGTCATCACATTGATGCCGGTTTTGCCCAAGACACGGGCAATGGGGGTGGCCAACGAAAAGCACAGCGCAGTGGCCAGCGCTATGACCACGCCGTAGCCGACCAGGGTGCCCAACTGCGCAAAATTTTTCGCTTTTTCGGCGTAGATCACCACGGTGGACATGGTGGCAGGGCCGGTGAGCAGGGGGATTGCCAAGGGCACCACGGCAATTCTGGCCCCTACGGCAGCTTTGGCCTCCGCGTCGTGCACCTCGTCCGTATTGGCTCGAGCCTCGCTTGTTTGTGCGTTCAGCATGGCCAAGGCGGCAGTCAGCAGCAACAAGCCACCACCGACCTGAAAGCTGGCCAGTGAAATCCCAAAAAATTCCAGAATTTGCAGGCCCACCAAGGCGCTCACTGCGATCACGACAAACGTTGAAAAAGACGAAACCAAAATGGTCCGCTGGCGTTGCGCCCGACTGAAGCCTTGGGTGTAGTGGATGAAAAATGGCACGATGGCCAAGGGGTTGACGATGGCCAAAAGGGTGATGAGTGGTTTGAAATCCATGCTGCGATTGTGACCTGCGCTTGCGGCCAACGTCCAACGATGGGCGTCAGACTGCCGGTGTACGCCGACGGAACATGCTCCAACCATCCATCTGCAATACCTTGTCCCCATGCTGGTTGAACATTTCCCACAGGTTGCGTGTCATGCCGACATCAGGGCGTTTGCTCATGGGTTTGGTCTCGAGCAATGTGCTTTGCAAGCGCAGCGTGTCCCCGGGATAGACCGGCTTGAGCCATTTGATGCCTTCCAGTCCGGGCGAGCCCAGGCTGGAGGTTTCGCACAGGAAATGGGTCACCATCAACCGCATGGCCATCGAGCAGGTGTGCCAGCCACTGGCTGACAGGGCGCCAAAGACCGAGGCTTTGGCCGCTTCGTCGTTCAGGTGAAAGGGTTGTGGGTCAAACTGTGTGGCGAAGGCGATGATTTCTTCGCGGGTTGGGGAGATGGTGCCGAGGTCGCGCACCTCGCCCACCGCAAAATCTTCCCAGTAATACTTGATTTGTGGCATCAGCGGCCTCCCGAAACGTCCAAGAAACTCATGGTGGTGTAACTGGCGCTGTCGCTCAGCAACCAGACGATGGCCTCGGCCACTTCTTCCGCGCTGCCTCCCCGCTGCGCGGGCACCAAATGTTGCAAGTCTTTGACGCGGTTGGGCAGTCCGCCCGAAGCATGAATGTCGGTTTCAATCAGGCCGGGCCGCACCGCGTTGACACGAATCCCTTCGGCCGCGACTTCTTTGGCCAAGCCGATGGTGAAGGCATCGATGGCGCCTTTGGCCGCCGCATAGTCGACGTATTGGCCGGGCGCGCCCAGCCGGGCGGCGGCACTGGACACGTTGACGATACTGCCGCCTTCACCGCCGTGGCGGGTGCTCATGCGGCGAACCGCTTCACGGGCGCAGATCAAACTGCCAATCACATTGATATCGAACATGCGCTTCCACCGCGCGACGCTCATCTCGTCCACGCGGGCGGTCATGTCGACCACTCCCGCGTTGTTGACCAGGCCTTGCAGGCGGCCCATTTTGGCGTCGATGTGCTCAAACATGCGCAGCACTTGCGCTTCGTCGGCTACATCCGCTTGGATGGAAATCGCGTGTCCCCCCGAGGCGCGAATTTGGCGGACCACTTCGTCGGCAGCCAGCGAGTTGGCGGTGTAGTTCACCGCCACCGACCACCCTTGTTGTGCCGCCAAAAGGGCTGTTGCTGCTCCGATGCCCCGGCTGCCGCCGGTCACCAACAAGACCTTGTTCATCGTCTGTCTCCTGCAAAATTTGTTCTGTCGGTTAAAACCGTTATCGCTTGCAAAGATTACACAACAGACAAGGAGCCCCCATGGGTCGCACAGTGGACTATTACTTCGCACCGCAAAGCCCTTGGGCGTATTTGGGGCATCAGCGACTGGCCGAGATCGTGCAACGCACGGGCGCTGCCTTGCGTGTCATGCCGATTGATTTGGGGGGCAAGGTGTTCCCGATTTCGGGCGGCTTGCCGTTGGGCCAGCGCGCGCCACAGCGACAGGCCTACCGCTTGGTTGAGCTGAAACGCTACGGCCAGTATTTGAATGTGCCCTTGAACGTGAAGCCCAAGTATTTTCCGGTGGGTGGCGACGACGCGGCGCGTTTGATCATTGCCGCCGATCTGGCTCACGGCGCGGCAGCTGCCATGGCTATTGCTGGTGCTATTTTGGCGGCTTGCTGGGCGCAAGAGCGCAACATGGCCGATGACAAAGTGCTGGCCGAGTTGCTGCATGAGCAAAAGTTGCCGGCCAGTTTGCTCGAGCAGTCGCACAGCCAAGCGGTGCAGGTGCGTTACGAAACTTATACCCAAGCCGCCATTGATGCGGGCGTGTTTGGTGCGCCCAGTTATGTGGTGGATGGCGAGATTTTTTGGGGCCAAGACCGTCTCGATTTTGTTGAACGAGCCTTGGCATGATGCAGCCCACTTTTTGAACGCAGGAGAACGAAATGGGAACGATGGTGAATTTGACATCAGCCGATGGCACCCAGGTGCCCGCCTATGTGGCTCAGCCTAAAGAGGCGCCAAAGGGGGCTGTGGTGGTGTTGCAAGAAATTTTTGGCGTGAACAGCCACATTCGCGAAGTGGCCGATGGCTATGCGGCCGAGGGGTATCTGGCGGTCGCGCCCGCCACCTTTCAGCGTGTCCAGCCGGGCGTTGAGTTGGGTTATTCAGAGGCCGACATGGGCGTGGGCTTTGGCTATAAAACCGCTGTGGAGGCGTTGCCTGAACCTGGTGTGTTGCAAGACATTCAAGCGGCGATTGATCACGCTGCCGCCGCATCGGGCGGCAAGGTGGGCATCGTGGGGTATTGCTGGGGCGGCCTGTTGACGTGGCGTGCCGCTTGCACCTTGCGGGGCTTGAGTGCGGCCGTGCCTTATTACGGCGGCGGTGTCACGACCGAAGCCGAAATCGCTCGCCAGCCTCAAGTGCCGGTGCTGGCCCACTTTGCTGAAGAAGACAAGTGGATCCCGATGCCCTCGGTGCACGACTTCAAACAGGCGCATCCTGAGGTCACGGTGTGGACATACGCGGCGCACCATGGTTTTAACTGCGACCAGCGTGGCGCTTGGCATGCGCCTTCGGCCCAGTTGGCGCGTACCCGCACCTTGGCGTTTTTCGCAGAGCATTTGGCCTGAGCCGAGCCTGACCCGCGCAGCAACACAGCTGCAAGGTGAGGGTTGGAAAGCGCGGGTTGAAAGCGCTGGGTCGGGGCAGGTTTGGGTGAGGTGGGGGTGAGGTGGGGGTGAGGTGGGGGTTAGTCGCCGGTACGGGCGAGGTAGCGTTTGCGCCAAAACACCAAGCCCATCGTCAAGGCGATGAGCCCCATGCTGCCCAAGGCCCACCAAAAACCACTGGCTTGGTGAAGCCAAGGCATGAATTCGAAGTTCATGCCAAAGACGGCGGCAATCAGGTTGAGGGGCAAAAAAATCGCGGTCAATGCGGTCAGGGTGCGCATGATGTCGTTGGTGCGGTTGCCTTGTAAATTGAAATGCATTTGCACCGCCGTCTCGGTGTTGTGCTCCAGCCGGCGAACGTGTTGCACCACCCGTTCGATGTGTTCCAACACGTCGCGGCTTCTGATTTTGAGCAACTCATGCTCACGCGCCTCGCTGCTGTTTTGACCCACGCCCCAGCCGTCCAAAGATTCGGTCCAAGTTTGCACCGCAGTGCGTTGGTCGTCACACAAAGATTCCAGTTGGTGCAAGGCCACGCGGGCTTGCATCAAGCCTTCCCAGCGGTTGAATCTCGCACGGGGGTTGAGCAATTCGGCTTGCCAATGCTCAAGTTGGCGCGTCAGATCTCGGCGCAAATCAAGGTAGCTGTCGACCATGTGGTTGACGATGCGCAGCATCATGTCGGCGGGGCTGGCAGGCACCCCCCGAGCGCCGGCGGAGCGCAGGTCGGCTGAGTCTTGCTGTCCTGTTGCCGTTGCCGCTGTCGTTGCCGCTGTCGTTGCCGCTCCTGACCCTGGCTGGATACTCGCCAACAAGCGGCTGGCATAGGCCTCTTGCACCGCACATTCTGTGGGGTGCACGCTGAGCAAAACCCGGTCAAACACCGCAAACCCTACAGGGCTGGTGTCAATGCGTTGCAACACCGGCGGCCCAGGGCGTTTGCCTTGAAGCGTCAAGCCTTGATTTGTCCCATTGGGGTTGCTTTGGGCCAAACGCCGAAACACCATCAGGTCGTAATGCGAGCTGTAGTCAAAGCGCGACGGCAGTTGGGCGTTCAGCAGATCGGACACGTGCAAGTCCACCAAGGGCTGTCCGGTGATGCGTTCGAGGGTGGCTTGAATCAATGCCAGCTCGGTCTGGAACTTTTCACGCGAGCAAGAAATCCAGACATAACCGTGCTCGGGCAGTTGCTCGGGCAGATCAATGCCGTCTTGGACCTGAGTGCCTGCAATGGTGAAGACCCGCATGAAGGTGCTCAGCTTTGGCGAATCAAGCGGGCCGCGTCGCGTGCGAAGTAAGTCAATACGCCGTCCGCGCCAGCGCGTTTGAAAGCCAGCAGGCTTTCCATCATCACGGCGTCGTGGTCCAGCCAGCCGTTTTGTGCGGCCGCTTTCAGCATGGCGTATTCGCCCGACACTTGGTAAGCAAAGGTGGGGACTTTGAATTCGTCTTTCACGCGGCGCACGATGTCCAAATAGGGCATGCCGGGTTTGACCATCACCATGTCGGCACCTTCAGCCAAATCCATGGCCACTTCGCGCAGGGCTTCGTCGCTGTTGCCGGGGTCCATTTGGTAGACCTTTTTGTTGCTCTTGCCCAAATTGGCGGCAGAGCCCACCGCGTCGCGGAAGGGGCCATAAAAGGCGCTGGCATATTTCGCGCTGTAGGCCATGATGCGGGTGTGCACGAGGCCGCGCGCTTCAAGGGCTTGGCGAATCGCACCAATGCGTCCGTCCATCATGTCGCTGGGGGCCACCATGTCGACACCGGCTTCGGCTTGGGTCAGGGCTTGTTGCACCAGCACCGCCGTGGTTTCGTCGTTCAAGATGTAGCCGGTTTCATCGAGCAAACCGTCTTGGCCATGGCTGGTGAAGGGGTCGAGCGCCACATCGGTCATGACACCCAATTCGGGAAAGCGTTTTTTCAGCTCGCGCACCACGCGTGGCACCAAGCCGTTGGGGTTCATGGCTTCTTGCCCTGTGGGGTCTTTCAGCGACGCGTCGATCACCGGAAACAGCGCCATGACCGGAATGCCCAGCTTCACGCAATCTTCGGCCACGGGCAGCAACAAATCGAGCGACAAGCGCTCTACCCCGGGCATGGAGCCAACCGCTTGTCGCTGGTTTTGTCCGTCCAGCACAAACACCGGATAGATCAGGTCGTGCGGCGTGACTTGGTTTTCGCGTACCAAGTTGCGGGTGAATTCGTCACGGCGCAAACGGCGTGGGCGGCTTAAGGGAAAGGGGGCGACGGGGTTCATGGTGAAAATTGTGCCTGAAGTCCTGCGTGGGCCCAAACTCAGGCGCAGGCATTCGGGCGCAGTGCCGAGGTTTCAATAGGTCGTAAAAACAACATAAATACTGAAATTAATCTTGTTAATGATTTTGTTATTTGATAAATTCAATTCAGGCAGTTCTCTGCCTCCCGCTTTTCCTCCCTGAGCGGGGCCTGGACGCGGTAACGCAGATGGGCTTACCACCCTCGGCCTTGGCCGAGGGTTTTTTTTGTCCTTGCGCGCCACTTGCACTGGCCCAGTCATCTCTGACTACACTTGCGACATGCTCTGGATCAAAGCCCTTCACATCGTTTTCATTGCCAGCTGGTTTACAGGCTTGTTTTATTTGCCTCGCATTTTTGTCAATTTGGCAATGGTCGAGCCCCACTCGGTGGCAGAACGCGAGCGCTTGCTGCTGATGGCGCGCAAGCTGTACCGGTTCATGACGATATTGGCCATTCCCGCCTTGGTCTTTGGTTTGTGGCTTTGGCTGGTGTACGGCATTGGCCGTGGCCCGGGCCAAGGCTGGATGCACGCCAAGCTGGTCATTGTGCTGGCCTTGCTGGGTTACCACCACAGCTGTGGCGTGATGCTTCGCAAGTTCACCCAAGGCCAAATGCAGCGCAGCCATATTTGGTTTCGTTGGTTCAACGAAGTCCCCGTCCTCATGATGTTGGCGGCGGTGATATTGGTGGTGGTCAAACCGTTCTAAGGGGTTGATGTGCGCACCCACCACCCGCGCAAAACGGTTGCATGGCCTTTGGTGTGGATTTATGCCCTGCTGATTGTTTACGCCAGCCTGTACCCCTTTGAAAACTGGCGGGTTCAGGGCATTGCACCTTGGGCCTTTTTGACAGCACCCTTGCCGCAATACTGGACAGGCTTTGATGTGTTGTCCAACGTGGTGGGCTACGCGCCTTTTGGTTTTTTGTTGGCATTGGCCTTGCACAGAACGCGGCGCCATTGGCCGGCCATTGCGTTGGCCACGCTTGCCGCGGCCTTGCTGTCTTTGACGCTGGAGTCTTTGCAGATGTTTCTGCCTGTTCGGGTGCCCTCGAACGTCGATGCTGCGCTCAATACCGTGGGCGCTTTGGTGGGCGCCGTGACGGCGCGGGCGTTGGAGTGGGTCGGTTTGCTGGACCGGTGGAGCCGTTTTCGTGACCGCTGGTTTGTGCACGATGCCAGCGGGGGCATGGCGCTGTTGGCGGTTTGGCCGCTGGCGCTGTTGTTTCCGGTGCCCGTGACGTTTGGCTTAGGCCAAGTCTTGGAGCGGGTGGAGTTGGCGCTGGCGCATGTGTTGGAAGACTCGCAGTTGTTGGAGTGGCTGCCGCTGCGCGAGGTGGAGTTGCAACCGTTGTTGCCGATCAGCGAAATACTGTGTGTGGCCATTGGACTGCTTTTGCCCTGCCTGTTGGCTTTTGGGGTTTTGCGCGAGTGGCGGCAGCGCGTGGTGGTCGCGGTGTTGTTGGTGTGCGTGGGGTTTGCTGCCAGTGCGTTGTCGGCCGCGCTCACCTATGGCCCGTCGCACGCCTGGGACTGGGTCAGCCCCGAGGTGCTGGCCGGCTTGTTGCTCAGCGGGCTTGGCATGGCCGTCTTGTCATTCAGTGGGGCGCGGGCGTGTTGGGTGCTGGCGCTGGCCGCCTTGGTTTGGCAGCTCAGTTTGCTGAACAATGCCTCGGCTGACGTCTATTTCGCTTTGACTTTGCAGACTTGGGAACAGGGGCGATTCATTCGTTTCCATGGCCTGATTCAGTGGCTGGGCTGGTTGTGGCCCTATGCCGCCCTGATTTATTTGGTGAATCGCCTTTCTTCATCGCCAACCGAAGAGCCGTGAGGGTGTGCCGGCCTAAAATTGGGCCATGACCTCAGAAAACGCCTCCTCCTATTTCAAGCGCCATATTTTCTTTTGCCTGAATGAGCGCAGCAACAACGAAGCTTGCTGCGCCCAACATGGCGCGCAACAGGCTTTTGAACATTGCAAAAGCCGCATCAAAGAGTTGGGTCTGTCGGGCCCCGGTCAAGTGCGCGTTAACAAGGCGGGTTGTTTGGACCGTTGTTCTGGCGGCCCTGTGGCGGTGGTTTATCCCGAGGGCGTTTGGTACTCCTATGTGGACAAAGCCGACATTGACGAAATCGTCGAGAGCCATTTGAAGAATGGCCAAGTGGTCGAGCGCTTGGTGACCCCAGCCCATTTGGGGCGCTGATGAATGCCGCAACGCAACACCTGACGCTGCAAGGCCCGACCGGGCCTTTAGAGTGTTTGCTCGATGCGCCTGCCGATGGCTTGGCGCGCGGCACAGCGGTTATTGCGCATCCGCACCCGCTGTTTGGCGGCACCATGCAAAACAAAGTGGTGCAAACCTTGGCGCGGGCTTTTTTGCAGTGCGGATGGCAAGCGGTGCGGTTCAATTTTCGAGGCGTCGGTGCCAGCGCCGGCAGCTACGACGAAGGCCGCGGCGAGGCCCAAGACATGTTGGCGGTCATCGCGCAATTGGCGCCACAAGGCCCGTTGGCTTTGGCCGGTTTTTCGTTTGGAGCCTTTGTCACCAGCCATGTGGCGCAAACCCTGGCCCCCGTGCGCAGCCCCGAAAAGTTGGTGCTGGTGGGCACCGCGGCTTCGCGTTTTCAGGTGGCCCCCATTGCCCCCGAATGGCACGACCGGACCTTGGTTTTGCATGGCGAACAAGATGACACGGTCCCACTGTCCAGTGTGATGGACTGGGCCCGCCCCCAATCCTTGCCGGTCTTGGTGATTCCGGGGGTTGAGCATTTCTTCCATGGACAATTGCCGTTGTTGAAAAGTTTGGTGGCGCGCCATTTGGCCGCCTGAAATTTGAGGCCCCTCTGTGGGAACCCCTGAGCCATGAATCAATCAGTGACCGCCTTGTTGAAAAAATGGGCCTTGACGCTGCTGGCCGTCTGGACTTGCGTTGCACAGGCGCAAATGCCCCAGCCGCCCGAGGTGGCTGCCAAGTCTTATTTGCTCATGGATGTGACGGCCAACCAGGTCTTGGCCGCCAAAGACCTCGACATGGTGGTCGAGCCCGCATCACTGACGAAGCTGATGACCGCCTATTTGGTCTTTGATGCCCTCAAATCTCGAAAAATCGACCTTAAGCAGACCTTGTCGGTCTCCGAGCGGGCTTGGAAGATGCCGGGCTCGCGCATGTTCATCGACCCCAAAATGCGCGTGCCCGTGGAAGATTTGATCAAAGGCATGGTGGTTCAGTCGGGCAACGACGCCACAGTGGCGCTGGCCGAGGGCGTGGGGGGCAGTGTTGAAAACTTTGTCCAATTGATGAACCAGCAGGCCCAAGCGCTGGGCATGAAAAACACCCGATACCTCAACCCAGAAGGGCTGACCGAGCCCGGGCATACCACCACCGCGCGTGACTTGGGACTGTTGGCCTCCCGGCTGATGCGAGATTTTCCGGACTACATGCCGTACTACGCGATCAAGAAGTACCGCTACCCCGGCACCCCTGAGGCCAACGACAGCAACCGCAATCTGTTGTTGTTCAGAGATCCGTCGGTGGATGGGCTGAAAACGGGGCACACCCAAACGGCGGGTTATTGCCAGGTTGCCACTGCCAAACGCAATTTCCCCAATGTGGGTGCGCGCCGCCTCTTGGTCATTGTTTTGGGGGCCGAAAGTGAAAATGCCCGAGCCAATGAAAGTCAAAGGCTGCTGAACTGGGGATACACCGCTTTTGATGCCGTCAAGCTGTTTGAGGCGGGCCAGCCGGTGATCAGCCCTGCCGTTTGGAAAGGCAAAATGCCGACCCTGAAACTGGGGGCCTTTCAGCCGCTGGTGGTGGCCGTCCCCTCGGGCACGGCCGCGCAGATCAAAACCCAAGTCACCCGGCCCGATCCCTTGGTGGCGCCTTTTTCCCAAGGGCAAGCGGTTGGCACGCTGCGGGTGTTTAAAGGGGATCAAGCCCTGTTTGATGTGCCGCTGGTGGTGTTGGAGCCGGTAGACGAAGCCGGCGTTTTGGGACGGGCTTGGGACGCCATTCGGCTCTGGATCAAGTAATTTGGGGCCTGCTGGCCGCCCTAAATTGTGGATAACTTGCCACCCGACCGCCAGGCGGTTATACTGGCGGGCTTTTCCGCTTTTGGGGCGGAGAAGTTTCTTTTGTCAAATTCAAACGTTTAGGGACGTTACAAACAATGCCAACCATCAATCAATTGGTGCGTCAGGGGCGCGAGGTCGAAACGATCAAGTCCAAAAGCCCTGCGATGCAAAACTCTCCACAGCGTCGGGGTGTCTGCACACGTGTGTACACCACAACGCCTAAAAAGCCTAACTCCGCTCTGCGTAAAGTGGCCAAAGTGCGCTTGACCAACGGTTTTGAGGTCATCTCTTACATCGGCGGTGAAGGCCACAACCTGCAAGAACACTCGGTGGTTCTGGTGCGCGGTGGTCGTGTCAAAGACTTGCCAGGTGTGCGTTACCACATCGTGCGTGGTTCGCTCGACTTGCAAGGCGTGAAAGACCGCAAGCAGTCTCGCTCCAAGTACGGTGCGAAGAAGCCAAAAGCCAAGTAAACCCTCACGGGTTGAAATTTTTCGGTGCTGTTTCCCGCGTGGCGCGGTGATTCAGCGAAGTGACCCGAAGCCCGGAATCGTCCAGGTGGGTCGAGTAAGTGAGATGTTTTGAATAACTCTCGCGGTGTCTGAAAAGAGACCAACTGAAGCAATATGAGGTGAAATATGCCACGTCGTCGCGAAGTCCCTAAACGTGAAATCCTGCCGGATCCCAAGTTCGGTAATGTCGAGTT
>JACCDS011451276.1_pt1 | contig 22486 bp, 21 predicted proteins | sample 7446441 | NCBI WGS metagenome assembly JACCDS01 (sample SAMN15323445, study PRJNA562643) | freshwater metagenome | isolation source: river surface water | place: USA:Blue River Watershed | collected 2017-08-17 | reverse complement strand
TAGATCTGCGGGGCGTCGATCGAGGACACGCGGTGGATCGGGGCGTCGAGCTCGTCGAACGCCTTCGACTGGATGAGGTAGGCCACCTGGGCGTCGACGCCGCAGAAGGGCTTGTTCTCTTCGACCAGCAGGGCGCGGTGCGTCTTGCGGACGGAGGCGAGGATGGTCTCCTCGTCGAGCGGGCGGATCGAGCGGAGGTCGACGACCTCGACGCTGACGCCGTGCTCCTTCTCGAGGACTTCGGCGGCCTTGAGGCTGGTGATCACGGCGCGGCCGTGGGCCACGATGGTGAGGTCGGTGCCTTCGCGCTTCACGTCGGCGACGCCGAGCGGCACGATGTAGTCTTCGTCGGGGACCTCGCCCTTGTCGTTATAAAGGATGGTGTTCTCCATCACGTAGACGGGGTCGTTGTCGCGGATGGCGGCCTTGAGCAGGCCCTTGGCGTCGTAAGGGGTGGCCGGGCAGACGACCTTGATGCCGGGGTGGGAGGCGAGGATCGCCTCGGGCGTGTGGGAGTGGGTGGCGCCGACGTTCGTGCCGCCGTTGGCCGGGCCGCGGATCACGATCGGGCAGTTGATCAGGCCGCCGGACATGTAGCGGATGTTGCCGGCGTTGTTCACGATCTGGTCGAACGCGACGTACGAGAAGGACCAGAACATCAGCTCCATCACGGGGCGGATGCCGAGCATCGAGGCGCCGATGCCCAGGCCGATGAAGCCGGCTTCGGAGATCGGGGTGTCGACGACGCGCTTCGGGCCGAACTCCTTGAGGAGGCCTTCGGTCACCTTGTAGGCGCCGTTGAATTGGGCGACTTCTTCGCCCATGAGGACGACCTTGTCGTCGCGCTTGAGTTCTTCGCGCATCGCGGCGCGGAGCGCCTCGCGGTAGGAAATGACGGCCATGAGGGTAGGGGCGAAGAGGGGTTATTCGAAGATGATGGTGCCGCGGCTCGTGGTGTGGGGCCCGCGGTTGTCCTCTTCCCAGTAGATGTGGCGGGTGACGTCGGCGAGGGTGGGGTCGGGCGATTCGTCGGCGAACGCGGCGGCCCGGTCGGCCTCGGCCATCGCGTCGTCGTTGATCTGCTGGGAGAGTTCCGGGGTCAGGACCTTCTCGGCGAGGAGTTCCTGCTCGAAGAGGAGCACGGGGTCCTTCTTGTCGCGGTATTCCTTGATCTCGTCCTTGTCGCGGTAGGTCTTGTCGGGGTCGGCCATGGAGTGGCCGAAGTAGCGGTAGGTGAAGATCTCGAGGACCGTCGGCTTGGACTCTTCGTGGGCGCGCTTGAGGGCGATGGCCGTCTTGGCGCGGACTTCGTAGACGTCGTGGCCGTTGATGACGTCCCAGGCCATGCCGTAGCCTTCGGCCCGCTTGGCGAGGCAGCCGGGGTGGGCGCTCGAGCGTTCCTGGGAGGTGCCCATGGAGTAGCCGTTGTTCTCGATGACGAAGATCATCGGGAGCTCCCAGAGGGCCGCGAGGTTGTAGGCCTCGTGCACGGCGCCCTGGTTGACCGCGCCGTCGCCCATGTAGGCGAAGCAGCTGCCCTTCTGGCCGAGGTATTTGACCGCGTAGGCCAGGCCGGTGCCGAGGGGGGCCTGGCCGCCGACGATGCCGTGGCCGCCCCAATAGTTCTTGTCGGGGGCGAAATAGTGCATGGAGCCGCCTTTGCCCTGGGAGCAGCCGGTGACCCGGCCGGTCAGTTCGGCCATGCATTCGTTCATGCCCATGCCCACCATGAGCCCGTGACCGTGGTCGCGGTAGCCCGTGATGATGTGGTCATGCTTGCCGAGCAGGGAGATCGTGCCGGCGGCGACGGCCTCCTGGCCGACGTAAAGGTGGAGGAAGCCCCCGATCTTACCCTGCTGGTAGATGCGGATGCAGCGTTGCTCGAAATGGCGGATCCGGGCCATTTTCGTGTAAAGGGCGATCTTCTCGGCCTTCGACATCGAGGCGTTGACCGGATCTTTGGCGAACTCCGAAGGGCCGGCGGGGCGCTTCAGGGATTCCGGATGGGTAAGGACGGCAGGCTTGGCCACGGTGGTTGGTTTGGGTTGATTGGAGGGGACTGTTGCGGAAGGTCAAGCGTCCCCTCCCGTCGGCTCAATTTGCCTTGACCCGCCTTGCGCCCCACCTCCCTTTTCCTCTAGCCTGTGTCCAGACACCGGCTACCCCTCTCTATATGGAAGAAACCCCCGAGGCTGCGGCCCGCGAATTCACTGTGCTGAACCGGATGGGCATCCATACCCGCCCGGCCGCCCAGATCGTCCGGCTCGCCAATCGCTACCCCGACGTCGAAATCACCGTTTCCAAGGATGACGAATCCGTGAACGGGAAGAGCATCATGGGTCTCATGATGCTGGCGGCCGGACAGGGCTCGAAACTACGGTTTTCCGTGCGCGGCAAGGATGGGGCCGCCCTGCTGGGGGAGATGGATGCTCTCTTTGCGCGAAAATTCGACGAGAGCTGATCTTCCCCATGGGTTTCCTGCTTGCCTCCCTCCTTTTCCTGGCCGCCGGCGAGGTTCCCCCGCTCCCGGTCCTCACGGATGCCGAGGTCGTCGGGCAGCTCCGCCCCGCCGAATTGGCCGAGTGGCATAGTTCCATGCGCGTGGTCACCCAGGGCGAGACCCGGGTCAAGCAAGGCCAGAGCATCATGGCCACGAGCGTGGGCGCGGCTAATTCGAGCAAGTTGGGCAACCTCGGCCAGCTGGCCGAGCCGCCGGAGAAGATCCGCCTCCGGGCCCAGAAGATCATCGACGAAGGCAACGCGCAGATCCAGCAGGCCTCGCCTTCCGTCAGGCGCCTTCGCCTGCTCGCCGCCCAGCGGGTGGCGGCCCTCAGCAAGCCGCTTGAGCTTCAGTTGAATCTCGCCCCGCAGGCCCTTGCGACGGCGCTCTCCGAGTCGTCGGCCCGCCTCCAGAAGCAAGCCGCCGGCGCCGGCTACAAGGTGGTCCACGTCGTCGGTTCGCTGGCCCTCTCCGCGGAGGGAGCGTTGGACCGGCCTGCCTTGCTGACCGCCCAGCTCCGCGCCGCCTGGAATAAGTCGGGCCCGAACACCCACGAGCCGGTCCCGGAAGCGGGGTATGCCTACGTCGCGCCGGCCGGACCCGCCGTCAAGCCGGCCTTGTCCAAGGGCCTCGCCCCGGTGGTCGTCGCCGGCCAGGAGGCCGTCGTCTGGGCCGAGACCTACGTCCTGCAGCCCGACGGGGTCCGCGGCGTTCTTTTCCTCCGGCTGGCCGACGCCTCCACTTTCCGCCTGCTGGCCTCCGAGGCCGCGTTCGTCGACCTGCGGGGCGGTCCCGCCCCGGCCTCCGCCTGCGTCGTGACCTTCCGCGACGAACAACGTCTCTTCACCCGTCCGGCGCCGGGCGGCGAACTGCCCTGCGGCTTCGCCGCCGGCAGCCATCCCGTCGGGTCGGCCTTCCTCGCCCATCTCTGCGTCACGCAGTCGAAGCTCGGCGTCACCGCCACGCCTTACTTCGTCATCGTCACGGGCGGCGGCGCCGTCCCGTCCGAGCCGTTGCTCGCCAAGTGGCGCGCCACGCTCCGTCCGCCGGCCAACGCGGAGATCGCCTACGACATCGCGAGCCTGCCGGCCACCGGCGCGGCCGTCGAAGTCGGTCGGCTGGCGGTCGCCTTCCCGCCGGCGCCCGCGAAGTGATCAGTCGCCCTTGCGGGCGGCCTTGAGTTCGGCGACGGTGGCGCGCTTGAGCTTCTTCACCTTCGTCGCCGTGAGGAGCTGGTGCGCGCGGGACATGCGGTCGATGAACAGCACGCCCTGGCAATGGTCGTGCTCGTGCTGCACGCAGCGCGCGAGCAGGCCGGCGCACTCGAGGACGTGCGGGGCGCCGTCCGCGTCGCGGTAGCGGACGACGGCCCGTTCCACCCGTTCGACGTCGCCGGTCACCCCGGGAAAGGAGAGGCAGCCTTCGACGTAGGTCTCGGGCGCGCCCGCCGGGATGGTCACGGTGGCGTTGGCGAGCAGCATCGGCATGATGTCGTCGGGGTCGCAGGCCTTGCCGTCGAGCACGGGGCGGTGCTCTTCGTCGCGCACGTCCATCACGAAGAGCTGCAAGGAGAGCCCGACCTGCGGCGCCGCCAGGCCGATGCCCTTGGCCAGCTTCATCGCCCGGAGCATCGCTTCGCCGAGGGAACGCAGCGGCGCGCCGAACTCCTTCACGGGTTCGCCCACGGCCCGGAGGACCGGGTCGCCGTAGCGACGGATGGTGAAGTCGGCCATGCTTGCTGGTTACCTTTTTGGCGGGGCAGGGAAAGCGTAAACGCTCACGGGGCCGCGCCGTATTCGCCCTTTTCGCAGCGCCGCACGAACGCTTCGGTCCGCTGGCGGATCCGGTTCCAGCTTTCACGCAGCCGCTGGGTCTCGTCGGGCGTGACGCGCTGGTCGGCGCTCGCCTCGGCGAGGTCGGCGATGAGCAGGCCGAACTCGCGGACGAGGCCGTTCGCGGCCTGGTCGAGGGCCGCGGCGGGCGCCTCGCCTTCCGTCGGGGTGAAGTGTCCGCCGGCCTTCTGCGCCAGCCAGTCGACGATGCGCGTGTCCCCCGTCGCCTGGATGAGCTGGGCCGTCCGCTGCAGAGGATTGGGCTGGCCGCTGCCTTGATCGGCCGGTTCGCGCCACTTGTAGAGCATCGAGGGGGAGACGCCGAGCAGTTTGGCGATCCGTCCGTGGGCGGCCGCGCGGTCGTCGGCGAGGGCGTCGCCGGCCTTGCGCAACGCGTCTTCCATCACGTGGTGGGCCTCCTTGACGGCGGAGCGGCGGGGGGCGGGCGGCTTCTTCGGCATGCGACAGGATAAGGCGGGCGGACACCGCACCGCAAGCGAGACGCGGGGCTTCCGGTCCTCAGGCCAAGCTCCGCCGGACGGATTAGGGTGGAAGGGCGGCGGGCGGGCGCCAACATGGCTTTCCCATGAAAGAAGTCTCCCTGCTCCTGCCCGCCGGCCTGCTCGTGGCGGGCTTGGTCCTGATCGCGGCCGAGTTCTTCCTGCCGACGGTGTTCCTCGGCTTCGTCGGCGCGGTCGTCTCTTTCGCCGGCATCTACCTGTCCGCCGAAGCCGGCGTCGCGACGTGCGTCGGCTTCAGCGTGGTCTTCCTCGTCGCGCTGGCCCTGGAATTCTTCGCGTTCCGTCGGCTCCTGCCCGCCACGGCCATCGGCCGTGCGATGATCAACGTCACCCGCAACGAAGGCTCGGCCGTGCCCGCCGCCGCGGATTACGCCGGCTACGTCGGCCAGGCCGGCACCGCCGTCACCGTGCTCGCTCCTTCGGGCACCGTCGAGGTCGCCGGCGCGCGGCTCGAAGCCTTTTCGCCGGACGGCTTCGTCGAACGAGGCACGGCGGTCGTCGTCACCGAAGCTGGCGCCGGCCGCGTCACCGTCCGCCGCGCCCGCTGACCCTCCCCCTTTCACCATGGAAATCCCCACCCTCGTCATCTGGGTCGCCGCCGGCGCCCTGCTGCTCCTCGTCCTGTTCCTGCTCTCCTTCCTCGCCGTATGGGTGCGCGCCCGCCTGGCCGGCGCGGAGGTCGGCATCTTCGACCTCGTCGGCATGCGCCTGCGGGGCGTGCCTTACAGCGTCATCGTCGACGCCAAGATCGCGGCCACGAAGGCCGGCCTCACCGTCGATGTGGAGAAGATCGACGCCCATTACCTCGCCGGCGGCAACATCGTGCAGACCGTCCAGGCCCTGATCGCGGCGCAGAAGGCCGGCCTCCATCTCGACTGGAACCGCGCCTGCGCCATCGACATCGCCACCCGCGGCACGAACAAGTCCGTCCTTGAGGCCGTCCTCACGTCCGTCAGCCCCAAGGTCATCGACTGCCCCAACCCGAGCAGCGGCCGCACCACGATCGACGCCGTCGCCAAGGACGGCATCCAGGTCAAGGTCAAGGCCCGCGTCACCGTGCGCACCAACCTCGACCGTTTCGTCGGCGGGGCCCAGGAGGAGACCATCATCGCCCGCGTCGGCGAAGGCATCGTCACCACCATCGGCTCGTCCGAGAGCTACAAGTTCGTGCTCGAGAACCCCGACCGCATCTCGAAGACCGTGCTCGAGCGCGGCCTCGACGCCAACACCGCCTACGAGATCATGTCCATCGACATCGCCGACGTCGACGTCGGCGAGAACATCGGCGCGATGCTCCAGGAGGCGCAGGCCAACGCCAACAAGAACATGGCCCAGGCGCAGGCCGAGATCCGCCGGGCGGCGGCCGTCGCGCTCGAGCAGGAGATGCGCGCCCGCGTCGAGGAGATGCGCGCCCGCGTCGTCGAGGCCGAGGCCCAGATCCCGCAGGCCCTCGCCGATTCCCTCCGCTCCGGCCGCATGGGTTACATGGATTACCAGCGCCTCGAGAACCTTCGTTCCGACACTGAGATGCGCAAGGGCATCGCGGGCGACGGACCCGCCCCGGGTCCGCAGGCCTGAGCATGGACTTCTCCCTGCTGATCAAGGTGGCCGCCGTGGTCGTCGCGGCCGGGTTCTGGCTTTACCATAAGTCCGGCGAAAGCTCCGCCCCCGCCGCGGCCGGTCCGCTGGCCGCGCCGCCGCCGATCCCTCGTCGCGCCCGCCGGACCCGTCCGGGAGCGGTCGCCCCGACGCAGGCCGAACCCGCCGAGGCCGGGGAGTCCGCCGTCGCGGCCACGCCTCCGCGTCATCCCGGCCACGCCGACCTGCGCGTCACGCGTCCAGCCCGCGCGCGCGTCCGCGCGGACTTCCGCGGGATCGCCGCGCTGCGTCGCGCCGTCATCGCGCGCGAGGTGCTCGGGCCTCCGCTGAGCCTCCGGCCTCCGCGCCGCTGAGTCAGCCGACCCGTCGCGCGAAGAGCCGCGCGGCGAGGTAGGGCAGGGCGCAGCAGAGCACGATGCCGGCCCCGGAAGGCACGGCGGGGAAGTAGTAGGACAAGTAGAGGCCGCTGACGCCGCCGAGCAGCGCGCAGCCGACGCCCCACGCCATCACCTGCGGGACCGTCCGGCCGAGCAGCACGCCCGTGGCGGCGGGGATGACGAAGAGGGCGGTCGTGAGCAGGGCGCCGACCAGCCGCACGCAGGACACCGCCCCGAGCGCGACCAGCGCCAGCAGCACCACGCGCATCAGCGCCGGCCGCGCGCCGAGCAGCCGCGCGTAATCTTCGTCGAACGACGCCAGCTCGAGCTCCTTGTGCAGGGCCCTCAGGCCGAGCAGGACGAAGGCGGCGGTGCCGCCGATCACGGCGAGGTCTTCGGCGCCCACGGCGACGACGCTGCCGAAGAGCAGGCCGGCGAAGTCGCGCCAGGAATTCGCCTGCTGCATGAGCGCGACGCCCGCGGCGAACATCACCGAGAGCATCACGCCCACGGCGCTGTCTTCGCTGGCGCCCTTCCGCGCGGCGAGCCAGGCGGCGCCGGCGGCCGTCAGCAGGGCCGCGGCGAGCGCCCCCAGGTAGGGCGAGCAGCCCAGGAGCAGGGCGCCCACCACGCCGGGGAGGATCGAGTGCGTGAGCGCCGTGCTGACGAAGGCCATCCGGCGGAGCACCACGTAGGCGCCGAGGCACGCGCAGGTGACGCCTCCGAGGGCGACCGCCAGCAGCGCGCGGACGAAGAAGGGTTCGCCCAAGGGCTCGAGGAGGGGCTCAAGCATGGCGGTGGTCGTGGCCGCGGCAGGCGTGGCGGGTCGTCACGGCGCCGTCGCGCAGTTCGAGGATGCGGTCGAAGCGGCCGAGGTCCGCGGGGTCGTGCGTGGCCATCAGCACGGTGAAGGCGTGGCCTTGCTCGAAGAGGAAGTCCTCGATGACGGTCCGGCTCGCCTGGTCGAGGGCGGCATAGGGCTCGTCGAGCAGGAGGACCTCGGCGCCCTGGACGACGGCGCGGGCGATGAGGGCGCGTTGCAGCTGGCCGCCCGAAAGGGTGTGCACCTGGCGGTCGGCGAGTTCCGTCAGCGCGAGCTGGGCGAGCGCGCGGTCGACGGCGGCTTCGCCGTGACGGCATTCCTCGAACCAGCCGTGATGGGCGTAGGTGCCCATCTGGACGAGCCTACGCAGGCGCAAGGGGAACGGCTCGGTGAGACGGGGACGTTGGGCGAGGTAGGCGATCCGGCTGCGGCCGAGGCGGGGCGGGGCGCCGGCGACGAGGGCTTCCCCTGCGCTCGGCGGAAGCAGGCCGGCGAGCGTTCGGAGCAAGGTCGACTTGCCGGAGCCATTCGGCCCGATGAGCGCCGTCCGGCATCCGCAGGGAATCTCGAAACTGGCGTGGGCGAAAGCCAGGGGGGCGCCCGGACGCGGGCAGGCCGCGAGGTCACGGGCGACGATCGCGAATCCGTCGCAGGCGGAGGTCTCGCGTCGGGCGTAGGGAATCGTCGGGAGCAGCGCGAAGAGCGCGTCGCTGATCCGGCGCAGGCCTTCATCGGACCAAGACGATCTCATCGGGCCAGGGCGTCGTGCAGACGTCTCCCGTTGAGCAGCATCATCGAGACCCAGCTGTCACCCGGGCGACCCGGTGGTTCGAGGTATTCGAAGGAAAGGGCGAGCGGCGGCGGCAGGCCGGCGTCTTCGGTCAGGCGGCGGGCGAAAGCGTCGTTCTGGCCGGCATCGGTGACGACCACGCGAACCCCCTCTTTTTTGATGGTACGCAGCAGGTCGGAGAAATGGCGGGCCGAGGGGTCGGCGGCCTCGGCGGAGTTACTGGCCAGGATGGTCCGGGGGATCCTCAATCCGTAGGCGGCGGCGAAATGGCCGAGGTTGGCGTGCTGCGTCAAAAGGACGCGACGATCGGCTGGCAGGCTTGCGAAGAGGCGTTTCAGCTCCACGTCTACAATGTCTATTTCTTTAACATATTGATGGTAAGTTACTTCCGTATCTAATTGCGGTGCGATGGCGGCCAGCCGACGGGAGAGGCGCCCAATCATGATTTTTACTTCGGCCGGGTCGGTCCAAGCGTGCGGATCCGCATCGTGCCCATGAGCAGATTCGGGTTCCTCCGGGTGAAGCCAAATAAGGGCGTCTTGGCGGCGATTGGCTTTTGCCCAAGCTTCCAGCCAAGGCTCAAGCGTCGGGCTCATGCCGACGATCAGATCGGCACGACGGAGGTCGCGCGCTTGCTTTGGACTGATCTGAAAGCCGTGCGTCTCGCTGTGGGCAGGCACGACATTTTCAATCGTAACCTTTTCTTTGCCAATAACATGAACCCAGTCAGCGATGATCGTGAAACTAGAGATCACGAGCGGCTTGGTCTGGGCGCAGGCCTGACCGGCCAGGAAAACCTGCCCGATGAGGCAAAGAATGGTGACAAGGCGGTGCAAGCGGGGAAATCTGAGAGGAGCAAGGTTTTAGATGCAAGAATTTTGCATTTAAGAAATGTTCCTAATCGACTGGTTTTTGCGTTTGCCACCTCACTTTGGCGGAGGCACATTCTGCCTTCCTATGCCCCAGGCCACCGCTGTTTTTGCCAGCCTAACGGCACTTTTTCTTTCTTTTGCACCCCTTGCGGCCCAGGTGGCCAAGGCGGACGCCGGAAAGAGCGCCGTCATCGTTCGCTCGGTCCACTTTGATCCGGCCAAATTGGGCGGTCAGCAGAATCCTTGGATTCGGACTCAGGTCGAGCTCCGCGCGAACTTCAATCCCGAGGCCAAGGTTGCTCCGGATGCGGATGCCGCCGCCAAGAAGCCGGCGAACAAGCAATGGGTCGACAAGATCAAGGTCACCTTGACCCAGATCTTCAAGCCTGTCGGCGCGACGGCTGCTGCCGACTTCCTTTATTACCGTTCTTCCGCGACCATCCTGACGATGGAGGTCAACACCGACCGTTCCGTTTATTTCTATCTTCCCGGCGACGTCGTGAAGCGCGACCGTCTCAAGTCCCAGCCCGATTATTATTTCGTGCAGATCGAAGTGGGCGGCCAGGAGTTGCCGTTGTTCACCGATGCCGGTCGTCCCGTGGCCGACATGCAGAACGCGGTCCACAAGATGTTCCTCGACAAGAAGGCGTTCGACGACGCCCGATCCCTCGCCGATCGCGCCGTAGGCGCCAACGCCGGCCTCCTGAGGCCCCAGTACCTCGTCCCTTATTCCATCTTCGACAGCCAGCCGCAGGGTTCGCCTTCGCCGGAATTCATCCGCGAAGACGCCTCTTCACGCTGAACCCCATCATTTTCCGCCCGTATGAGCCAGAAAAAGGCCGTCATCGTCAATCTCGCCGCTTCAAGCGTCGCGTTCTCCCGGTTCTCGGCCGACGGCGGACGCCTGGTCCTTGAGGCTTGTTTCGTCGAGGAGATCGCTCCCGGGCTCACCGGGGACGACGACTGGTTGAACGCCGCGCAGGAGGCCCTGGCCAATCTCGTCTCCCAGCATGACCTCAAGGGTCAGGTCACGGTCATCGCGCCCGCATTCTTGCTCCTGCAGAAGCCGCTGAAAGTCCCGCAGGTGGAGAAAGATCGTCAGGCTCAGATCGTCGCGTTCGAAGCGCAGAATGCCATCCCTTATCCTCTGAACGAAGTCATCTGGGATAGCCAGCTGATGGCGTCCGACGGGGTCGAGGCCGAGGTCCTGCTGTTCGCCTTGCGCGCGGACGTCGCGGCCCGCATCGCCCGCCTCGTCACGGCCACGGGTCTTCGTCCGATTTCGATCCAGGCGGCGCCGCTGCTGGACAGCCAAGCCTTCCAATTCACCGGAGCCGCCGCCTCCGAGGAGGTCCTCATCGTCAATGTCGGCGCCCGCTCCACCACCCTTAGTTTCGTCGGTCCGGGTGGCGTGAGCATCCAGACCGCCGCGAACATGGGAGGCAACCTGCTCACCCAGGGGCTTTCCGACAACACCGGCCAGTCTTTCGCGACTTCGGAAGCCATCAAGATCGGCCACTTCACCGGCGTCCTCCAGCTCGCCGAATCCGATCCGCAGGTCTCCCTCCTGCAGACGAACGCCCAGGCCTTCATCCGTCGTCTCACCCAGGACATCAACCGCCGGCTCATCAACGTCCGCCGCGGCGCCAACCCGCGTCAGCCAACCCGGATCCTGCTCACGGGCCGGGCCTCGCAGGTGCCTGGCCTCACCCAACAGCTCGCCGAGACCCTCCGGCTCCCGGTGGAAGCCTTCGATCCCGCGGGACTCCTCGGGGCCGGCCCGGAACTTTCCGGCGACACCCTGCAACGCGCCCAGTTCCAGCTCACCGAGGTCATCGGCGAGGCCGCCCGCCTAGTCCTGCCCCAATTGGGCGGGGTGAACCTCATCCCGCGCGACATCGCCGCGCAGCAGGCCTTCGACGCCCGTAAGCCGGGCCTGCTCGTCGCAGCCGCGCTCGCCGCTGTCGCGCCGGTGCTCGTCTGGCTCGCCCTTCTGGAGACCGAATCATGGAACAGCGACCAGGTGAGGGCCGCCTCGGCCAGCCAAGGCGAGCTTTCCGCCCGCCGGCAGGCCATGTTGCAGTCGCGGAGCAAGGCCACGGAGCTTTCCCGCAAGGCCAAGGAGCTCGAGTCGGTCGTGCTGAACCGCTCCAACTGGCCCGCCTTCCTCGGAGACCTCCAGCTTCGCCTCGGGGAATGCAAGAACACCTGGATCGAGGACCTCCAGGTTAAGTATGAGACGACGCCCGCGCCCGCCCCCGAGGCCGGCCAGCCGGCGGCGCCGCCCGTCGTGGTGACTAAGGTCGTCATCTCGGTTCGCTTCCTCTTCACCGACGCGCCCTTCGAATCCAAGCAGTATCGATCCGCCTCCGAGAAGGCCTACCTCGAGGCGCTCCTCAAGGCCGTCCGCAAGTCTCCCTACGTTGCCTCCGTTCCGGAGAGCGAGATCAGCGTCTCCGACCAGACGATCCGGGTGACCGACAAGACGGAGATCCGGATGACCCCCAAGGCCACGATCACCCTCGTCATCAACAAGGACAAGGTCCTCTAAGCGACATGGAAAATTTCAAGAAGAACCTCGGCTTCAACCTCACGCTCATCGCGCTGGTGGTTTGTTTCTGCGCCGGACTCGGGCTGGCGGTGCAGGCTTACCTGAACGGCGGGAAGATCGCTGAAAACCTGAAGCGCGCCGGCAGCAGCCAGGCGGAACTCCTGCGCGGACACGCCTTCGGGCCGGGTGAAGAGCGCGTCGCGCTGACCGAGGATAACGTCAAGAAGGCCGAAGCCGACCTCGCCGAACTGGCCGCCCATCACGAACTCCTCCGCGCCGCCATCGCCGGCAGTCCGGAGATGATGTTCAAGGGTCGGCCCGCCGCCAACTCCGCCGAACTCAGCGCGCAGCTCCGCGAGTCGGTGGACGGTTGGCGGAAGCTCGCCGCCGACCAAGGCATCAAGCTCTCCGCGAACGATCCGACCTCCTTCGGGTTCCACCGCTACATCCATAACCAGGGGACTTCGCCCAAGCGGGACTTCCAGAAGGTCGACCAGCAGCGCCAGATCATCGATTTCCTGGTCCGCCAGCTCGTCGAATCCCGTCCGGCCGGAGCGCCGCTCCTGATCGAGTCCGTCGACCGCGAAGCCGTCGAGACCTACGTAATCATCCCCGAGGGTAAGCCGGGCGCCGGCACGGTCGGTCCTGACCCGGAGGCCCCGCGCAACGAGAACGATGAGTTCATCCCGACGCGCACCTTCGCCCGCCCCGGCCAGGTCGAGACGCTTTCCTTCCGTGTCCGTTTCATCGCGCATACCCCGACGTTGCGGACCTTCGTCAACCGGATCCGCAACTCCGGCCGACCCCTCGCCATCACCGCCGTCCAGGTGGCTGCGGCCTCCAAGGAAATCGAGAAACTGCTCGAAGCCCCGGTCGTCGCCTCCGGCAACGGCGTTTCGGCCGTGACGGGACCTCTGCCCGGATTTTTCTTCGAGGAGGCTCCCGTTGTCGGGGCGGCCAAGGAGGACAAGCGCGTCCCTGTCATGAGCCGCAAGCTTTCCGCCTTCACCGTACAGGTCGACTACCTCTCCGTCGTCGACGAGAAGCCTGCCGCCGGCGCCGAAGCAGATAACACGAAATAACCCACGGTCATGACATCTCGCAACGACATCGTTCTCATCGCCCTCGGCGGCCTGCTCTGCGCGGCCGGCCTGGTGTTCTATTTCAACCCCACGGCCGTCCTCCCCGTCATGCCGGCCGTGCCTGACGCCGATGACCGCGAAGCCGTGATCCGGAAGCGCTGGGCCATCACCCCTTCCGGGGTGGCTTACCCCGGCACCACCCGGGCCTCGCTGGAAGACAACGTCAAGGACTGGCTCAGCCCCCAGGAAGACGAAGACAACTGGGACTACGATCTCTTCACCACGATCGACGTCGTCTGGGATCCGGCCATCAAGGAATATGTCCCGCGCAGCCGCAAGCCGGACGAGATGCCGCCGTTCGGCATCGCCCTCGTCTCCGTCGGTCACCCGGTCTACCCCTACGTCCTCAGCCACACCACCCTGGGGCCCGGCCGCAAGGAGGAGGACCGCCTCATCTCCCTGAAGAACGTCAAGACGAAGAAATACCTCGACGATTGTAAGCTCAACACGCCGATCCCCGGGGCGCCGAACCTCATCCTGAAGTCCTACAAGGTCGTCCGGGGCAAGGATGCCGACGGCATCCCGTTCGTCCGCAACGTCCTGACCGTCTCCGACCCGCAGTTCGGCGTCGTCGAAATCGACGACGACAAACCGCTCGAGTTCAAGGACCGTATCCAGGTCGTCGTCACTTCGACGTCGGACCCCGCGTGGAAGCGCACCTTGGAGGCCACCAGCAAGCCGGGTAATCCTCTCGTCTGGAAGGAGGGCGGCGACCGTTTCGTCTACAACGGGGCGACTTACGTGGTCAAAGGCATTGACTTGGCGGCCAAGAGCGTGAGTTTTGACAAGACTTTCGCGCTGAACCCCAAGAAGCCAAAGAAACTCGCCTCCGATCCCCAGCGTCTGGTCGTGCCCGCGCCGGCTGCCCCCGCCCCCAAGGCCAAGCCAAGCCCGCCCGCCGCGCCGAAGAAATCCTCTTAAACCATTTCAAAGCCCCCACTCATGAAAGATCTCCAACGTAAGCAGCTTGCCTGGGCCGCCCTCGCCCTCGCCCTCGCCGCCGGCTCGCTCATCGCCCAGGACGGCGACGCTTCCGCCCGCCGGCCGATGCTGCTCATCGAAGCCTTGAAGGCCCGCGACGAAGGCAACCTCCTCGTCGCCAAGGAAAAGTACGAGGCCCTCCTGGCCATCGACGCCAAGGACCCCGGCGCGGTCGAAGGACTCGCCTCGGTCAAGTCCGCCCTCGCCGAAGCGGAGGCCGCCAAGCAGGCCGCCGAAGCCGCGGCCGCCAAAGCCGTCGCGCCCGATCCGGCCGCTCCTGCGGTCACGCCTCCGGCCGCGCCCGTCAGCGCCCTCGCGGAAGTCGCCGCCTCCCACCAGAGCCGTTTCGAAGAAGTCGGCCGCGCCATCCAGGCAGCCCGTGAATCCCTCGACGCCGGCGACTTCAAGCGCGCCGCCGAGATCATCGAAGGAGCCAACGGCGCCCTCGCCGCCATTCCCTCCGCGGCCGCCCAGAAGCTGCGCGACGAACTCGCGCTCCTGAAGCAGGACCTGGTCATCCGTCGCGACGTCGGCGGCACGGCCGTCGCCCAGGAAGAAGTCCGCCGCCTCGCCCAGGCCAACGCGGCCAAGCTCGGCAAGCAGACGGGCACCGTCGCCGCCGCCGAAAGTCAGATCCGCCGGGGCAACGCCGAAGCCATCGACGCCGCCCTCGCCGAACTCGACACCGTCGAGCGTTCGCTCGGCGACGACTCGATCATCAACAAGGAGCTCAAGGTCCGCATCAAGAACGCCAAGGCCGCGGGCATCGCCCGCCGGACCTTGTTCGCCATCGAGGCCCGCGAGATGGCCAAGGCCGCTTCGCTGGTCGAACAGTACGCCACGCTCAAGGGCAAGGACGACCCGAGCGTCGCCCGCCTGCGCAAAGAGCTCACCTCCAAGGCCAAGGATCCGACCTACCGTAACATCGACGAACTCTCGCCGGGTCTCCGCGCGAAGGATGACAAGGTGAACGAGCTGCTGGTCAAGGGCCGGGCCCGTTACCTTTACGGCGATTATCAGGGGGCCATCGAGGCGTACCGCGAAGTACTCCAGTACCAGCCCAACAACGCCGAGTCCAAGGCCTACCAAGTGCGCATCCGCCAGATCCTGTCCGAGTCTTCCGGCCAGTGGAACCGCGAGGTGACCAAGACGAAGCTCCTCGAGCTGCTCGACGAGACCTGGAAACTTCCTGAAGTCTTCAACCGCGAGAGCATCAAGGTCGACGTCGGCGGCGGCAACGATCCGGTCATCGAGAAGATGAAGTCCATCCGCCTGCCTGACGGCTACATCGCCCGTGATCAGCCCCTCGACCGCGCGCTGACCCTCCTCGCCACCGCCGCCCAGACCTACGACAAGGACCAGAAGGGCGTGAACATCGTGCCCCTGGACCTCGCCAACGAAAACCCCACGGTCAACCTCCAGCTGGGCAGCGGCATCACCGTCTACCAGTGCCTTGACTATATCTGCAAGCGAGTGGGCTACAGCTTCACCGTGAGCTCGGGAGGCGTCGTCGAAGTCCGCAAGGAAGCCGGCGACAGCCTGCTGGAGACCGAATTCTTCGAACTCACCCAGGCCGCCGTCGTCAAGATGACCGGCACGGGCCTCACCACCACCGCTCCGAGCACCACGGGCGGCGCCAATCCCTTCGGGGGCGCGGCCGTGGGCGCGGCCGAAGCCGGCGGCGGCAATCCCCAGGAGAACGCCATCCGGAGCTTCCTGATGCGTTCCGGCGTGCCCTTCGAGGCGCCCGCTACGCTCTCCTTCGACGGCACCCGCCTGATCGTCAGCCAGAGTCGCAAGAACCTCGACCGGGTGAAGAACATCATCCGCCGTTACTCCGACATCAAGCAGGTGCACATCGAGGCCAAGTTCATCGAAGTCGAACAGAAGGTCCTCAATGAGCTCGGCTTCAACTGGAACATGTCGCCGGAACTCATCCCGGGTACCAGCACCCAGGTCGACCCTACCGCGACGGCCAGCGCCCAGACCAACCTGCGCTCCATCAACCGGGTTTTCGCCCAGAATAACCAAGGCGTCCGCCAGCTGGTGATCAGCACGGGTCAGGGCACCCCTACGACCTTCAACCAGGGCGCCCCCGTCATCCCCGGCGAGGTCAACCTTGGCAGCACCACCAATACCTACTCCGGGCGCGTGAGCATCATCGGCTCGCAGGCCTTGAGCGTCGCCATACGCGCCATCGAGGAGAAGGCTGGCAGCGACCTCATGTCCAGCCCGAGCCTCACCGTGCTCGACGGCAAGACGGCCGTGATCAGCGTCGCCCAGCTCCTGCGCTACCCGCAGGCCTACGGCGACATCCAGTCCAACGTCGGTCAGGCCGGTATCAACGGAAACGGCGCCGGGGCGACCGCGACCATCACCGCAGGAACGCCTCAGGACTTCACGACCCAACAGGTCGGTGTTTCGCTGGAAGTGACCCCGACCGTCGCGGCGGATGATTCTATCGCGCTCAATCTCAAGCCGAAGGTCACCGAATTCGAAGGCTTCGTCGAATACGGAGGCACCTCTATCGCGCTTGCCGGCACCGTCTCCGTTTCGGTGCCTTCCGGTTTCTTCCAGCCGATCTTCAGCATCCGCGAAGTCACCACCGATGTCACCGTGTTCGACGGAGCCACGGTCGTGATCGGCGGCCTGACCCGTGAAGAAGTGCGTACGGTGGAGGACAAGGTCCCTGTCTTGGGCTCCCTGCCTCTCGTCGGAGCTGCGTTCCGTTCCACCGGCAAGAGCATCCAAAAGCGGAATCTCATGATCTTCGTGACCGCGAATCTCGTCTCCCCGGGCGGCGCCACCCTGCGCAGCACCCATCCGGGCATGCGCGCCGGTTCGACGTTCTCGAACCCCACGATCATCTCTCCGGCCGGCGCGGTCTACCGCGAGCCGATCGAAGTCGCCACCCCGGCCACGGGGTCCGGCGCCGTCCCGGTCGTCGAGCCCGGCAAATAAGCCGCTCCAACACCTCGTGCAGGCCCGCCTTCCGGCGGGCCTGCTTTTTTCTGGAAGCAGCGGCCCGCCGGACCGACAATCTGGCATGCGCTGGCTGCTCGTCGATGGCTTCAACCTGGTCTTCCGCAGCCACTTCGCGATGGAGCGCTCCGGTCTCCGGCGTTCCTCCGACCAGTTCCCCACCGGCGCCTTGCACGGCTGGATCAAGACGCTCATGGACCTGCGCGAAACCGAACGCGCCGACCGCTGCGCCGTCTTCTTTGACCTCGGCGGATCCGACAGGCACCTGGAGGTCCTGCCGGAATACAAGGCGCAACGCGATGATACGCCGGAAGACATCGTCCGGCAGCTCCCGGAGATCAAGCGGCTGACTGCCTTGCTCGGTTTCCAGATCTTCGAACGTCGCGGGGTCGAGGCCGATGACCTGATCGCGACTGCGGTGCGCGTGCTCGCCGCAGGGGGGGCGGAGTGCCTGATCGTCAGCGCCGACAAGGATTTCGGCCAATGCGTCGGCGGTCCGGTGACGCAGCTGGCCCCGCCGCCGACGGCGAATCCCGCGCTCGGTTGGCGCCGGCTCGACCCCGCGGCGGTGACCGAGAAGTTCGGCGTCCCGCCAGCGCGCATCGCCGATTACCTCGCGCTCGTGGGCGACGCCTCGGACAATATCCCGGGACTGAAGGGCGTCGGCCCGAAGACCGCCGTGAAGTGGCTGACGGAATACGGCGACCTCGAAGGGGTCCTCGCGGCCGCCGACCGGCTACAGCCCGAGCGCTTCCGCGAGCAGGTGAGGGCGGAGGCCGCACGCATCCGGAGCAACCTCGGGTTGGTCACCTTCCGGACGGATTTCGCCTTCGAGCCCGGTGAGCCCGTCGCCGAGGATGTCGCCGGCGTCGAAGGCTTCCTGGCCGAGATGGAGATGCACTCGACCTTGCGACGGTATCAGGCGAAACATGGCCGGGCCGAGGCTCCGGCCTCCGCGAAGCCGGCGGCGCCGGAGACCCGGCAAGGCGAGCTCTTCTAGGGCGCGAAAAAGGCCCGCCGGTGAAGGCGGGCCTTGTCGGGGAGAACCGTGACCGGGGTCAGTTCTTCTTCTCGGGCTTCTTCTCGGCCTTCGGGACTTCGGCGGCCGGAGCGGCCTGCTGCTGCGCGGCGATGAGGCCCTGGATCTGGTTCACTTCCTCTTGGTTGAGGAGGATGACGAACTTCGCCTCGAGGACTTCGACTTCGTAGTTGTGGGTGATGGAGTAGCCGACGCTCTCGGCCATCTCCTTGTTGCCTTTGTTGAGGAGTTCCAGCGTCTGGTCGAGCTGGGTCTGGATGCGGGACTTCTCTTCGGCCTTGTCGGCGCGCTTCAGGAGCTCGGTCAGCTGGAGCACCGCGTCGCGGCGGGCCTGGAGGACCTTGGCGAACTGATCGAACTGGACGACGAGGTCGAGGCCGCGGATCTCGGCGGTCTGCAGGAGGCGACGGTCGCCGCGGATCACGAGGTGCTCTTCCTTGAAGTTCTTGTCGGCGCGGGCCTTGGCGGCTTCTTCCTCGCTTACCACGGCGAAGAGACGGAGCGCGGTGTTGATGAAGGTGGCCTGGCGGTTGGCGATGGCCGGCACGTTGAAGCCCCAGGTCTTGAAGAAGACGGCGTCCTTCTCGTTGAAGTCCTTGACTTCGGATTCGGCGACCTTGGTCAGCGCGTCACGCTCGACCGTGGTGAGCGCGAGCTGGATGCGTTGCTGCAGCTGCTGGATGCGGCCGAAGTGCTGGCCGAGGACTTGCAGCTCCTGCTGGAAGCGGGCGAGGGAGCCTTGGTTCGAGATCGTGAGGACGACCCGGGCCAGGTTCTGGCCGAGCGGGATGAGCTCGATCGTCGGTCCTTTGGGGGCGGCGGGAGCGGGGGTGGTTTCGGTGGCGGACATTGGGTGTGTGGTTGCGGGATATCCGGGTGGTTATTTCTTCTCTCCGGTGGTGGGAGTCTTGCTCTCGATGGCCTTCTTCTCTTCTTCGGTGATCTGCACGGCGAGCTTCGCCTCGGCCGGGAGGGTCAGGGCGTCGGCGGTGAAATCGAAGCCGTGGGTCTTCTTGAACTCTTCCAGCGACTTGGAGAGGTCGTCCTGGATCTCCTTCAGGGCCTTCTCGACCTTTTTCTTGTCGTCTTCCTTGGTCAGTTTCGGCTGGAGGTCGATCAGTTGCTGCAGTTGGGCCTTGGCGTCATTGATGCGCTTCAAGGACAGGCCGAAGGTCTCGACCTCCACCTGGCCGGAGATCGTGTTGCGGATCTGGTAGCGTTTTTCCGCGGCGGTGATGATGGAGTCGGCCTTGAAATCCTTGGCGGCGGAGAGCTTGGCGAATTCCTCGTTGGTGATCGGGGTGGCGATGATGGCCTTGGTGAAGGCGAGCTGGTAGGGGCGCTCGATGCTGAAGCCGCCGTAGAGCTTGCCCATGGACTCGTTGTCACCCTTGAGCTTCGCCTGCTTGGCGGCGATTTCGTGGCCGCGGGCTTCTTTCTCCGGAGTGGTCAGCGCGTTCTCCAGGAAGATCTGCAGGCGCTTCAGCTCTTCGACCTGCTGGGAAAGCACCTGGATGTTCTTCTGGAAGTTCAGGCACTCGGCGATGGTCTTCCCCGTCCAGACCTCGGCGAAATAAACCTTGGTCTCGGCCTTCGGCGAACCGGTCAGCTTGACTTCGGGCGCGGCTTCCACGGCCTTGGCGTCGGCCGGCTTTTTATCCTCGGCGTGGAGGGCGATGCAGGTGGCGGCCAAGAGGAACGAGAATTTGTTCATGGTGGGGTGGGGAAGAGGTTTAAAATTAGCGGTTGGCCTGCCCGAGACTACCTCAAAACAGGGAAAAACAGCGAAGCGGGGCCGACCCGCCCATGGGCGGCCGACAGCTGGGCGGGAGGAACCAAGGTCATTGGTGGAGTCTGCCGTAAATATGACACAAATCACTGTAGTACATATATTTATATAATTTATCCGAGCCCGATTTTCAGGGTGACTGGTCGACGCGATCGGGCGGCAGGTCAGGCCGGGCCCTGCCAGGGTGCGGTTGAGGGTAGCGACCGTCCGGAGGCTGCTCTCCGGTGCTTCGAAGGCGCTTGGATGACCGGAGCACCGGGGGGTTCCCTTGAATTGTTCGCAAAATGAAGTGTTTTCGCCTTTATCGCCGGGCTTGCCCGACGGCTAGGCTTGATTTTCACCCCCCTCGCCGCATCTTCATCCTTCCTCTGCGCCGCCACCTTAGCTCAGCTGGTAGAGCATCTCATTCGTAATGAGAATGTCGCCGGTTCAAATCCGGCAGGTGGCTCCAGCGCAGAGGTTTATTTCCAGCCCGTTTGCCCGCGCGGCTTTTCCTTCCACCCTTCACGACATGAGCCGCGCCGAACATCCGCCTCGCAGCCGGGACCTGTCCCGTCGGTATGATCGTGATTTCCGGGCCACCGACGCCTACCGGGCGACCTTGCCGGACATGCAGAACAAGGACGCTTCCCTGATCCAAGGCGCCAACGTCCCCATCCAGCATGTGGGCATCTCCGGCTTCCGTCTTCCGATGCTCGTCGCCACCCGCGACGGCAAGCCGCTCCCGCTCGAGTGCACGATCACCGGGTCGGTGTCCCTCGCGGCCGACCGCAAGGGAATCAACATGTCCCGCATCATGCGGACTTTCTACGAGTTCAAGGACCGCGTGCTGTCGCATGAACTGCTCGAGGAGATCCTGATCCGTTACAAGAAGGACCTCGATTGCAGCCGCGCCCGGATCCTCGTCGAATTCCGCTACCCCATCCTCCAGAAGTCCCTCCGCTCGGGCCTCGAAGGCTGGCAGTATTACCGAGCGGTGCTCGAGGGCACCATCGACGACCTCGACCGGCTCCGCCGCTACGTCCATTTCGATTTCGTCTATTCCTCCGCCTGTCCGTGTTCCGCCGAACTCACCGAACACGCCCGCGAGGAACGTTCCGCCTACGGCATCCCGCACTCCCAGCGCTCCAAGGCCCGCGTGGTCGCCGAAGTCGCGCCGGGCCGCGCCCTCTTCGTCGAGGACATGAAGGACCTCTGCCTGAAGGGTCTCCAGACCGAGACCCAGGTCATGGTCAAGCGCGAGGACGAGCAGGCTTTCGCCGAGCTCAACGGCGCCTATTCCAAGTTCGTCGAGGACGCCGCGCGCGTCGTCTATGAGCAGTTCGACGCCGACGCGCGCGTCCGCGACTTCGTCATCGCCTGCTCGCACCTCGAGTCCTTGCATTCCCATGACGCCGTTTCGGTGATCAACAAGGGCATGCCGAGCGGGCTTTCGGCGGATTTCAGCAATTTCAGAGACCTGATCTGCTAGTCGGTTGACGGCTTGCCCATCGGTGGTGGCCGTCTTACGGTCACTTTCACGAGGGGGTAGCTCAGTTGGATCAGAGCAGCAGCCTTCTAAGCCGCCGGTCGCGGGTTCGAGTCCCGCCCTCCTCGCCACTTTCCCGCCCGCCGCCCTTTCCGGGGAGGCGGGCGCTCCGTCTCCGGTCCTCCTGGGCTTGCGAGTCCGGTCGCCGGAGGCTAGACCGAAGCATGCCGATCCACGTCGCCCGCCATTCCGCCCAGCTCGGGATTTTCTCGCCGGAAGAAATCGTCGCCGGACTGCAGGCCGGCCGGTTCGTCGCCACCGACCTGGCTTGGCGCGACGGCATGGCCGCCTGGACCCCGCTGGGCGACTGGGCGGAGTTCCGCGGCGTCGGCCAGCCGCCGCCCTCGCCGAGGTCCTGGGCCGCCCCCGGCGCCCGCGAGGAGAATGCCCTGCCGATGCCGTCGTGGGAGCGCGGCGCTTCCTTCGCCAACTTCGTCGCGACCATCAAGGAGGTCGCCCTCGACCCTGTCCGCACCTTCGCGAATCTCCGGGACGGCGGTTTCGGGCGGACGATCAGCTTCACTTATTGGTCGCTCCTGCCGGCCTGGATCTGCGGCAGCATTCTTTATGGGGCATTCTTCGCCTTCATGCTCAAGGTGGGCGGTCAGGCGGGCGGCCTCCACCTCGAGGACGACTTCATGAAATGGCTGTCCGGCGTCGGCGCGGGCGCCGCCGCGCTGCTGATCTCGCTCGGTTTGGGCGTGCTCCTGCTCCTCGTGCCGCTCTTCAATTTCGTGGGCGCGGCCATCACGCACCTGTTGCTCCTGCCGTGGCGGCCGGCCGGGAGTTACGCCCAGACTTATCGCGCCAACGCCTACGCCGCCTTCATGCCGTTCGCGTTCATTCCTTGCCTGAATTACATCGCCATGCCCTGGCAGCTGGTGGCGGCCCTCATCGCCCTCTCGCAGGTGCACCGCCTGGCCTGGTGGAAGGTCGGCATCTCGCTCGTCGTGATCCCTTGCTGCTGTGCCTGCGGTCTTTACGGGCTGCTCTTCGCCGCCATCGCGGGGAAGCTGGGCCTGGCGTCCTGACCTTGCTTCGTCTCATCCGCAGGCCTGCCTATCCCGGCGAACTCAATCACGAGCTCGTCTGGCCGGCCGCGTTCCTCGGCGGCGCCGTGTTCGCCTGGGCGTGGTTCCTCGTCGGCCTGCGGTTGCCGC
>JACCDS012022976.1_pt1 | contig 22492 bp, 22 predicted proteins | sample 7446441 | NCBI WGS metagenome assembly JACCDS01 (sample SAMN15323445, study PRJNA562643) | freshwater metagenome | isolation source: river surface water | place: USA:Blue River Watershed | collected 2017-08-17 | reverse complement strand
GATCCGGCCATTCTGAAAATGTTTTATATGGCTGGTAAAGCCGAAGGCCAGGAATTCGCTGCCTATATGCAGCAATTGAACATTGTGCCGGTAGCAATTTCTTATGAATACGATCCCTGTGATGAAGCCAAAGCGCTGGAGTTATATCAACGGGCGGAAGACGGCGGCTACCAAAAAGCTGAGTTCGAAGATATTGATAGTATCATCAAAGGGATCACCGGCTATAAAGGCCGGATCCATCTGCATTTTGGCCAAGTGGTCGATGCGGGGTTTACCACTCCGGAACAACTGGCAGAACTGATCGATAAACAAATTTATCAGGGCTATAAAATTTATCCGGCTAATCAGTATGCCGCCGGTGAGCCTGTATCAGACGAGCAGGCTGCAGCAAAATTTGCCAGTCGGCTCGGCCATATGTTGCCGGAGATCCAGAGTTATGCGCGCACCATGTACGCCAATCCGCTAAAAAACTTTCACAAAGTGCAGGAAGAATAAATGGCCCGTCACATCACCTATACCTTCAAAGGGCAACAACGGCAGATCGCTTTTAGCTATGACAAGTTCCACGACGTCTATGAAGCCGTAGCGGCTGCTGAAGGTATCGATCTGCAGAAATTTCTGCAAATGGAACAGCAAATCGCCGCGACCACTAAACATAAGTCTGCAATCAAAGAATTTCGGTTGAGTGAGTTTAAGCGAATGGGGTTTGCCAACATCTATTTACACAAAGACGATACTGAGCAGACACCCTAGCCGGTAGTGTCTGCGCCAGCGCCGACTTATCAGTCGCCAGACTGACAGCTGATCGGCAATGCCTGACAACTGCGGATCTTTTGTCCCACCTGAACGCCGTTAGCAGCAAACCAGCCTAAAGGCATTTCCAGCGCTGCGATCACATCACCCGGTGATTCATGTAAATCTTCGCTGTTGGCTGCCATTGCCTGTATTTTGCTGATCTGACAGTTTGGATTGATAAACGCCACATCGAGTGCGGTTGGGGTATTTTTCATCCACAAAGTCATCGGTCGCGGCGATTCGTATACCAGCAACATGCCGTTTAGCACCGGCGCTTGTTCCATCAGACCCCGCATACGCCGTTCAACCGTATCGGCCAGCTGCACTTGCAGTGTCTGGCTGCCAGCCTGCAGTGGAATTAACGGAAACACCGGTACCTCGGCCTGAGACACATCTACCTGACACCCCAGCAAGGGTAACACGCACAACCAGCTGCCTATACGCATAAAAATACTCCTTCATTTTCTGTCATTGTGCCGCTGACCCCGGCAGAAATGCAATGCATCTGTCAGACGATACAAAGCAAAAAGCCGGGTTTCCCCGGCTTTTGATGTACTGAGTGCAGATTTACGCAGAGAGAGCCTGACGTGGGTCGACATAACTCAGGTTCAGCGCTTCAGCAACATGCTGATTGACGACCTGGCCATTGATCACGTTCAGACCGTTCAACAGATGTTGATCGTCCAACAGCGCCTGTTTGTAGCCTTTGTTCGCCAATTTGATGATAAATGGCAGTGTGGCGTTATTCAGGGCAAAAGTAGATGTACGTGGTACTGCACCTGGCATGTTGGCAACACAGTAATGTACAACGTCATCGACAATAAAGGTCGGTTCTGCGTGCGTAGTGGCACGAGAGGTCTCAACACAACCACCCTGATCAATGGCGACATCGACAATGGCAGAGCCGGCTTTCATCTTGCGGATGTGTTCGCGCGTCACCAGTTTCGGTGCTGCAGCGCCAGGAATTAACACACCACCGATCACTAAATCAGCTTCCAGAATGTGTTTTTCCAACGCGTCGGCAGTGGAGTAAATCGCTTTGACTGCGCCATTAAATTGCGCGTTGATGCGACGTAATACGTCAACTGAACGGTCCAGTACGACGACATCAGCACCCAGACCAATGGCCATCTGTGCAGCATTGGTACCAACCATACCACCGCCGATCACAACGACTTTAGCTGGCTCAACACCAGGCACGCCGCCTAATAACATGCCGCGGCCAGCACAGGATTTTTCCAGGGCACGGGCACCGGCCTGGATCGACATCCTGCCTGCCACTTCAGACATTGGTGCCAGTAAAGGTAAACCGCCACGGTTGTCAGTCACCGTCTCATAAGCGATGCAAATTGCTTTTGATTTGATTAAGTCTTCAGTTTGCGGCAGGTCTGGTGCCAGGTGTAAGTAGGTAAACAGGATTTGGCCTTCACGTAACATGGCACGTTCAACGGCTTGAGGCTCTTTTACTTTAACGATCATTTCTGCGATAGCAAAAATCTCAACGGCAGAATTCAGGACTTTGGCGCCTGCAGCCTGGTACTCGGCATCGCCGCAACCAATACCGTCGCCTGCGTTGTGTTCAACGTAAACAGTGTGGCCATGCGCCACCAGTTCACGCACGCTGGCTGGAGTCATACCGACGCGGTATTCGTGGTTTTTAATCTCTTTTGGTACGCCAATAATCATAGAAGTCGCCTTTCTGATCTGTTGTAGGGGGAGTGATATTTTTCGCTAGTATAAAGACATAAATGTAGAATTGCTGGTTGTTTTAATTTGATATCGCAGCATAATATATCGTGTATATCAAAATAACAGGATAAGCGACTTGCCAGCAATGACGCAGCCCAACGGGCGTAAACTAGACCGTATTGATCGGAAAATTCTGACCGAATTACAAAACGATGGTCGCCTTGCCAATGTTGAACTAGCGAAGCGGGTAGGGCTCAGCCCGACACCATGCCTGGAGCGGGTGCGTAAGCTGGAACAGGAACAATTCATTCTCGGTTATAACGCCAGGGTCGACCCGAACAAAGTCGGTGCGGCACTGTTAGTTTTTGTTGAAATTACGCTGAGTAAAACCTCGCCGGAAGATTTTGACGAATTTAATAAAGCGGTACAAAAACTGGATGAAATTTTGGAATGCCATCTGGTTTCCGGCAGCTTTGACTTCCTGTTAAAAACCAGGGTGGCCAATATGGCGGCCTATCGGGAATTGCTGGGTGAGACCTTATTGCGCCTGCCCAGCGTGCGTGAAAGCCGAACCTATGTCGTGATGGAAGAAGTTAAACAAACGACTTTTGTTGCAGTGCGGGGCTGAAAGCGGCAATACTGGATAAAAAATCAGCAAAGGCCCGTCCGGCGCTGTTTTCTGACGTGGAAATATGTGCAGCGGCAAAGGCAGTCTGGTATCTTTGCTGCGTTTATCGAATGTCTTTCATAGGGTCATGCTGTTGCAAGCTAAAACTGTATTTTCGCTGAACGGAGTCCAGCGCCTGGTTGAAGTCGGATTGATTGCCTGTTTGGGCATCGCCGCGTTTATGTTGCTGGCACTGCTGAGTTTCGACCCGGCCGATCCAAGCTGGACACAAACCGGCTATCACAGTGATATCCGCAATATCGCCGGCCCGGTTGGCGCTGAAGTCGCTGACATTCTGTTTGCCGTATTTGGCTGGTTGTCGTATCTGGTGCCACCGTTTCTGGCGTTTTGCGGCTACCTGCTATTTCGCCGTTTTACCGATTTATTGTCGCTGGATTATTTTGTCCTTGGCATGCGTTTGCTTGGTTTGTTACTGACGGTGATCAGTGCTTGCGCCATTAGCAGTATCAATTTCGACGATATCTTTATGTATTCGAGTGGTGGGGTAGTTGGTGATGTATTAGTCGCCTTGCTATTACCACAACTGAGCTTCGTAGGCTCCAGCCTGCTGTTATTATGTAGTTTTTGTATCGGCCTGACCTTGTTAACCGGTATTTCCTGGTTGACAGTAGCCGATCAGCTCGGCGCCCTGACCGTCAGCATTGCCCGCCACCTGTGGAATTTTAACGCCAGCCGTGACGCACTGCTGCGCCGGCTCAGACCAAAATCAAAACTAGTGGCACCACTGCAACGCACTGACTTAAAAATGCCGCCTTACCAGGCCCCGGAGAAGCCGCAGCCTGTTGCTGCAGTCACCGCTCCTGCAGTGTCGCTCCCTGCTGAGCAACCGGTCGAGACCAACTCCTCGCTGCGCATTGAGCCTGAATTCAGTGTTGCTGTCGGCAGTGAGGCAGAGCGGGTGCTGCCGTCTGATAACGATATGCCACATTTCAGTGCATACCAGCCGGTCGCCGCAGAAGTTTCAGCAGTAGAGCCGATACTATCTGCCGCTACAGAACCAGTCCCTGCGGTTGTGGTTCAGCCCAAAGCGGCCAGCCCGATTAAAGTGGATCCCTCAGTACAGAGCCGCGCCTTTTTCCCGGAAGCAGGTGCCAGAGTCGAGCCGCTGCCGATCCAGCCACTGGATATCCGCACCGAAGCCCGGGCATTTGTCAGTATCGATGAAATTGCCGACGACGAACTGAGTTATAGCGCCATTGATGAGAGTTACGCCGACGATGAGCTGGCGCAAAGCTTCCTGCATACCCAATCGCCTGCGCACATAGTTTCGGCAGTAACTTCGCCTGCGCTAGTGACAGAAGAAGATGACGATGCGCAGGACGAAGTCCTGTATCCGCAACAGCAGACGCCGGTCGATGCATTACCGTCAATCAGTCTGCTGGAGCGGGCAAACCGCACTGTCAATCCAATCTCCGCAGAAGATCTGGAACGGGTGTCGCGCTTGGTTGAAGTGAAGTTACTCGATTTTAATGTCGATGCAAAAGTGGTCGGGGTTTACCCGGGACCAGTCGTCACCCGGTTTGAGCTTGACCTGGCGCCAGGCGTCAAAGTGTCGAAAATCACCGGATTATCTAAAGACTTGGCCCGCTCACTGTCCGCAATCAGCGTGCGGGTGGTTGAAGTTATTCCGGGGAAATCTTTTATCGGTTTGGAATTACCTAATCAACACCGCGAAATTGTCCGCTTGTCTGAAGTGATTGGTGATGAGGTATTTGAACAATCAAAATCTCCGCTAACGATGGTGCTGGGTAAAGACATTGCCGGCAAGGCAGTGGTGGCCGATCTGGCCAAGATGCCGCACTTGCTGGTCGCTGGTACCACCGGCTCCGGTAAGTCAGTTGGCGTTAACGTGATGATTTGTAGTCTGCTGTATAAATCGACGCCAGACGATGTGCGTTTCCTGATGATTGACCCAAAAATGCTCGAGCTGTCGGTCTATGAAGGGATCCCGCATTTGCTGACCGAAGTCGTCACCGATATGAAAGAAGCGGCCAATGGTCTGCGCTGGTGTGTTGGCGAGATGGAACGACGTTACAAGTTGATGTCAATGCTGGGGGTACGTAACCTCAAAGGCTACAACGCCAAGGTTGCCGAAGCGATTGCTGACGGCAAGCCGCTAAGGGATCCGCTGTGGAAAGCATCGGACGATATGCGCACCGAGCCGCCAATGCTGGAGAAATTGCCATCTATTGTGGTGGTGATTGACGAATTCGCCGACATGATGATGATTGTCGGTAAAAAGGTTGAAGAACTGATTGCACGGATCGCACAAAAAGCCCGTGCTGCCGGGATCCATCTGGTCCTGGCAACGCAACGGCCATCAGTCGATGTGATCACTGGCCTGATTAAAGCCAATATCCCAACGCGGATCGCCTTCCAGGTCTCGTCAAAAATTGACTCTCGGACCATTTTGGATCAGCAGGGCGCTGAGAGCCTGTTAGGCCAGGGTGATATGTTGTATCTGCCGCCAGGTTCTGGCGTACCAAATCGTGTGCACGGTGCTTTTGTCGACGACCACGAAGTTCATGCCATCGTTGCGGACTGGAAAACCCGCGGCCGGCCAAATTATATTCCGGAAATTTTGTCCGGCGAAACTACCGAAGAAAACCTGTTACCTGGTGAAACATTGGAAGATGAAGACGCCGAAGCTGATCCGCTGTTTGATCAAGCGGTGGCATTTGTCACTGAAAGCCGCAAGGCGTCAGTGTCTGGTGTACAGCGTCGCTTCCGCATCGGTTATAACCGCGCCGCGCGGTTAGTGGAAACGATGGAACAGGTTGGAATTGTCAGCGGTCCAGGCCATAACGGCAACCGCGAAGTCTTAGCGCCACCACCGCCAAAAGGGTTTTAAATGAAGCATTCAGTGATTGCATTAAGTCTGTTATTCGTCTCAGGACTCGTTAATGCGGCGGAAACAGCTACCGAACAGCTCAAATATAAACTGGCGCGGCTGAACAGCTATCAGGCCAGTTTCCAGCAAACCGTTACCGACGCCACTAATAAAAAAGTGCAGGAGGGTGAAGGTTACCTTAGCTTGAAGCAACCGGCTTTATTTCGCTTTGAGACCATCAGTCCAGCGCCCAATCTGTTGATCGGCGATGGAAAAACGCTATGGCATTATGATGAGACGCTGGAAGAGCTCAAAGTGTATGACGCTAATAAAGAAGTCGATAAAACGCCTTTTGTGTTACTGACATCTAGCGATGCCAAGCTCTGGGCTTTATATAACGTGACTGGTGAAGGTGAAACTTTTGCCATTACGCCAAAAGACAAAAACAATCCGGTACAAAAACTGACGTTGCAGTTTTCTGGTGTTGGTCTCGCCAAGATGGCAGTAGCCAGTCAGGACGGCCAGACCAGCAGTTTTGAATTCATTGCCATGCAAAGCAACGTCAATATTGACACTGCCCAGTTCAAATTCAGTGCGCCTAACGGCGTCGATATTGTTGATCTGCGCGGCAAGTGAGCAATCTGTCCTTTAGTTTTGCGCCAGACGTGCGGCCACTGGCTGCAAGGTTAAGGCCCAAAACCCTGCACGACTATGTCGGCCAACAGCATCTGGTTGGCCCAGACACGCCGCTGCGCCGCGCTATCGAAGCCGGTCAAATCAGTTCGCTGATTTTATGGGGCCCGCCGGGTACTGGCAAAACCAGTCTGGCCGAATTGATTGCCGCTAGCGCAGATGCTGCGATAGAAAAAATTTCTGCTGTAACAGCCGGCATCAAAGAAATCCGTGAAGCCATCGACAATGCACGGATCCGGCTGCAGCAAGGTCAGCGCACTTTGTTGTTCGTTGATGAAGTACACCGTTTTAACAAAAGCCAGCAGGATGCGTTTTTACCGCATATCGAAGACGGCACTATTGTGTTTATTGGCGCTACTACAGAAAACCCGTCGTTCTCATTGAATAACGCCCTGTTGTCGCGCGCTCGTGTCTGTGTGCTGCGCAAAATCACTAGCGATGATTTACGTCAATTATTGAGCCGGGCGCTGACCGACAACATGCTGAATTTGGCCAGCCCGGTCACGCTGGAACCGCATGCAGCTGAACTGTTGTTACAACTAGCCGATGGCGATGCACGCAAGATGCTGAATCTACTGGAGCTTGCCGCCCAGAGTTCCAGCGATGGGCTGATCAGTACGGACTTGTTAAAGCAACTGGTTGAACGGCAACTCCCCGGTTTTGATAATCAGGGGGAGCTGTATTACGACCTGATCTCGGCGTTTCACAAATCTGTGCGCGGCTCTCAGCCGGACGCGGCCTTATATTGGTATTGCCGTATCTTAGAAGGTGGCGGTGATCCGCTGTATGTCGCGCGGCGCCTGCTGGCAATTGCATCGGAAGATATCGGTAATGCCGACCCACGCGCGTTATCACTGGCGCTGACGGCTTTTGATACATTTCAGCGTGTTGGACCCGCCGAAGGCGAGCGTGCAATCGCACAGGCGGCGGTCTATTGTGCGCTGGCACCCAAAAGTAATGCTTTATATAGCGCCTTTAATCAGATGCGCGCTTTTGTTCGCGAACAGCCTTCTTTTGACGTGCCGATCCAGTTGCGTAATGCTGCCAGTGGTTTGTTAAAACAGCTTGGCTACGGCGAAGGCTATCGCTATGCCCATAACGAAGCTGGCGCTTATGCCGCCGGAATGACCTATCTGCCGGTGGAAATGCAAGGGATGCAGTTTTATCAACCAACTGATCGAGGTCTTGAGAAGCAGCTTGGCGATAAACTGCGTTATCTGCAGCAATTAGATGCACAGGCACAGCAAGGCGGAGCAGCAGATGTGGATTAACTATGTCGCAATCGCAGTAGGAGGCGCCGCCGGTGCCTGCCTGCGTTTTGCCCTCAGTGAAGCGATGTTACATCTTTTTGGCCGGGCATTTCCTTTTGGCACATTGCTGGTTAATATTCTCGGCTCTTTTGCCATAGGGCTGCTTTATGGTTTAATCCTGTCAGAGCAGTTAACGCCGAATCCGTGGCGGATCTTCGTCGGCATTGGTGTTTTGGGTGCTTTTACCACCTTTTCAACTTTTTCTATGGACACTGTGTTGATGCTGCAGCAGGGCGCTTTTGTCAAAGCGACGCTGAATGTGCTGACCAACGTGGTGTTGTGTTTAACCCTGACCTGGCTTGGTATCAAGCTGGGGACTATGAAGTAAGCAAACATGTTAGATAGCAAATATTTACGTGCCGAACTGGCCGAAACTGCCGCGCGACAGGCCACTCGTGGTTTTGTGCTGGATGTCGAAAAGATCAATGCGCTGGAGCTGCAGCGGCGTGAATTGCAGGTGGCTACTCAGGAACTGCAGAATCAGCGCAATAGCAAATCTAAAGCCATTGGTCAGGCCAAAGCGCGGGGCGAAGATATCGCACCGCTGCTGGCTGAAGTTGATGGACTTGGGGCTGAATTAGATCGCGCCAAGCTGCAACTGGATGCCGTGTTGGCTGAGCTCGATGCCATTGCCGCAACCATCCCGAATTTGCCGGACTTATCGGTGCCGGTTGGCAACGACGAGCACGGTAACGTTGAGGTGCGCCGGGTCGGCTCACCACGTCAGTTTGAGTTTGACGTCAAAGATCACGTGGCACTTGGTGAAGCGCTGGACAAAGGCCTTGATTTTGAAAGTGCCGTGAAGATCGCCGGTTCACGTTTTGTCGTGATGAAAGGCCAAATCGCCCGTCTGCACCGCGCACTGACTCAGTTTATGCTTGATCTGCATACGGAACAGCATGGTTACACCGAAATGTATGTGCCTTATCTGGTCAATAAGGATTCACTGTTTGGCACCGGTCAACTGCCTAAATTCGGCGCTGATCTATTCCATACCCAGCCAGCGACAGAAGAAGGCGTTGGCATGAGCCTGATCCCAACCGCAGAAGTGCCGGTGACTAATCTGGCGCGGGACCGCATTTATGATCTGGCCGAACTGCCGGTTAAAATGACCGCGCATACGCCGTGTTTTCGCAGTGAAGCTGGTTCATACGGCCGCGATACCCGTGGCCTGATCCGGCAACATCAGTTTGATAAAGTGGAATTGGTGCAGCTGGTACACCCGGCGCAATCGATGGCTGCATTGGAAGAACTGACTGGCCATGCAGAAAAAGTGCTGCAGCTGTTAGAGCTGCCGTATCGGGTTATGTTGCTGTGCACTGGTGACATGGGCTTTGGCTCCTGCAAAACCTACGATCTGGAAGTATGGTTGCCGGCACAAAACACTTATCGTGAAATTTCCTCGTGCAGCAGCATGGGTGATTTCCAGGCTCGTCGTATGCAAGCGCGTTTCCGTCCGGAAGAAGGTAAAAAGCCTGAGTTGTTGCATACGTTGAATGGTTCAGGCCTTGCGGTTGGTCGCACGCTGGTGGCTATTTTGGAAAACTGCCAACAGGCTGATGGCTCTATCGCGATCCCAGCGGTATTACAGCCTTATATGGCAAGTAAAACCGTGATTGCCTGATCTGCCATGATGCCGGCGGCTTAGGTCGCCGGCTCACTTGATAATTAGATAGGTCCAGAGTCAGATGACAGAATCACAAAAACCAGAGTCAACCGATCTGCGTAATCCAGGTATCACAAAAAAGGTGGTGGTTAAACGCACCCGCACCAGTCCGGTGAAAGTGTTCCTGCGCACTGTGTACTGGCTGATTACACTGTCCATTCTCGCCATCGTGCTTTATATCAGTTTTGAAGCCGGCTGGATGATTTATAAAAACACTGCACACTAAACCACTGTTAAGTTATGGCCGGTAAAAGTCTCCAGACGCAAGAGACGTTGTTGCTAGCCAGGCATCAAAGACACTTGGCAGGTTTAGGTAGACCCGCGATCCGGGTTGCTTGCTTCGCTGGCCCCTCTGGAAATAACATAAACAGATATTTACTGTTACCTTTTTCTGGTCCCAGTTTTTCCGCCATGGCTTTGACCAGAATACGAATGGCCGGAGATGTGTTGTACTCCTGATAAAAATCCCGCACAAACCAGACCACCTCCCAGTGTGCCGGTGTCATGTTGATGCCTTCCAGCCTGGCAAAAGCGAGTGCTAATGCTTCAGTCCAACAGTGTAAGTCTGCAAGATAACCATGCTTATCGAGCGGGATCCCCGCAAGGGCATCATCGGCGTTTGTTGTTAGTTCTGACATAAAATCACCTGTGTTGCCTGTAATGTCAGTTCAACCCACTGGCTGTCAGTGAGTTTGTCTACATCTGCAGGGCAAACCAGTCCACGTGCCTGCAAATCGTCAGCCAGTGCACCAAGCCGGCAAGGCCAGCGCTGAGGCTGTAATAACAAATACACCGCATCCTGGCGCAGTAACAGATAGTCATCTGCCGTAGCAAATGTCAGCAATGCGGGTAGTTTGGCTTGAGACAGCTGGAATAATCGCATTAATGCACCAGGATATGGCTGGCGTCATCCAGCAACTGTTGTTGAGTCGGTAAATCGACAACCTGCACTGGCATACGCAATTGTTCGGTAGTCAATTGAAACTGCTGCAGCGATTGCTGACAAACGCAGACCTTCGCGATGTCATACAGGGCAAACAGTTTCTGGCTTTGGGTGAAATCTTTGACGGCAACAGTCGCCTGCAGCGGCAGCAATTGTAATACGGCAGGCCCCCGATACAATAATGTCACCTCGTGTTCAGTGGCTGCCAATGCTAACGACAGATCTTGCGCTTCGCGGGCTGTTGCCGCTTCAAAGGCACTGGTTTGATGGATTAACAGAATTTTTGCCATCAGAACTGTACCACGCGGTCGGTGTTTTCCAGCCGCATGCCAAATTCGGCGAGGCCGGCTAGGGTAAATCCGTGGCGCACCTGGGTATAACCGCGTTTCTCAGCTGCGGTCGTACAATACAGTAACGGGATTTGGTTTGACTCAGTAAAGGCAATTAATCGGCCGACCAGGTCGGGCTCATCGGCCGGTAAATCGATGTCGGCGCAAATGGCTTGAACGGCTTGCTGATAAAAAAACAGGTGATTGATTTGATGCCCGAGTTGCAGTGCCGCATTGGCAAAACGCAGCACATCATCAAGTACCGGGCTGGCAAAACAGTCTGACTGAATATACAACACGAAGCTGGCCATAGGCTCCAACAAAAGAAATGCCCCGAAAGCGGGGCATTTTAAAGCATCCTCAGACTGTTGTCGTTAGTCGTCGCTGCCAAATACGCCCAGCAATTGCAGTAACGAAGTGAACAGATTAAAAATGTTCAGATACAGGCCGACCGTTGCCCGGATGTAATTGGTTTCGCCGCCGTTGATGATACGGCTGGTATCAAACAAAATCAGGCCCGACATAATCAGTACGACCACTGCGTTGATTGCCAGATGCAATGCCGGCACCTGGAAAAACCAGTTGGCAAGACCAGCAATAATCACTAATACCAAGCCGACAAACAAAAAATTGCCCATAAATGAGAAATCTTTTTTGCTGGTCAGGGTGTAGGCCGACAAACTGAAAAAAATCAGTGCAGTTGCACCAAAGGCTTGCATGATCAGTTCAGAGCCGTTTGGCATGGCGGCAAAACGATTCAGCATCGGACCGATCGATGCGCCCATGACTGCGGTAAAGACAAACACCCAGGCGATACCTGAGGCTTTATCAGCGGTTTTCATTACGACAAAGACCAGCGCAAACGCCAGCAGCGATAAACCGATACCTGCCATTGCGCTTAATTCGAGCGCCATTGAGATACCAGCCGCAACAGCGCTGCCGGTCAGTGTCATCGCCAGTAACATATAAGTGTTACGCAAGACTTTGTTGATAGCTGCGCTGTCGTGGCCGGACAGCACCTGTGATTGTTGATATTGCATAGACTCTCCTTGGTTATACTGCGACTATACAGAATCCGATCGGTTACTGTCATGTTATGCAGACCTTATGGAATGAAAAAGATTCCATTTCACCGGCGAGTCAGTCAAAAAAACACCAGCTTGCATAAAAAATATTCTTTTAGTGAATTCAAAGTGTTAAATCGGAAAAAAACACTTTGATTTTGACCGCGTCTTGATTAATATACGCGCCACGGAGAGATGGCAGAGCGGTTTAATGCACCGGTCTTGAAAACCGGCGAGGGTTAGTAGCCCTTCAAGAGTTCGAATCTCTTTCTCTCCGCCAAATACAAAAACCCCGCCTGAGTGCGGGGTTTTTACTTTTCTGGCTACACAAAATTCAGGCCGGGAATACCGGCCTGAGATTGAAGTTCTACTGCACCTGACAGGCGAAACAGACTGAATAAATACCATTCGGATCATTAAATTGACTGAGGACCTGTAATTCCTGATTTAACTGCCGCATCAGTTTTTGCACAGGTGTCACAGTGGTCGATTGTTGTGGCAATAAACCCAGCGTTTTGGCACTGCCAAACAATTGCGCCATTAATTTTTCCTGCTCGCTCATTTCTTGTTCAATCAGCTGTACATCAAAATGTTTCAGGCTGGCTGTTGCAGCCGCTGCTGCAATGGCATCATCTAAAGTACCCAGTTTATCCACCAGGCCCAGTTTCAGCGCTGTTTGACCGGTCCAGACGCGGCCTTGCGCGATTTTATCCACTTGCGCTTTGTCGATGTTACGCGTGGTACTGACATGGGTGATAAATTCGTCGTAGCCATTTTCGATGCTGCGTTGCAGCAGTCTTTCCGCATCGGCTGGCAAGCCTTTAAACAGCGGCAGACCCGAGGAGAAACCAGCCAGCTCGGTGGTACCCACACCATCGACATTCAGACCCAGTGTCGACATGGCGTTTTCAGCGGTGTGGAACATAGCAAAAATGCCGATTGAGCCAGTGATGGTCGTCGGGGCTGCAAAAATTTGATCAGCCGGAGCTGCTATCCAATAACCGCCTGATGCAGCGACAGCTCCCATCGAAGCAATCACCGGCTTGCCAGCGGCTTTTAATAAGCGGATCTCCTGAGCAATTTGTTCTGAAGCAAAGGCGCTGCCGCCGCCGCTGTCGATACGCAATACAACCGCCTTCACTTTGTCGTCATAGCGTGCCGTGCGCAGTAACTTCGCGGTACTTTCGCCACCGATCATACCAGCCTTCACATTGCCATCAACGATAGCGCCGCGGGCAACGACCAATGCGATTTTATCTGTCAGCGGATTCACCACCGGAAATGGCGGAACTACCAGGCTTTGATAATCTTCATAACTGATTTGAGTGAAGGTGTGATTGTCTTCATCTTCACCGACCAGCGCGATAATATCCTGACGGAATTCTTCGCGGGTCTTAATGGTATCGACCAGTTTGGCATCCAGTGCGTATTGCGTCATATCGCCGTTTGCAGCATTAATCCGTTCATACAGGCGGGCAAAGCTTTCGTCAAAATTGTCGACGGCAAAACCGCGACGCGCAGCGACTTGTTCTTTATAGTTTTGCCAAAGCTCGGTCAACCAGACGCCATTCGCTTCTTTGGCTTCAGGCGACATATCATTACGGGTGAATGGTTCTACGGCAGACTTATAGGTGCCGACTTTGAACACATGGGTGGAAATCTGTAGTTTCTCCAGCGCTGCCTTGTAATACATTGGGTAGCTGCCATAGCCTTCAAGGATCACTGCGCCCATTGGGTTGAGGTTAATGCTGTCGGCATAACTGGCGAGGAAATACTGGTTCTGACTGTAATAGGCGCCAGTGGCAAACACTTTTTTGCCGGCGGCCTTAAATGCTTCTAATGCACCACCGACTTGCTGCAGTTTGTCCAGTGAGCCGCTGCCTAAATCGGACAACGCCAACACCATCACTTTAACCCGGTCGTCTTTGGCGGCTTCGTTGATGACTTTCACCAGATCACGAACTAAAATTTCTGGTCTTTCGTCTTCTGAACCGGTCGATTCGTTAATGGCTTTTTCCACTGGATCAACCCATTGTTTTTCTTCAACCAAATCGCCTTTTAAGTTCAGCACCAGAGCAGTTTTTTCATTGACTTCAACTTGTTCTTTGTCGCTGAACAGCACGGCGATAAAGCCGATAAACAACAACACAAAAACAAAATTCAGTACAAAGTTGCGGATAAACCGGAATCCCTGCCATACAGATTGCAGCAGACGACGGATAAAACCAGGTTTTTGTTCAGACATTCAACTAACCTACGTCACATTTACAGTTATCGCTAAGATACTCAATTCACCGCCAGTGTTCGACGGCAATTTGTAAGAAAATGTTCGTAACCCGGTGAGAAAGCAAACAGTCGCGGCTTGTCAGCTCAGAAAAAAGACGCTACATTCCGCACATCTAACAGGTATGACCAGAGAGGTCGCAGTGTCTTATCCACATTTATTGTCAGCACTTGATTTAGGTTTCACCCAATTAAAAAATCGGGTGATCATGGGCAGCATGCACACCGGACTCGAAGAAGAGAAACAGGGCTTCGATAAACTTGCCGCCTTTTATGCCGAGCGGGCAAAAGGTGGGGTTGGCTTGATTATTACCGGTGGTATCAGTCCGAATTTTCGCGGCTCTTTGGTCCCGTTTGGCAGTCAGCTCAGTTGGTTCTGGCAAACCGGCAAACATCGGTTGTTAACAGAAGCGGTTCATCCCTATGGCGCAAAAATTTGTCTGCAACTGCTGCATGCTGGCCGTTATGGTTATCATCCACTGAATCAGGCACCAAGCGCCATTCAGTCGCCGATCACACCCTTTAAACCCGCAGCAATGTCATCCCGTCAGGTACGCTGCACCATCAAAGATTTCGCCAGTTCAGCAGCGCTGGCGCAAAAAGCCGGATATGACGGCGTTGAAATCATGGGTTCAGAAGGCTACCTGATTAACCAGTTTATCTGTCAGCGCACTAACCAGCGCCAGGATGAATGGGGTGGCAGCTTTGAAAAGCGCTGTGCTTTGGCATTGGAAACGATCCGCGCTGTCCGTGCCAAATGCGGGCCTGACTTTATCATTATCTACCGGCTATCGATGCTTGATCTGGTTGAAGATGGCAATTCGTATGACGAAGTGGTGCAACTGGCCAAAGCAGTGCAACAAGCCGGTGCGACGCTGATCAATACCGGTATCGGTTGGCATGAAGCGCGGGTGCCGACGATCGGCACTATGGTGCCGCGTGCGGCCTTTCGCTGGATCACGGCGCGGATCAAACAGCAAGTCAGCATTCCGGTGGTCGCGACCAACCGGATTAACACACCGGAAGTCGGGGAAGACATTCTGGCTAAAGGCGAAGCCGATTTAATTTGTATGGCACGGCCGTTTCTGGCTGACCCGGAGTTTGTTAACAAAGCGGCGGCCGGTACGCCTGAGCTGATCAACACTTGCATTGCCTGTAATCAGGCCTGTCTTGACCATATATTTCAGAAAAAACGCGCGACCTGTCTGGTCAATCCACGCGCCTGTTATGAAACCGAACTGAATTTCCATCCAGCCGCCACAGCGAAGAAAATCGCCGTGGTCGGTGCCGGCCCAGCCGGACTGGCTTTTTCGGTGTATGCCGCGCAGCGCGGTCATAGCGTCACTTTATTTGATAAGGACGACCGCATCGGTGGTCAGTTTAATTACGCCAAACAGGTACCGGGTAAAGAAGAGTTTCATGAAACGCTGCGTTATTTTGCCCAGATGCTTAAACACCATGCGGTCAAATTGGAATTGGGCAGTCTGCAAACCGCAGAAAGCCTGGCCGTTGGCGGTTTTGATGAAATTGTCATTGCCAGTGGGATCAAACCGCGCGCGCTGCAAATTCCGGGCAGTGACCATAAAAAAGTACTGAGTTATCTCGATGTGCTGCGTGACCACAAGACGGTTGGCGAAAAAGTTGCCGTGATTGGTGCCGGTGGGATCGGTTTTGATATCGCCGAGTATCTGACAGAACCACATTCGCTGACATTGCAGCCTGAAGTCTGGTTAAAAGACTGGGGCATTGATGCCGATTATCAGACGCGCGGTGCATTATTGCCGGCAGAGATCAGTCCGGCGCCGGCACGCAAAATTTATCTGTTGCAGCGCAAAACCTCAAAAGTAGGTGCCGGACTTGGCAAAACTACCGGTTGGATCCACCGCAGTTCGCTGAAGAAAAAAGGCGTTGAGATGTTCGCCGGCGTGCAGTATCTGCGCGTGGATGACGCGGGTTTGTGGATTGAATTGGATGGGCAGGAGCGTTGTCTGGATGTCGATCATGTGGTGATTTGCGCCGGCCAGGAAAGCTTGCGCTCGCTGCATGACGAGCTTACCGCGAAAGGCGTGAACAGCCACCTGATAGGCGGCGCTTTTGTGGCTGCAGAACTGGATGCCAAACGAGCGATCCGACAAGGCGCTGAGCTTGCTGCGGTGATTTGATCGCTGATTTCACATCGCCAGATGACCAAGATCAAACGGCTAACCTCTGCAAAACCATTCATCAGGTCGGAACAAACCGACCTGATGTTCCCCCAGCTGAAAACAATTTTTTCAGATTTCACTTGCCCCGCGGGCCTTTCCCAAGTTAAGTAACTGTCATACAGCTGCAACAGCGTGTTTTTGGTGCAAGGGCTTCTTTTTGCACCATTTTAGCGCGCGTTGTCATACTGTTGCCATCGGGCCGCCATAAAGTGGTTCGGACGCCGCAGTGGTATTTCCCACATTGCAGGGAATTATCGGCGTAACTGCCAATCATGGTATTGGCCTTGCTTAGAGTTATGGCATAACCAGCAAGTGCAGTTTGTCGAAATCTACAGGGAGTCTATATGTCAGGTGTGTTAACAATGATTCTGGCTGGTGGTGAGGGGACGCGTCTGGCGCCACTTACCGGGATCCGAGCCAAACCCGCAGTACCTTTTGGTGGTAATTACCGCATTATTGATTTTGTATTAAACAACTTCGTTAATTCGGATTTGCTGCAAATTTTCGTGATCACGCAGTTTAAATCGCACTCCCTGATGAAACATTTAAGCCGGGCTTGGCGGGTAACAGGCTTGACCAGCCGGTTTATCGATCCGATCCCTGCCCAGATGCAAACCGGTAAACACTGGTATCTGGGCACTGCCGATGCGGTTTATCAGAATTTACACCTGATCTCAGGCCTTGATCCTGAACACGTCTGTGTGTTTGGTGGCGACCATATTTACAAGATGGATATCCGCCAGATGCTAGAGTTCCATCGACAGCATGAAGCAAAGCTGACTGTTGCGGCTATCCCGGTGCCGGTCGCGCTGGCCCATGAATTCGGCGTCATTGAAGTCGATGCTAACGGCAAAATGATCGGTTTTGAAGAAAAACCGAAGTCCAATCCAAAAACCATCCCGGGCCGGCCGGATTTTGTGTTGGCCTCGATGGGTAATTACATTTTTGAAGCCAAAACCCTGGTTGAAGTGCTGGAAGCGGATGCTAAAGAGCCTGACTCCAAACACGACTTTGGCCACAATATTATTCCGAAGTTGTATCCGCTTGGCGAAGTGTACGTTTATGACTTCTCGACGAACCGCATCCGCGGTGAAAAAGAAGAAGTACGTGGCTACTGGCGCGATGTGGGCACTATCGATTCGTATTACGAAGCCAACATGGATTTAATTTCCATCGTGCCGCCGATTGACCTGTACAACAAATACTGGCCGATGCGCAGTTATACGCCGCCAATGCCACCAGCGAAGTTTGTCCATGATGAAGCCAACCGGACTGGTCAGGCGATCAGCTCCATGGTCGCCGCCGGCTGCATTGTCAGTGGCTCGATCGTGTATCATTCAATCCTCGGTTACAACTGTCACGTGCACAGCCATGCTTATATTGAAAAGAGCGTGCTGATGGGCAATAACGATATTGGCCGGGGCTGTCGCATTCGCCGCGCTATTATCGATAAAGACGTGCGCATCGCACCGGGCACTGTGATTGGTGAAGATCCGGTACTGGACAAACAACGTTTCCACGTGTCGCCAGACGGTGTGGTCGTGATCCCGAAAGGCGCCATGGTAGGTTTTGATTAACAGCTTTTGATTCGCAGGTTGGACTGTCCCAGTTTAGTTATGCTGGCTTAAAAGAAGGATATGTGATGCGGTTGGCATTTATCTGCAGTGAGTTTGAAGGACTGCTGAAAACCGGTGGTCTGGCCGACGCGACCCGTGGGCTGGCAACGGCCCTGCAGCAGGCCGGGCATCAAGTGCAGGTTATTTTGCCGCGTTATGGCGCCTTGTATGGGGTCGAGCAAACGGCTGACTGGCAGTCCTTGTATTTTGACCTCGGTCATCAGACTTATGGTTGTGCCGTCAGGCATACCGTAGTTGATGGGATAAAAGTGGCGCTGATTGAACATCATCAGTTTTTTCAGCGGCCACGGCCTTACGATGACGGCGAGCAGCCTTATCCGGACAACCTGCAGCGCTTTGCTTTTTTCTGTAAGGCTGCGCTGGCCTATCTGCAGACGCAGCCTGAATCGATAGATATCGTGCATGGACATGATTGGCAAAGCGCTTTAGCCGCTTGTTATTTAAAAGAAATGCAGCTTGGCGCTTTAGCCCAAAGTAAGTTTGTCCTGACCGTTCACAACGCCGCTTACCAACAGGGGTTTGGCCGCGAACAGCTCGGGCTGTTGGGGCTGGACCACTGGCATTTGCCGGCTGAACTGCCAACGACCTTGTTGGCGCTCGGCTTATGGCAGGCCGACAGTATCAATACGGTCAGCCCGGGCTATCGTGATGAACTGCTGACAGAGCCGGCAGCAAATGGATTGGCCGCACTGTATCAGCAGAAGCAGAATCGTTTTGTCGGCATTCTGAACGGCTGCGATTACAGCCGGTGGGACCCGTCTGTTGATTTGAGTCTGCCCGCTCGCTACGACAGCAGTGATCTTGCTGGTAAAGCGTTGTGTAAAGCCGAACTGCGCCGGCAAACGCAGCTACCTGATAGTAACGCACCATTATTTGTCAGCGTCAGTCGCATCACCGGACAAAAAGGCTTTACGTTACTGATCCCGGCCTTACAACAATTCCTCAGCACAACAGATGCACAAGTGTTATTGATGGGGACCGGTGAACAACAATATATCCAGCCGTTACGTGGGCTGGAGCAGCAGTTTCCACAGCAATTTCGCCTACTAGAAGGTTTTGATGAGCCGCTATCGCATCAGGTTGAAGCGGCCGGCGACTTTTTTTTAATGCCCAGCCTGTTTGAACCCTGTGGCCTGAACCAGATCTACAGCTTGCGTTATGGCACTGTGCCATTGGTGCGGGCGACGGGTGGTTTAAAAGACACCGTCACCGATCTGAGTGAACGGGGGGCTACTGGCGTGGTATTTGAAGAGCCGACTGTGGCGGCACTGGTCGAGGCGTTATCGATTGCATCAGCGTTATATCGCAATAAGCGTCGCTACCGCAGTGTTCAGCAACGGGGCATGGCACAAGTGTTTGACTGGCAACAGGCCGCTATTGCATATCAGGCTTTATATGCACAAACGATTGCGAGCGCAGAATAAATCGTCTGCAATTGTTTGAATATAAACAATATTTGGCTGAATTAGCCGCAACCGGCAGTGGAATAGGCAATTTCGGTTGTCGTTTATCAATGAAGTTTGCTAGCCTTAGCGGGTCTTTCTCAAGGGCTTTTTTATGGACGCAATGACCTTACTCACGACCCGCTATTCCTCCTCCCGCTTAACTGAGCCTGCACCTGCAGGCGAAGCCTTACAGCTGATCAAACAAGCCGCATTGCGGGTACCTGATCACGGCGGCCTGCGTCCCTGGCGGTTTGTCGTGTTCAGCGGCAAATCGGCACTGACCAAACTTGGCGATATTTTCGCTGAGGCGGCGCTTGAAGATGATCCGACCATTGCCAATGATTTATTGGAGCGGGCGCGGCAACTACCACTGCGCGCACCAATGGTGATCGCCTGTATTGCCAGATGTCGCGAACACCATAAAGTGCCGGTATCCGAACAGGTTCAATCAGCCGCATGTGCGGTGATGGCAATGCAGCAAGCAGCATTTGCGCAAGGCTTTGGCGGCATTTGGCGGACGGGCGCTTACACCCAATATGAATTTGTGCGCCAAACCATGGGGCTGGCAGAAGACGATGAAATTGTCGGTTATCTGTATCTTGGCACCTGTGCTTCGGAAATGCCGCAGCGACCGCAGTTAGAGGTCAATGAGTTTTTCAGCGATTATCAGTAGTGCATCATGCTTTGCAGATGAAAAAAAACCGCCGAAAGGCGGTTTTTTTTCATGAGTTCGATTAGAAGTCTGCACTGCCAGGTGTTCGTGGGAATGCAATGACATCACGCACATTACCGACACCAGTCACGTAAGACACTAAACGTTCAAAGCCCAGACCAAAGCCCGCGTGTGGCACTGTGCCATAACGGCGCAGGTCACGATACCAGCTGTAGTCTTCTTTATTCAGGCCCATTGCATCCATCCGCGCATCCAGTTGCTCCAAACGCTCTTCACGCTGGCTACCACCGATGATTTCGCCGATGCCTGGCGCCAGAATATCCATCGCGGCCACGGTTTTACCGTCTTCGTTCATCCGCATATAAAATGCTTTGATGTCTTTTGGATAGTTCTGCAGGATCACTGGCGCGCCAACATGTACTTCGGCCAGATAACGTTCGTGCTCAGACTGTAAGTCCACACCCCATTCCACGGCATATTCAAACTTCTTACCGCAGTTTTGCAGGATGGTGATGGCGTCGGTGTAATCCATCCGGACAAAGCTGGATTCAACGATTTGCTGCAGACGGCTGATCGCTTTGTCGTCGACACGCTCAGCGAAAAACGCCATATCGTCGGCACGCTCGGCCAGCACGGCTTTAAACACATACTTCAGCATGTCTTCTGCCAGTTGTGCGACGTCTTTTAATTCTGCGAAAGCCACTTCAGGCTCAATCATCCAGAACTCGGCGAGGTGACGCGTGGTATTGGAGTTTTCAGCACGGAAAGTCGGGCCAAATGTGTATACGTTGGACAGTGCACAAGCATAAGTTTCAACGTTGAGTTGGCCTGAAACAGTCAGGAACGTCTCTTTGCCGAAAAAGTCTTGTTTGTAATCGATATGGCCTTTGTCGTCGCGTGGCAGATTTTCTAAATCCAGCGTGCTGACGCGGAACATTTCACCAGCTCCTTCAGCATCGGCGCCTGTGATAATTGGCGTGCTGATCCAGTAAAAACCCCGTTCGTGGAAGAAACGGTGAATGGCCTGTGCCAGACAATGCCGGACGCGGGTGATGGCACCAACCATATTGGTGCGGGCGCGTAAATGCGCCTGTTCACGCAGATATTCCATGCTATGGCGTTTTGGCGCCATCGGGTAGGTATCCGGATTTTCTACCCAGCCGAGCACTTCAACGTGGCTCGCCTGAATTTCAAAGGATTGGCCCTGACCTTCAGATTTCACCACAGTGCCGGTGACAATGACCGAACATGCAGTCGTCAGGCGTTTGATCTCGGTCTCGTAATTATTGAGTTCAGCCGGAGCGACGGCTTGCAGTGCATCAAAACAGCTGCCGTCGTGTACGGCGAGGAAAGAAATACCGGCTTTGGAATCACGACGGGTACGGATCCAACCTTTGACGGTAATAGTGGCACCGGCAGCATAATGGCCGGCAAGTACGTCTTTAATCACTGCATGCGTCATGCATCAGGCTCCAACTTGCGCTTCAGAAAAGTTTGATTTTAGTTCAGGAGGTGTAATGATACGCAGGCAGCGCTTAAGCACAAGCAAAACTTGTCACAAACCGAAGGAACCGCGCCGTGGAAGAACCTGTTGGCAGCAGACCGCGTAAAAATCGTCGTAAAGGCCCGGATTGGGTAGTTCTAAGTTTTCATTGGTTGTCAGTTGTAGGCTGGGTCATTCTGATTGTCGCTTTGGGATTAAGCCATCTTGCCAAACCGGAAATGAACTCAGGGCTAACCCGTTACTGGGGAGTCCAATTGCGTGACTATTGGGAACCCACGCTGACCGATCAGCTTATTTATTTACTGTGGTGGTGTTGTCTGATCAGTCTTATCAGTATTGTACTTAATCAGTTCCGCTTACGACGCGCTACTGATCGCCAGCAATACAACTCTGTCGCGTTACTGCTGATTGCGCTAGCCGCTCTTAGTTTCTTTTATCAACGTTAATCAGGCGCCGGGCAGGGCATTTTGCTGATGTAGCACGTCTTGCCCAATGATATAGGCAACAGCATCCATCAGCTGCGACAGTTGCTCGAAGCTGATGATATAAGGTGGCATCAGGTAAAACAGGTTGCCAAATGGTCTGATCCATACCCCTCTTGCCACCATCAGAGCCTGTGCTTTGGCCACATCAATATTGGCAGTCATTTCAACAATACCCACAGCGCCAAGCACCCGCACCGACTGCACCTGCGGCAAGGCCGCCAGTCTCTTCAATTGCTGTAACTGTTGTTCGATTG
>JACCDS012382373.1_pt1 | contig 22494 bp, 21 predicted proteins | sample 7446441 | NCBI WGS metagenome assembly JACCDS01 (sample SAMN15323445, study PRJNA562643) | freshwater metagenome | isolation source: river surface water | place: USA:Blue River Watershed | collected 2017-08-17 | reverse complement strand
GCAGGTCTTCATCAATCCCGCACGATCCCTCGTAGTTGAGGTCGCACTGGGTTACCGTCGCGCGATGGATCTTCGCGCGCAGCATGATTCGTTGCATGGTGACTCCTGAAACTGGACGGACCGGCGCCGGCGGCGCGCGGCCCGCAATACTTTACTTGCGCAGCACTTCGCCCGCGTGGCAGACGAGGGTCGCGGCGACGATCTCGTCGCTGCGGTCGATCGCCAGGTTGGCTTCCTTGTCGATGATCAGCTTCATGAAGTCGATCACGTTGCGCGCGTACAGCGCCGACGCGTCCGCCGCGCACAAGGCCGGCAGGTTCGCCTCGCCGATGATGTGCACGCCGTGCTTGACGACGGCCTTGCCGACTTCGGACAGTTCGCAGTTACCGCCCTGTTCGACCGCCATGTCAAGGATGACCGAACCGGGCTTCATCGCCTGCACGGTCTCGGCGCGGATCAGTACCGGCGCCTTGCGGCCCGGGATCAGCGCGGTGGTGATGATGATGTCGGCCTGCTTCGCACGCTCGTGCACCAGCGCCGCCTGGCGCTTCATCCACGCTTCCGGCATCGGGCGCGCATAGCCGCCAACGCCTTTCGCGATCTCGCGCTCTTCGTCGGTTTCATACGGCACGTCGATGAATTTCGCGCCGAGTGACTCGACCTGCTCTTTCACCGGCGGACGCACATCTGACGCTTCGATCACGGCACCGAGGCGCTTCGCGGTAGCGATCGCCTGCAGGCCGGCCACGCCGACGCCCATGATCAGCACGCGCGCCGCCTTCACGGTACCGGCCGCGGTCATCAGCATAGGCATGAAGCGCTGGTAGGCATTGGCAGCCATCAGTACGGCCTTGTAGCCGGCGATGTTGGCCTGCGACGACAGCACGTCCATTGACTGCGCACGCGTGATGCGCGGTGCTGCCTCGAGTGCGAAGGCGGTCAGGCCGGACGACGACATCGCGGCGATGCCCTCCGCATCGAAGGGATTGAGCATGCCAATCAGCACAGTACCCGGCTTCATCAGCGAACGCTCGTCAGCCGACGGCGCGCGTACTTTCAGCACCATCTCGCAGCCGAACGCGTCGGCGGCCGAACCGACCTGCGCGCCGACGGCAGCGAACGCGTCATCAGGAATGCTTGCAGACACGCCAGCGCCGGACTGAACGATCACCTGATGTTTGCCGGCGACCAGTTTCTTCACGGTTTCGGGAGTCGCGGCGACACGCGTCTCGCCCGGGCGGGTCTCGGCTGGAATGCCGATCTTCATGGCGTTCTCCAAAATAAAAATTTCGCCCGCATCTTACACGCAATTGCCGTGTATTGACGTCAGGGCTTCGCGTTTGATTTTCGGCAAGCAGGGCTTTAACTTTGTTGTCAGAAATTAATTTTTTACCCGACAAGGGGGCGAACGATACCCTGTTCAAATCGTGATGGCAACGCGCGCCCAGATTGCGGCCGCAGGTCCCGGATTTCGCTCCCGCTCAGCGGCCGAGCGCCGCGCTGCGAGTAAAATGCCGACTTTCGAAGAGAAACATGTCTAACATCATCTGGAAACCCTCTGTCACCGTCGCGGCCATCATTGAGGATGACCGCAGGTTCCTGCTTGTCGAAGAGGAAACCAGCGACGGCATCCGCTTCAACCAGCCGGCCGGACATCTCGATTCGGGCGAATCCCTGATCGAGGCGGTCAGCCGCGAGGCGCTGGAAGAGACCGCCCATGAATTCGTGCCGCAAGCACTGGTTGGTGTCTACATGTCGCGCTACCTGTCCAACCGCACCGGCGACGACGTTACTTACCTCCGCTTCGCGTTCTCCGGCCGCGTCGGCGCCAGCTACGACCAGCCGCTTGACGAAGGCATCCTGCGCGCAGTCTGGATGACCTACGACGAATTGATCGCCTGCCGGGAGAAGCACCGCAGCCCGCTGGTGCTGCAATGCGTCGATGACTACCTGGCAGGCAAGCGCAGCCCGCTGTCTGTCATTTACACCCATCCGAGCGTCACAGCGGGGCAGCATGCGTAAGCAGCGTGTCGTGCTGGGCATGTCCGGCGGCGTCGATTCCTCGGTCGCGGCCTGGTTGCTGAAGCAGCAGGGTTATGAAGTGATCGGCCTGTTCATGAAAAACTGGGAGGACGACGACGACGACGACTACTGCTCGACCCGGCAGGACTGGATCGACGCCGTCAGCGTGGCGGACGTGGTCGGCGTCGATATCGAGGCGGTCAATTTTGCGGCCGAATACAAGGACCGGGTATTCGCCGAGTTCCTGCGCGAGTACGAGGCCGGACGTACGCCCAACCCGGATGTGCTGTGCAATGCCGAGATCAAGTTCAAGGCCTTCCTGGACCATGCGATGCAGCTGGGCGCCGACAAGATCGCCACCGGCCACTACGCCCGCGTGCGCGAACGCGACGGCCGCTTCGAGTTGCTGAAAGCCGTCGATGCCGCCAAGGACCAGAGCTATTTCCTGCACCGCCTGAACCAGGCGCAGCTGTCGCACACGCTGTTCCCCCTGGGTGAACTGCATAAGACCGAGATCCGCCGCATCGCCGAAGAGCTAGAGCTGCCGAACGCGTCCAAGAAGGACTCGACCGGCATTTGCTTCATCGGCGAGCGCCCGTTCCGTGAATTCCTGAACCGCTACCTGTCATTCCGACCCGGACCGATGAAGACGCCGGATGGCGCTGTGGTCGGCGAACATGTCGGGCTGTCCTTCTATACGCTGGGCCAGCGCAAGGGGATTGGGCTGGGCGGCAGCAAGCAGCATCGCGAGCCTGATGGCCGGCATGAACCCTGGTACGTTGCACGCAAGGACGTGGCCACCAACACCCTGTATGTCGTGCAGGGCCATGACCACCCGTGGTTACTGTCGGACGCGCTGACGGCCGGCCAGATCAGCTGGATCGCCGGCCACCCGCCGGCGAACGGGCAACTGGACGCCAAGACCCGCTACCGCCAGGCTGACGTCTGCTGCACGCTGCAGTCGACCGATGCCGACGCCGGTGCCCCCCATTTCAGGCTGCAGTTCGCCCAGCCGCAGTGGGCAGTCACCCCCGGGCAGTCCGCCGTGCTGTATGACGACGACGTCTGCCTTGGCGGCGGCATCATCGAGCAGGTCGCTGGCCACGACTGACGTTCTTCGGCCTCCCTCCCGACGCCGCCCGACCGGGCGGCGTTTGTTTTTTCAGATCGCCCCGTGTCCCCTTTACCCCACAAAAAGGGCTTGCATTCGCCATCCACCTGGTCAATAATCTAAACAAGAATTGTTCGCATTTACAAAAAAGCACATGAACCCGCCCACCGTAGAGTCACCCGCGCTTGCCACCGACGCGTCGTCGGATACAACCCGGGTACAGCTGCAGGACCTGCTGCGGCAACGGCGGGAAATCGAGATCGATCATGGCGGCAAGATTTACCGGCTGCGGCTGACGCAGGCGAACAAGCTGATCCTGACCGCGTGACCTAAAGGCGAAATCCCATGATTGTCTGCATTTGCCACAATGTTTCCGACAAAGCGATCCGTCAGGCACTCGACGATGGCGCCGCCTCGATGCATCAGATCCGCACCCAGCTGGGTGTTGGCACTTGCTGCGGCAAATGCAATGCGTTCGCGAAAACGCTGGTGCGCGCACACCTCGAGGACGCGGGATCACGGATAACCGAACTGCGGCGTCGCGTAGCCGCCTGACCAACCCGTGGGCGCCACCTTCAGCTGGCCGGGTACTCCGGACGGTACGCAGCGCCACGGACCGCTGCTGCTGGCGGTTGCGCTGCACGCGAGCCTGATCGCGGCGGCATGGCATGGTATGCAATCGTCGTTGCAACAGCCTGCGCCGCACGAAGTCGTGATCTCGCTGCTGTCGCTGGCCAGCGCCGCGGCGCCGACTCTGATGGCGCCGCAGCCTGTAGCAGTCGCGCCGCCTGAACCGTCAGCGCCCGCCACCCCGATAGCCCAGCCCGTGCACGCACTGACACCTGCAGCGGTGATGCCGGTGCTGCCGGTGTCCCCACAACAAGCCAGCGCACCGAACCCGGCACCTGCAGCGCCGGTCATGCATGAAGCGCCGGCAGCCGTCGCGACGGGTGCGCCGCCAGCAGACGTGCGCAGCGTGACGGCCCCCGCCGGCATGGCACCTGGGGTAACGAACGTGCCACCGGTCACGCGCGGCCCCATCACCGTTTCAGGCGTTGACTACCTGAGCCCGCCGACAGTCGAGTACCCGATCTCGGCTCGCCGCGCCGGACTCGAAGGCCGGGTGATGCTGCGCCTGCTGATCGACGAAAAAGGTCAGCCGCAACGGGCCGATGTCCAGCAAAGCTCGGGACATCCGCGACTGGATGAGGCGGCGCGTGCCGCCGCGCTGCGCGCGCTCTTCAAGCCGCATCTGGAAGACGGCCAGCCGATGCCGGTGTATGCACTGGTGCCGATCAGTTTCTCGCTCAAGTAAAGTTAAACAACAAAGAAAGATATCGATGGATAGCAATCCTTACGGCCTTGCTGCGGTCTGGCAGCAGGGCGATTTCGTCACCCGGGCAGTTGCCATGATGCTGATCGCGATGTCGATCGCATCGTGGACCGTGATGATTGCCAAAGGCTGGCAGGCATGGCGGCACCGGCGCGCGATGCAATCGGCACGCGACAACTTCTGGAAGGCATCGAATCTCGACGCCGGTATCGGTAGCCTCGGGCCGGACAATCCGTTCGCGCAACTGGCCAACGCCGGTGCATCGGCGCTGCGTCATCATCACGCCCATGCCGGTTCGCTGCAAGACCAGCTGTCGTTCAGCGACTGGGTCACGCTGTCGCTACGGCAGGCGATCGATGAAGCGGCGGCAAAACTGTCGAGTGGCATGGCCGTGCAGGCGTCGGTGGGTTCGACCGCACCGTTCGTCGGGCGGTTCGGCACGGTCTGGGGCATTTATCACGCGCTGGTGTCGATCGGCAGCAGTGGCCAGGCCAGCATCGACAAGGTCGCCGGCCCGGTCGGCGAGGCACTGATCATGACCGCACTCGGACTGGCTGTAGCGATTCCTGCCACGTTCGGCTACAACGCACTGGTACGCAGCAACAAGACGCTGATCGCGCAGCTGAACAAGTTCGGCTTCGACCTGCATGCCCTGTTCGTGACCGGCGCGCGCGCCGGTGACAATGCAGCGGGCGGCCAGAAACTTGCCGTGGTTCGGAGCGCGTGATGGCAATGGGCTCGCTGTCCGACCGCTCGGACGATGACTTCAACCCGGAGATCAACACGACGCCGCTGGTCGACGTGATGCTGGTGCTGCTCATTATCTTCATTATCACCATCCCGGTCATTAACCACAGTGTGAACCTCGAGCTGCCGCGCGCCAGCGCGCTGCCGAGCAATGCGAAACCGGAGACCGTGAACCTGTCGATTGACGCGCAGGGCAAGCTGTTCTGGAACAACAAGGCACTGGCCGATGAAGCCCTCGCCGGTCAGATCGCGGCAGCGGCGCAGCAGCAACCGCAACCCAACCTTCATCTGCGCGCAGCGCGCACTACGCAGTATGAACGGGTCGCGCAAGTGATGGCAGCCGCACAGAACGGCGGCCTGACCAAGATAGGTTTCATTACCGACCCCAAACCCTAGTCCGACGAACACTGACGACTCACCCAGCCAGCCACGCCGCATTTGCCGGACAGCCAGCCAGTCAAGACCCCGAGGCCCCCGCCTCGCTGGCTAACGGAGCAAATGCACATGAACCATCCAAAGAAACTCTCTCCCCTCGGCGCCCTCGTGGCCGGCCTGGCCTTTTGCGGCCACCCCGTGCTGGCAGCCGACAGGAGCGGCACCGACCGCAATGACGGCACCCTGCCCACCGTCGAAGTAACCGCGAATCGCGACAGCCCGGCCTACATGGCGACCAAGACCCGGGTCGGCAAGATCGCGCAGGATCCGCATGACATTCCGCAGGCGATCACGACCGTCACCAGCAAGCTGCTGCAGGAACAGCAGGCTGGCTCGCTGCAGGAAGCCATGCGCAATGTCTCCGGCATTACCTTCAATGCGGCCGAGGGCGGGCGGGCCGGCGACAACATGAACCTGCGGGGTTTCTACACCTTTGGCGACATGTACCTCGATGGAATTCGCGACACCGCGCAATACAACCGCGAGACCTTCAACTTCGAGCAGATCGACGTTCTGCGCGGTGCCGGCGCCATGCTGTTCGGCCGCGGGCAGGCCGGTGGCGTGATCAACCAGGTGACGAAGACGCCGCTGGAATTCGACCAGTACCGGCTGACCGGCAGCACTGGTTCGCATGGCTACCAGCAGTTCACGGCCGACCTGAACAAGTCCGTCAGCGAGGATGTCGGCGTGCGCGTGAACCTGATGGATCGCAACGAAGGCAGCTGGCGCCGCAACCCGGCCTCGGGCGCCGAGCCGACGATTAACCGCACGGGCGCGGCCATCAGCCTCGCGTTCAACCAGTCAAGCAACCACAAGTTCTGGATCAACTATTCCGCCCTGCGTGCGCGCGACAACCCGGACTACGGCGTGCCTTTCGCCAGCAAGACGCGCCTGCCGGCCACGACCTATTACGACACTTCCGGCAACGCGACCAACCCGCTGGCGTCCAGCACGTTCTGGGGGACGAAGAAGACCTTCGACAACAGCAACACGTCGATGTCGACGCTGGTGTACGAATGGAAGATCGATGCGGACACTCAGCTGCGAACGCAGTTCCGCATGGCCGACTATGACCGCAGCTACTGGGCCAAGACGCCCAGCCTGACCGATGCGCCCAACGCCAGCGGCGGACGCGTCAATGCGAGCGGTGCGGCGGCCGGCAACCAGACCCGCATGGCTTACTATGACACTAGCACACTGCAATCGGACTTCAGCAAGCGCTTCAGCGCGCTCGGCATGCGGCACCAGTTCGTATCGGGCGTCGAGTACCTGAAGGAAGACAGCTGGCGCAAGGCGCTCAACAACTTTGGTACCGCGATGACACCGGATTTCCGGCCGTACAAGCCGGCTGCTGCCGGCACGCCGGTCGCTTTCAGCGGCGAATCGGTGGCTTTCTATGCGCAAGACACCGTGGAATTCATCCCGAAATGGAAGGCGACCTTCGGCGCACGCCGTGACCAGCTTAACGCCACTTACTCGAGCGCCACCTCGCCGAAACTGAGCTACGGCGAGTGGAGCTACCGCGGCGCGCTGTCCTTCCACGCAACCGACGAATCGCATTACTACCTGGCGTGGAGCGATTCGTTCAGCCCGACTGCCGACCTGTACCAGCTGACCGTCAAGGCGCAACCACCAGAGCGCAGCGACACCATCGAACTCGGCGCGAAATACATCCTGTTCAATGGCGACCTGACGCTGCGTGGCGCGCTGTACCGCGCGACCAAATACTGGGAGCGCAATACCGACCTCGAGGCGACGGCGTCGATCCTGACCAAAAAGCGCCGCACCAATGGTATCGAGCTCGAAGCGGCCGGCCGCATCACGCCAAATTGGGAAGTATTCGCCGGCCTGGCGCTGATGGATGCAAAGATCCTCGATGTGGCAGAAAACGTGTCGACCGCCGAAGCCAATGCCGGCCAGATCATCAAGGCCGATCCGGCCTATGCTGGCCAGCGCGCACGCAACACGCCGCGCTACACCTTCAATCTGTGGAGCACCTACCGCCTGGACGCGAACTGGAAGGTGGGGGGCGGCGTCGAGGCCAAGGGCGACCGCCTGGCCTTCAACCCGAGCAACAGCAACCCGGCCAGCGTACCGACCCTGAACGGCGAATATCACCCGAACACCGTACCGTCCTTCTACCGCGTCGATGCGATGCTGAGCTACGAACAGCCGCGCTGGGCAGTGAAGCTGAACGTGAAAAACCTGACCGACAAGCTGTACTACGATGCGCTGTATGACAACGGCGGCTTCACCGTACCGGGCGTGCGCCGCACCGTCATCCTGACGGCCGAACTGAAGTTCTGAATCCCATGATCGTCACCATCGACCCGCTGCTGAACGCCGACGAACTGGCGACCGCGAGGGCGCTGCTGGCGTCGGCCCACTGGTCGGACGGTCGCATCACGGCCGGCGCCCAGGCAGCGCTGGCGAAGCACAACCAGCAGTTGGCAGAAAACGAACCTGCCACGGCCCCCCTGCGCAACCTCGTGCTGCAAGCGTTGTCGCACAGCGCGACGTTCTTCGCTGCTGCCCTGCCGCTGAAGATCCTGCCGCCCTTCTTCAACCGCTACGCGGGTGATGCGAATGCGTACGGTGCGCATGTCGACGGTGCAATGCGGCAGGGGCCGGACGGCCGTTATGTGCGCACCGACCTGTCGGCTACGCTGTTCCTGTCGGATCCCGACAGCTACGATGGCGGCGAGCTGCTGATTGAGGACACCTTTGGTATCCATCGATTCAAGCAGGCGGCGGGCAGCCTCGTGCTGTATCCGTCATCGTCTGTGCACCAGGTCACGCCGGTGACACATGGCGAGCGGCTAGCCAGCTTTATGTTCATGCAGAGCATGGTGCGCGATGAGGGCCAACGCCGCCTGCTGTACGAGATGGACATGGCTTTGCTACGACTGCGCGAGAGCGTCGGCGAAATCGATGCGGTGGTCCAACTCACCGGCACTTATCACAACCTGCTGCGCCAGTGGGCGGACAGCTGATGCGGCCGCTCGGCACATCAATCGCCGACTATGCGGCCCGTGCCAGGGCAGCGCTGCCTGCCGACATCTGGAACTACCTTGACGCCGGCAGTGGCACCGGGCGCACGCGAAAGGAGAATGAACGTGTGTTCGACGCCATCCTGCTGCGGCCACGGCCGCTATCGGACCTGCGCGGCGGCCATACCCGCACAGAACTGTTCGGCCGTACGCTCACGCATCCCTTCCTGCTCGCACCCATCGCCTACCAGCGACTGTTCGACCCCCAGGGCGAGACCGGCGTCGCCATGGCCGCTGCCGCACAGCAGACACCGCTGATCGTCAGCAGCCTTGCCAGCCAACCGCTGGCCGACATCGCGGCGACCGGCGCCGACTGGTGGTTTCAGCTGTACTGGCAGTCCGACCGCGAGCGTACGCTGCGCCTGCTGCGGCGCGCGGAACAGGCCGGCGCTCAGGCGATCGTGTTCACGGTGGATGCACCGGTGAAGCAGGCCACGCTGGCGCTGCCGGCGGAAATTGGCGCGGTGAACCTGGAACCAGAGCCGCCGCCTGCCCTGCTGGCTACCGGTACCAGCGTCGTGTTCGACCAGTGGATGTGTGCGGCGCCAGGTTGGGACGATCTCGACTGGCTACGCCGCCAGACTCGGCTGCCGCTGCTGATCAAGGGGCTGCTGCACACGGTCGATGCACAGCGCGCCGTGGAAGCCGGCTGCAACGGACTGATCGTCTCCAATCATGGCGGGCGCATCATCGACGGCACACCGACGGCGCTGGAGGTGCTAAGGGAATTCCGGCAACAGCTGAGGCCTTCGCCAGCCTTGCTGTTCGATAGTGGCATCCGCAGCGGTCAGGATGCGTTCAAGGCCATCGCCGCCGGCGCACAGGCGATACTGGTCGGTCGCCCTTTCCTCTGGGGACTGGCTGCGGCCGGCCCGATGGGTGTCGCCCATGTGATCAGGCTGCTGCGCGACGAGCTGGAGATGACCATGGCGCTGATGGGGTGCGCGACCATCGGATCGATCGCGAATGAGTCGCAATAACAAAATGAAGCATCGTGCATCTGCACACCCGATGCTGCGGTAACATCACGACATCTGTCACATACCCTACAAGAGGCTCCAATGAAAGGCGATCCCACCATCCTCAAGCTGCTCAATGACCAGCTGACCAATGAGCTGACCGCAATCAATCAGTACTTCCTGCATGCACGTATGTACAAGCACTGGGGGCTGGAGAAGCTTGGCAAAAAAGAGTATGCGGAGTCGATCGGCGAGATGAAGCATGCCGACAAGCTGATCGACCGCATTCTGATGCTCGAAGGCCTGCCTAACTTGCAGGCGCTGAACAAACTGATGATCGGGGAAAATGTACCCGAGATGCTGGAATGCGACTTGCAACTCGAACGCGGCGCACAGCAGACCGTTAAGGACGGCATCGCCGCATGCGAGACGGCACGTGACTATGTGTCGCGCGAGCTGTTCCAACACATCCTAGATGACACCGAAGAGCACATCGACTGGCTCGAGACACAGAAGGATCTGATCGACAAGATCGGCATCCAGAACTATCTGCAGTCGCAGATGGGTGACGCCGACTGAGTGGCGAGGCGACCCGGGCGGCTCGCCGCACGCCGGACATGGGTAATAAAAAAACGGAGCCATGGCTCCGTTTTTTATGGGTACATCGACTGCATCAAGTCAATGGAACCGTATCACGGAAGGACGGCCTGTCCGACAGCCTGTCGAACAGATGGGCCAGGTTTGAATAGTCGTCGCGCCACGCGATCTCGGGAAAACGGAAACTGATCCAGCCGAGCGCGCAGCCCACTGCAATATCAGCCAGCGTGAACTGCCGGGCCGCACAGTAAGGATGGTCACCGAGGCCGGACGCCATCGCGCGGATGCCGCTGCGCACCTTGCCAAGCTGGCGCTCCATCCACGCATCGCTCTGACGCTCTGCCGGTCTCTGGGTGCGCTCGAGGCGCACCAGGATACCTGCGTCCAGCACCCCATCGGCCAGCGCTTCCCAGCATTTGATGCTGGCCCGCTCGCGGCCGGATCCCTGGATCAGCCGGCCGACCGGTGACATCGTGTCCAGATACTCGACGATTACACGCGAATCGAACATGGCGCCGCCGTCTTCCATCACCAGGCAGGGCACCTTGCCGAGCGGGTTGCACAGGCCGATCGTGCTGTCCTTGGACCACACGTCGTCAAGCACGAATTCATAATCGAGCTTCTTTTCCGCCATTACGATACGGACTTTACGTACGTAAGGACTCGCGAGCGATCCGATCAGTTTCATGAGGCCTTGGCATTCGAACGGTAAGGCGTGATTATATCATCGGCAAAACCGGGTCCGACCGCGGGGCCGTGGCCTGCGTACCGGATGGTAAAATCGTGGGCTGTTCCATTTCTACCCGGCAGTCCTGCCGCAGGCCCATACCATGTCCATCTCCGCGCTCTCCGCCCTGTCACCGCTCGACGGCCGTTATGCCTCCAAGACCGATGCCCTGCGCCCACTGCTGTCCGAAGCCGGTTTCATGCATCATCGCGTACAGGTCGAAATCGCCTGGCTCATCGCCCTCTCCGAAGCCGGCTTCGCCGAGCTCCGTCCGTTTTCCGCCGAGGCCCGTGCAGTGCTGGAAGCGCTGGCGCGCGACTTCAGCGATGATGATGCTGCGCGCATCAAGGCAATCGAGGCCGTGACCAATCATGACGTGAAGGCAGTCGAATACTGGCTCAAGGAAAAGGTGCAGCACCTGCCGGAACTGGTGGCCGCGTCCGAATTCATTCACTTCGCCTGCACGTCCGAGGACATCAACAATACGTCGCATGGGATGATGCTCAAGGCGGCGCGCGACAGCGTGCTGCTGCCGTCGCTATCGAACCTGATCGCACGACTGACCGAGCTCGCACACGCGAATGCGAGCCTGCCGATGATGTCACGCACTCACGGACAGCCGGCCAGCCCGACCACCCTGGGCAAGGAGATGGCCAACGTCGTTGCGCGGCTGCAGCGCGCTCAGCAGCGCATTGCCGCCGTGCAGATCCTCGGAAAGATGAATGGCGCAGTCGGCAACTACAACGCGCACTTGTCGGCCTATCCCGAGATTGACTGGGCGGCCTTCTCGCGCAAGGTGGTCGAAGAGAAACTGGGGCTCACGTTCAACCCCTACACCATCCAGATCGAGCCGCACGACTACATCGCCGAGCTGTTCGACGCCGTCGCCCGCGCCAATACCATCCTGCTCGACCTGAACCGAGACATCTGGGGCTATATTTCGCTCGGCTACTTCAAGCAGAAGACCAAGGCCGGCGAAATCGGCTCGTCCACCATGCCGCACAAGGTCAACCCGATCGATTTCGAAAATTCCGAGGGCAACCTCGGGATGGCCAATGCGGTGCTCAAGCATATGGCGGAGAAGCTCCCGGTATCGCGCTGGCAACGCGACCTGACCGACTCCACCGTGCTGCGCAATATCGGCGTCGGCTTCGGCTATACGCTGCTCGCGTACGATAGCTGCCTGCGCGGGCTGAACAAGCTGGAAGTGAACCCTGCACGGATGGCTGAAGACCTCGACCACAGCTGGGAGGTGCTGGCAGAGCCGGTACAGACCGTGATGCGCCGCTACGGCATCGAGAACCCCTACGAGCAACTGAAAGAACTGACGCGCGGCAAGGGCATATCGAGGGATGCGCTGCGCGACTTCATCAACGGCCTTGCGATACCGCAGGATGCGAAAGACCGACTGCTGGCGATGACGCCGGCGTCGTATGTGGGACTGGCGGAGACGCTGGCCAAGGATATCTGACCCGATATCGGGCGCGTCAGATCAGGCCACGTGGAGCCGGCCGAGCGCCGGCCTGTTTTTTGGCAAGTCGCTGCGCCGCACCGTCAATGTCGATCTCCGCCGAGTGCCGCGTCAAGCGAGTCAGCCGACAGCACCGCCGCAGTCCAGGTATCCAGTGCTGTCTCGTCAGCGTCCGCGAGACGTTCGATGGAACTGATGTAGGGCATGTTGGCTTTCTCCTCAAGCGTGTGCAGATCCTGTCGCAACTGCGCTTCCAGATCCTTGGGCAGCCGGATCAGCCAGTCGATCACTTTGAACAGATCAAGTACTTGTTGTTTACCGAAGCCGCGCCGGTACAGCCCCTGCACCAATAGCCATTTGGCTGCGTGCCGCGCCGACACATCATCCCGGGTCACCTGCGTTGCCAGATGCGCCTGCGTAACGACCGCGAACGGATTCTGACTGTCATCCAGTATCGCCTCACTGCCGACCCAGTCCATCAGCTTGGCGATCGGAAAGAACAGCGCGAGACGACATCCCAACGACGAGTAGTTAAATGTTCCCGGTCGCCAGCTAGCCTGATCATCAGTCAATACGGCCAGACTAGCGACCGGCTTCCGATAGCGATCGTTCAGCCGGTAGTGATAAACAAACATGCGCTCGGCGAACTCTTGCTGCCGGTGTCCCTGGACTTCGATGTACACATACAGCCACTCCTGCCCACCGCCCAGGGATGACACACGGACGAGCTTGTCGACGAAGCGTTTGCCTGATTCTGCGTCATGCACGACGGCACGCAATTCCTGATCGAGAAACACCTGTGGCTGGCCCCAGTCGATACACGCATGTGCATCCGGGAAGTAGAAATCCATGAAGTCGGGAAAATAGCGTTCGATCGCTTCTTTCCCGGGACTGTCGTAGTCATCCGGCACGGGGCACTCCAAGCATCACAGGTCGGCGGAGCATCGCGCAGATGCGCTAGTGCCCGCGTCATGCGGCTACCGAAGTCCCTGCCAGCTGGGTGAAATTCGAGTGCGCACAGGGAGACTGTCGCTTGGCAGCCTCAGCTACCTGGTCGGCGCCGCCCGCCGGAGAAAAGGAAGAACACAAAAAAAGAAACCCACGCGAATCGCCTGGACTCGCGTGGGCTCGATTGCATGACTGCGACGCCGACTAACGAACTGCGGGCCGCAGCATTTATGGATGCATCAGACGACGGCGCCGTCCGTCTCGTCCTTGGGCTTCACCGGCTTCAGCAGATCTTCGCGCTTGACGCCCAGCCACATCGCGACCGCCGCCGCCACGAACACCGACGAATAGATGCCGAACAGGATGCCGATCGTCAGCGCGAGTGCGAAATAGTGCAGTGTCGGCCCGCCGAAGAGCAGCATTGACAGCACCATCAGCTGCGTTGAGCCGTGCGTGATCACTGTACGCGAAATCGTGCTGGTGATCGCATGGTTCAGCACCTCCGGAGTCGACAGCTTGCCATAGCGGCGGTCGCGGAACGTTTCACGCACCCGTTCGAACACCACGACCGATTCGTTCACTGAATAGCCCAGCACCGCGAGCACGGCGGCCAGCACCGTCAGCGAGAACTCCCACTGGAAGAAGGCGAAGAAGCCGAGAATGATAATGACGTCATGCAAGTTGGCGACGATCGCCGCGACCGCGAACTTCCACTCAAAGCGGAACGCGAGGTAAATCATGATGCCGACGACGACGAAGGCCAGCGCGGTCAGGCCATCGTGCGCGAGTTCCTCTCCGACCTGCGGGCCAACAAATTCCACCCGCCTCAGGCTCACAGACGCATCCTGCGTTTTCAGCGCATCGATCACTTGCGTGCTGACCTGCGCCGAATTCGCCGCCTTCTGCGCCGGCAGGCGGATCAGCACGTCCTGTGCGGTGCCAAAGCTCTGTACCTGGCTGTCGGCAAAACCGAGGCCGGTGACGGTCTTGCGAATACCTTCGAGGTCGGCCGGCTTCGTGTACGCGACTTCCATCACGGTGCCGCCGGTGAACTCGATCGACAAGTGCAGACCCTTGGCAAACAGGAAAAATACGGCTGCGACGAAGGTCAATGCGGAAATCGCGTTGAACAACAGCGCATTCCGCATAAACGGGATGTCTTTTTTTATCCGGAAAAATTCCACGATGCTCTCCTTGTCAACCGCGCCGCGTCACGCGTTCGGCTTCCAGACCTGTCCGATGGACACGCTGGTCAGTTTCTTGCGACGGCCATACCAGAGGTTAGCCAGCGCACGCGCCACCACGACTGCCGAAAACATCGACGTCAGGATGCCCAGGCAATGCACGACCGCAAAGCCACGAATCGGACCGGAACCAAAGATCAGCAGCGCAAGGCCGGCGATCAGCGTGGTCACGTTCGAGTCAAGAATAGTCGCCCATGCGCGCTCGAAGCCGGCCGCAATCGCCGCCTGCGGCGAATTGCCATTGCGCAGTTCCTCGCGAATACGCTCATTGATCAGTACGTTGGCGTCGATTGCCATACCCAGCGTCAGTGCGATCGCGGCGATACCCGGCAGGGTCAGTGTCGCCTGCAGCACCGACAATAGCGCGACCAGCAGCATCACGTTGACGCCGAGCGCGAATACCGAAAATGCACCGAACAGCAGGTAGTAAATCAGCATGAACACAGCGATTGCAGCGAAACCGTACAGCGTCGAGTTGAAGCCCTTCGCGACGTTCTCGGCGCCGAGTTGCGGGCCGATAGTTCGCTCCTCGATGATCTCCATCGGCGCAGCCAGCGAACCCGCGCGCAGCAGTAGCGCCAGATCGCTGGCGGCAGCAGGCGATTCCATACCGGTGATCTGGAAGCGCGAACCGAGCTCGTCGCGGATCGTCGCCACCGTCAGCACCTCACCCTTGCCCTTCTCGAACAGCACGATGGCCATCAGCTTGCCGACCTTGTTGCGCGTGGCCTCGCGCATCTTGCGGCCGCCGTCACCATTCAGGTCGATGCTGACTGACGGCTGCTGGTTCTGGTCGAAGGCGGCGCCGGCATTGGCGATGTAGTCGCCGGTGATCACCGGATCCTTCAACAGCACGACCGGCGCACCCTTGCCGACCTTGAACAGCTCCGAGCCGGCCGACAGCGCGGCGGTTTCCTCGGTGCCACGCGTAACCGACTCGTCGACCATACGCACTTCGAGCGTCGCAGTGCGGCCAATGATGTCTTTCGCGCGCGAGACGTCCTGCACGCCGGGCAGCTGCACGACGATGCGGTCGGCACCCTGGCGCTGGATCACCGGCTCGGCCACGCCGAGCTCATTGACTCGCTTCGACAGCGTGGAAATGTTCTGCTGCACCGCTTCCTCGAGCGTGCGCTTGACCGCCTGCGGATTCAGCGATGCGCGCAGCAGCATGCCGTCGGCGTCAGTCACCTCGGCCAGCGCGAGCTCCGGCATCTGCGCGGCGAGCAGATCGCGGGCAGCGTCGAAGGTCGCACGGTCGCGGAAGCGGATTTCGACCACCTCGCCGTTGCGCGACAGGCCGGCGAAGCGGATCTTCTTCTCGACCAGCTGCGCGCGCACCGCCGCCTGCGTCGACTGGATGCGCTTGGCCATGACGGCACGCGTATCGACTTGCATCAGGAAGTGCACGCCGCCACGCAGGTCCAGTCCGAGGTACATGGGCAACGCGTGCAGGCCCTGCAACCAGGCCGGCGTATTCGGCAGCAGGTTGAACGCCACCAGATAACTCGGATCTGCCGGATCCTTGTTCAGCGCCTGCTCGATCACGGTCTTGGCCTTGAACTGCAGGTCGGTGTTGGCAAAGCGTACACGCACGGTGCCATTGTTACCTAGATCTTCGAAGAACGCGCCCTCGGCGCGCAGGCCGGCAGCCTGTAGTGCCTGCTGCACCCGGCCGACCGCATCCGGGCCCAGTTTGAGCGTCGCCTTCGCACTGCTGACCTGCACAGCCGGAGATTCGCCGAAGAAGTTCGGCACCGTGTAGAGCACGCCGAACGCAAGTACCAGCGCGATCATCAGGTATTTCCAGAGGGGATAACGGTTCATGGCAGTTCGCCTTGAATGAAAAAAGTCCGGCAACGCGTGCCGGACCGGGGGGATTGCGACATGTCAGAGCGCCTTGATCGTACCTTTGGGCAGCAGGACGGTGACCGATGCCTTCTGCATCACGATCTCCGTGCCTTCGGCAACTTCCAGCGTGACGTAGGCGTCGGACACTTTCGTGACCTTGCCGACCACGCCGCCGGCGGTCACGACCTCGTCGCCTTTGGCGAGCGCGTCGATCATGGCCTTCTGCTCCTTCTGGCGCTTCATCTGCGGACGCACCATCAGGAAGTAGAGCACCACAAACATCAGGATGATGGGGAGGAAGCCCATCAGTCCGCTGCCGGCTCCGGCCGGCGCGGCCGCCTGCGCGTACGCATTCGAGATAAACATAGACTGCTCCGGGTTGGTTTTTTTTACGAACCTGTGATTCTATCACTGGCCAGCGTGGCTCAGGTTCGGGCTGTGACCCCGGCAGGTATCGCATCCGGAGCGATCGCGCCGGTCGGTGGCACTCACAGTGCGGGAGTCTGGCCCTTCAATCGCCATTGATCCGGCTGGCCCCACCTGCCGGCGCTTGCCGCACGGTACCCGGCGCATCCCCGCGCGCGCCCGCAGGGTCGATGATGCGCAGGTCTTCATCAGACAAGCCGTCCGTGGCGGCACCGGCGTCCATCAGCCAGCGCGCCAGAGGTACATGATCCTCCTCGCAGGCGAGCATCAAAGGTGTCGTGTCGAGCAGGTCAGTTGCGTTGACATCAGCGCCGCGCCGAAGCAGCTGCTCGGCAAGCCAGATCGGCATGTCCGGATGATGCAGCACCGATGTGCGCAGCAGGCCACGGCGGCGAATGTCGGCACCGGCTTCGAGCAGCGCGGAAGCCACCGGCCATAATCCGTGTCTGCAGGCGGCAATCAGCGGGGTGCCGTCGTGCTCGGCATGGTCATCGCCATCCACTGGCACACCGGCGCCCAGCAGGCGCTGTGCCAGCACTACGTCGAGGTCGGAAAGGTATAACAGCTCCACTCCGCGGCGCGCCAGCGTATCCAATGACGCCCCGGCCGCCAGGAGCAGAGAAACTACCGCGGCGGCGCCGGACTCAACCCGCAAGGCCTGCGCGCAATCAAGCGGACTGCGGCCCTGCGCATCCGGCTCGTTGAGGTGGCCAGCGGCGCCGTGCTGCAATAGCAGCTCGACCAGTACCGGACGGGCCAGCAGACAGGCCCAGTGCAGCACCGTCCTGCCATAACGCTGATCCATCGCGCATGTGTCCGCACCCCCCAGGATCGCCTGTAGCGCACGCTCGCTGCACACGACATCGCTGACCGCGGACAACGACAGCCGGTGAAGTATGGCGGCGAGCGGTGGCAGCGCGCTCAACCAGGCACGCGGGGATTCGATCCGGTCGCTACGGTTATCAACGAACAAGCTGCCAAACGAAAATTCGAGCGGGTTGTCCCGTAGCGGACGGACAAGCATCACGGGAGAAGCCTGCTGCGGATCCGATGCTGGCGCAGCGCGCCAGCGCATGCTGGCGGGCCCGGGGGCGGACAAGGAAAGGGAAGAATAAGCAGGTGCCATCGCGAGCTCCTTTCGGCATGCGTTCGGGATGGCAGCCACGTGAGGGGATACGCGTGGCTGCCGACGCCCCGCACGCAGCCACGGGTCGACCGCAGCGTCGATGGCAGGGTGTCAGCAGTGAGGAAGACATGACGGGTTACCGGTTCCGGCACCCGCCGAATTTCAGAAAAGTCCGGATGCCGGCCGTCTGTTCAGACGCCGCGCGCGCGGTCGGCCGCAAAGCGCTGCCTGAATTGCGCGAACGTGCCCGCATCGATACTGGCGCGGATCTCACGCATGAGCTGCAAGTAGTAATGCAGGTTGTGAATGGTATTCAGGCGCGCGCCGAGGATCTCGCCGGCCCGGTGCAAGTGATGCAGGTAGGCGCGGGAGAAGTTCTTGCAGGCATGACAATCGCAGCTCTCGTCGAGCGGCATGTCCTCATCCTTGTGACGCGCATTGCGTATCTTCAGGTCGCCATATCGCGTGAACAGCCAGCCATTGCGCGCATTACGCGTCGGCATGACGCAATCGAACATGTCGATACCATTCGCGACGCCTTCCACCAGGTCTTCCGGCGTGCCCACCCCCATCAGGTAATGCGGCTTGTGCACCGGCAAGCGCGGTCCCACATGCGACAGGATGCGCTGCATATCCTCCTTCGGCTCGCCGACCGACAGTCCGCCGATCGCAACACCATGAAAGTCGATCGCCTCGAGGCCCGCCAGCGACTCATCACGCAAGTCCTCGTACATGCCGCCCTGGACGATGCCGAACAGCGCATTCGGATTCTGTTCGCGCCGGAATTCGTCGAGCGACCTCTGCGCCCAGCGCAGCGACATCCGCATCGAGCGGCCGGCCTCGTCGCGGGTGGCTGCCCGGCCGTTAATCTCGTACGGCGTGCATTCGTCAAACTGCATCACAATGTCGGAATTGAGCACGCGCTGTATTTGCATCGAGATCTCGGGCGACAGGAACAGCCGGTCGCCATTGATCGGCGACGCGAATTTCACACCCTCCTCGGTGATCTTGCGCATTGCTCCCAGGGAGAACACCTGGAAGCCGCCGGAATCAGTCAGGATGGGGCGATCCCAGCCGATGAACCGGTGCAGCCCGCCAAACTTGCCAATGATGTCGAGTCCCGGGCGCAGCCACAGGTGGAAAGTATTGCCGAGGATGATATGCGCATCGATCTCGCGCAGTTCATCGGGCGACATCGCCTTCACCGAGCCGTAAGTACCGACCGGCATGAAGATCGGCGTCTCGATCGTGCCGTGCGCGACTTCGAGGCGACCGCGGCGTGCCAGGCCATCCGTCTTAAGCAGGGTAAATTTCATGCGGGATCCTCGCGCTCGAGCAGCATCGCGTCGCCGTAGCTGAAGAAACGATAGCGCTGCCTTATCGCATGGGCATACGCGCTGCGGATGCGATCGTAGCCTGCCAGCGCCGAAACCAGCATCATCAGCGTCGACTTCGGCAAATGAAAATTGGTGACCAGCTTGCTCACCGTCCTGAAGCGATAGCCCGGCGTGATGAAGATCTGCGTGTCGCCGCTGCCGGCGGCCAGCTGGCCCGACTGCGATGCGGACTCCAGCGCGCGCAGGCTGGTAGTGCCGACGGCGACCACGTCGCGGCCGGCGCGCTGCGCTGCCGCAACCGCATCCACCGTGGCTGGCGGGATGTGGTACCACTCGCTGTGCATCTGATGCTCGGCGATGTTCTCGGTGCGCACCGGCTGGAAGGTACCGGCACCGACATGCAGCGTCAGCCATGCCAGCTGAACGCCCTTCTCACGCAACCGCTCCAGCAGCGCCTCGTCGAAATGCAGGCCGGCCGTCGGCGCGGCAACCGCGCCCGGGGACTTTGCGTACACCGTCTGGTAGCGCTGTGCATCGACCGCATCGGCTGCATGCTCGATGTACGGCGGTAGCGGCAGGCGGCCAAATTCTTCAATCAGCGCGAGCGCGTCCGATGGAAAATTCAGCGTGAAAAACTCGCCGACGCGCGCGCCAACAGTTACCTCGAACGCGTCGGCCAGGCGCAGCGTGGTGCCCGGCGGCGGCGACTTCGACGCACGCACCTGCGCCAGCACCGTGGTCGCGTCGCACACACGCTCGACCAGCACCTCGACCTTACCGCCGGTTTCCTTCACGCCGTAAAAGCGTGCATTCAGCACACGGGTGTCATTGAACACCAGCACATCGCCAGGTTGCAGCAGATCGACGATATCGGCGAACACGCGGTCGACCAGTACGTCTGTCGTCACCTGCAGCAGGCGTGAAGCACTGCGCTCGGCCAGCGGTGCCTGAGCGATCAGTTCGGGGGGAAGGTCAAAGTCAAAGTCGGACAGCGAGTGCATGACAGCTCCGGCCAACTGGCGTCACCAGATGCGCGGCTCGAAAAAGCCGGTATTCTACGCTGCCCGAGCCACCCCCGTTCGCCATGCCCGCCGCACGCAAGAAAACCCGTCCGACCCCAAGCCTGCGCACCGCCGACCGGCTGGCGCGGCTGGGACTGTCCTCAGATATCGCACTGGTACTGCACTTGCCGCTGCGCTACGAGGACGAAACACAGCGGCTGCCGATTGCCGAGGCCTCGTTGCGCCACGGCCAGCCGGTGCAGGTCGAAGGCGTGGTGACCGATTGTGACGTGCAGTACCGGCCGCGCCGGCAGCTGGTAGTCACGCTCGCCGATGACAGCGGGCGGCTGAGCCTGCGCTTCCTGAATTTTTATGGCAGCCAGGCCACGCAAATGGCGGTCGGCCGGCGTCTGCGCGCGCGCGGCGAACTGCGCCATGGCTTTTTCGGCGACGAGATGGTCCATCCGACCGTCAGGCCAGTGGAGGCGGACACGCCGCTGCCGGATGCGCTGACTCCGGTCTACCCCGCGGGCGAAGGCCTGTCCCAGGCACTGCTGCGCAAGGCGATCGCCAACGCGATGACACGCATCGACTGGTCCGACACCCTGCCGCCCGACCTGCGTGCGCAACTGAAGCTGATGCCGTTCGAGCCGGCCGTCCGGCTACTGCACCAGCCGCCGCCGGACATCGACGAAAACGCGTTGGCCGAGCGCAGCCATCCGGCATGGATACGCATGAAGTTCGACGAACTGCTCGCACAGCAGCTGTCGATGAAGCGCGCACAGGCTGCACGGCGCCAGCAGGGTGCGCCAGTGCTGGACCGGGTCGGCGCGCTGACCGTTGCGCTGCTCGGTGCGCTGCCGTTCGCACTGACCGGCGCCCAGCAGCGCGTACTGGAAGAGATCCGGGCCGACCTGAAGGCGCCGTATCCGATGCAGCGGCTGCTGCAGGGCGACGTCGGCAGCGGCAAGACGGTCGTCGCGGCACTCGCGGCCGCACAAGCGATTGATAGCGGCCGCCAGGCCGCGCTGATGGCACCGACCGAAATCCTGGCCGAACAGCACTTTCGCAAGATCGCCAGCTGGATGGCGCCGCTCGGCGTGAGCGTCGCCTGGCTGACGGGCAGCCTGAGGAAAAAGGAAAAAGACGATGCGCGATCGCGTATTGAGTCCGGCGAAGCGCGGCTGGTCGTGGGCACCCATGCGCTGATCCAGCACGATGTCGAATTTGCCAGGCTGGGTCTGGTGATCGTCGACGAACAGCACCGCTTCGGTGTCGCACAACGGCTCACGCTGCGCAACAAGGGCGTCGGCAGCGTGCCGCACCAGCTGATGATGTCCGCCACACCGATCCCGCGCACCCTGGCAATGACGTATTACGCCGACCTCGAGGTCTCGGTGATCGACGAGCTACCGCCAGGACGAACGCCGATCGTCACGCGACTGATCGCCCAGGAACGGCGCGACGAAGTGACCGCCCGCGTACATGCCGCCGCGCTCGAAGGACGGCAGGTGTACTGGGTCTGCCCGCTGATCGAAGAATCAGAAGCACTGCAGCTGCAGACTGCGACCGACACGCACGCACTGCTGTCGGCGGCGCTGCCGGACCTGAAGATCGGGCTGGTGCACGGGCGCATGAAGCCGGCCGACAAGCAAGCGGTCATGGAAGGCTTCGTGCGCGGCGATCTGCACTTGCTGGTCGCGACCAGCGTGATCGAGGTCGGCGTCGACGTGCCGAATGCGTCGCTGATGGTGATCGAGCATGCGGAACGGTTTGGCCTGTCGCAGCTGCACCAGCTGCGCGGGCGGGTCGGCCGTGGCGCGGCAGCCAGCGCCTGCCTGCTGATGTACCAAGGGCCGCTCGGACCGGTCGCCAAACAGCGCCTGGCGACCATGCGCGAGACTGCAGACGGCTTCGAGATCGCTCGGCGCGACCTCGAGATCCGTGGCCCCGGCGAATTCCTCGGCGCGCGCCCGTCCGGGCAGGCGATGCTGCGCTTTGCCGACCTGGAAACCGACCAGTGGCTGGTCGGGCATGCACGCCAGGTTGCGCAGGACCTGCTGGCGCAACGGCCAGAGATCGCCGAAGCGCACCTGGCACGCTGGCTCG